>Ga0335069_10002741_pt1 | contig 26920 bp, 25 predicted proteins | sample Lox_Sample_11_FD_206714 | JGI IMG/M metagenome (GOLD analysis project Ga0335069, IMG submission 206714) | Soil microbial communities from Loxahatchee National Wildlife Refuge, Florida, United States - Lox_Sample_1.1 | ecosystem: Environmental > Terrestrial > Soil > Wetlands | place: USA...
TACGCCGCGAATCATGGGCCATCAGTTGGAGATCCAGCCGCTCGCGGCGCTTTTCGCGGTGCTCGTCGGTGGCGCGGTGGGAGGAATAGTCGGGATCTACCTCGCCATCCCGGTAATGGCGTCCATGGGGGTGATTCGGCGAGCGTGCGCCGAAGCAGAGCAAGACTCCCCACATCATCCGCAGCCTAGCGTGGAAGTAGCATCCAGTGTTGCGGCGACGGCTGGTGATTGAAGGCTGTGACGGTCCCTTCCAGCCGGCTTGGCAGGCGGAAGGGTCCTCAATCGAACAAGAACTCATCTGCATTACTGCAGGAGGCCGGCCTGCCGGCGGCACTGTCGTCGTATTGCGGGGAGTTCAGCAACGTGGGTGGATTACCTCTGGCGTGCGAAACAGACGAGAGTGTAAAGGAGTTGTCGCCTGAGGCGGCGCGGTGTCTCTACCGCGTCGCGCACGAAGCACTCGGCAATGCCGCCAAATATTCGGAAGCAACAAAGGTTGAGCTTTGACTGAAGGATCCGACAGTCGCGTTTGTCTTCTGGCGTCCGATGATGGTGTTGGTTGCGGCCTCCATCAGATCGGGAAGTCCGGAGGGCTGGGCGTAATCAATATGCGAGAACGCGTGCTCGGGTTGAACGGAACGTTCGCGTTCGAGAGCGCACCGGGTCGCGGAACGATGGTGAGAGTTGCAATCCCTCCTCTTCCCGCGCCGCAACCCTGACGGTTCTTTCGCCTCACTGTTTCTGCAGGCTCGTGATGCGGTCTTCAAGACCCAGAGTCTTTAATACGGCAGGAGTCGATTCATCAATGGCAACCGGCTCGTGACACGTGTTGCAGTCCTGAACAATCGTCAGCTTCTTGTCAGAAGTCGAGTGCGATCCATCATGACAGCGGAAGCAGCCCGGAAAGTCGGTGTGTCCGAGATTGTTGGGATACGTGCCCCAGGTGACCTTCAAGTCCGGGAATACGTTCCGATTGTAGATAGCCGCGATCTGGGTACCCGCATCTGCAATGTCCTTGGTCCGTTGGGACGCGAGCACAGTGTAGTACTGCTGATAGTAACGAGTTAAGGCCTCTGGAATAACACGGGATGCCTCTTCGTTGCTGGAATAATTCGCTTTGAGCAACTCGACTGCTTTCTTCTTGATGAAGGGGAGCGTCGTCGAAATTCGCCCCAGACCCATAGCCGTATCCACGGCGCGTTCCGGGAGTTCGAACGTGTGGGTCGGACGATTGTGACAGTCGACGCACTGCATCTCATAGCGACGCAGTCCGCCAACGGATTGAGCTGTAGAGCCGTCCGCCAGGAAAGTATGCGTCTCACCGGTATTCCGATTCCGGTACTCCACCCAGGGAATCGTCTGACGCTTGGGATCGGCGGCTGCATAATGGATCTCGACTCCTGCGCCAAGGTGTTTCCCGTGAATGCCGCCGAGTTCTCCGCCTCCCGTGAGCATCGTTAAGACAGTCTGCGTCTGAGTGTTGGCCACGTCGTCCTTAAAATGAAAAATTACGCGCAGCTTTGTGGAGTCAAACATCTGGGGCCAGTGGCAGCCCTCGCAAGTTACGCGAGCCGGGACCAGGCGGTTGCTTTCCATGGCAGACTGAATTGGGTAATGGACGCGTTTGAAAACCGTGTCAATGAACTGCCGGGTGCCGCCTTTCTTACTCTCCACCCAACCGACCGCACCGGGAGCAACGTGGCAGTCGACGCACTCCACTCTCGCATGTGGCGAGTTCTGATGCGCGGTGAATTCCGGTTTCATGACGTGACAGCTCTGCCCACAAAACTGTGCGGTTTCCATGTGCTCAACCGCGCGGTATGTGCCTTGCGTCCCAATGAGGATGTTGGCGGCGGTGGTCACAGCGAAGAAGATGGCCAGCCGCCGAATGTAGGTTCGCCGGTCCCCGGCCGTGAACAGATCCTGTTCGGCGCGAATGATGCGCCGCCGGGCAAGGAACATCCCAAACGCAATCAAGACAAGGCCGAGAACAAAAATAATCGGGATCACCAGAAAGACGATGATGCCGATGTAAGGATTGCTAGTGCGCCCTCGAAGCTCTGTTGGCAGAACGAACAGCCAGGAGAAGCCGGCGGTGGTTACAAGCGCGACCCCCAGCAGGCTCACCCAGTGGCTGGTGAGCAGTACGAGAATGGGAGTGCGCGGTGATGCTGGTGGAGGAAGCTTCTCATCCTTCATGTTTGATCTTTCCCGATCTGCAATTTCGAGCGCATTGTCGTCAGCGCGTTGCCCCGGCCGGATCCAAGCTGTGCGACGCTCTGCGGATGGAACGATGCACGTACGCTTCCAAACAGTGTTTAACAGAAGCATGCACCCGTGGGGCTGGGCAGGCGCTGACGAGGAAACGAAAGCGATGCGTCGGCTTGACCATATACCAGCACCGCTCGACAGGAACGCGCTCTCGATCAGACCGGGACGTGCCCGGACGCAGTTTCATCAGCCGGAAGAATCTCGAACCAAGTGCCTCCAGTAGGCGCGATCCGGGAAATTTCTTCTCTGCTTATGTCCGCGGCTGGTGGTCGTTCCGATTTGAGGTGGTGCAGGAAAAGGCTAATTTGGTCGGAGTTGGCCTCGGCCTCGATCTCCAGAGCGGTACCCGAGTGCCTCACCCAGCCAGCAATATGCAGCTTCTGGGCAAGGCGGTATACCCAGGGACGAAACCCGACGCCTTGTACGAATCCGCGTAAGACAATGCGCACGCGCTCGCGGCCATGAGGAGAAGCGTGGCTGACCGTCATAACTCATTCGTGGCGATCAGCGGTTCACGATGCGTAGCGGACCGAGAACTTGTCGACGTACTATCAGAGATCCACCACAGTTTCGGCTGCGCCGGGCGACGCCGTATTCGGCAATCGAAACCGCGTCCTCGCAATACCCGAGCGATGCTGACCACGGCCAGCGAACCCGCAGCTAAAACCGTCGAGCTGATTGCTTCACCGAAGGCACACGCTTCTGGGATGACACCGACAACGACCACTTCAGACGGACCATGACCAGCGAGGTGCAGTTGCGCGAGGCACTCTTGAAGACCGGGGTCGTGGTCCGTCAGACGAAGTGGCGCGCGACGATCGAGAAAACCAGTCTCGCGATAGGTGTAAACTGTGCCGGGCTTGCCGTCTGCCGTGATGGCATCGACAATGATGACCAACTCCTTTCCGTACAGATAGGGTGCAAGATCCAAACCAGGGGTTCCGAGGTCGATGATCTCAACTCCTGGACCGCACTGGTACTCGGAGCGAAACACTTCGACCGCCCAACATCCAAAACCATCATCGCCGAGCAGAACATTCCCTAAGCCGATGATTGAGACCCGAGGATTCTTTCTGCGGCCTCTCATAGCACCTTCACCTGGGCGATACGGCGACCGCTGGCATCGAGCGTGTGGCAAGCGCATGCCATGCAAGGATCGAACGAGTGCACAGTGCGGAGGACCTCGAGAGGTTTCTCGGGGTCTGCCACCGGATTCCCGAGCAGTGAGCTCTCGTACGGTCCGGGGATGCCTTTTTCGTCACGCGGACTCGCATTCCAGGTGGTCGGCACGACCGCCTGGTAATTGGAAAAGGCTCCTTTGTCCACCACCACCCAGTGCGAGAGCGTTCCGCGCGGGGCTTCATGCATGCCCACTCCTCTGACCTCGTGCTGCGGGAATTGAGGGGGATTGTAGGTTGTGTCATCTCCGTTGAGGATGTTGTCACTGAGCAAATCCCAGTGCTTGAGGGCGAGGTCGGAGAGCATGGCGGAGCGGATCGCGCGGGCCAAGAACCGTCCCATCGTGGATTGCATATCGTCGATCTGTAGTTGCGCCGGCTGCGTCGCAGCGATCCTTTGGAACGCCTCATCGGTCCATTTCCGGGTGAGTGCGTGACCAGAGGCATAGCCGACCAGGACATTGGAGAGCGGTCCGACCTGCATCGGCGCGCCGTTATAGCGTGGCGCCTTTACCCAGCTGTACTTTCCGTTTTCACGAAAATCTGTGTAAGCGGGATCGGTTGTTCCTTTCCAGGGTGGCTGTACCCCTCCCACATACCACGCGTGAGTAAGGTCTTCGGCCACAGCAGTGCGTATTGGTTGGTCGCGCCAATCCGCGATGGGCCGGATCGAAGCAAGACTGCCATTCGCAATGACACCGCCAGGAAGATCGAATCGTGTTGCCTTTCCGTCGACGGGAAGGTCAGGTACGGCGAGATAGTTGGCAACACCGCGTCCGTAGCGAAACCATTCCGGGTAGGAAGCGGCAAGCAGGCACGCATCCACGAAGTAGGCTTGTTGGACGAAGGGAATCAAGTCCTGGAGAAGACCCTGCAACGTGCCGAGGCGATCCATGTTCATGGTGGCAAGACTGTTCAGGTTGATTGCGTTCATCACCCCGCCCACTGCGAGGTTCTGGATGTGAGGCGTCTTCCCGCCGAGAATACCGACAACCTGACACGCTTTTCGTTGAAATTCCAGAGCCTGTAAGTAGTGGGCGAACAGGATGAGGTTCATCTCGGGACTTAGACGCATCGCGGGATGTCCCCAGTATCCGTTCGCGAAAATGCCAAGCTGCCCGCTCCCGATTAGTCCTTTGACCTTGTTCTGAACCGCTTCCAACTCGTGATGGGAATTTCCTGGCCAGATACTGAGGCCATCGGCAATGGCGGCCGCCCGTGCCGGATTCGCCTGGGGAATGGTTGTGATATCCACCCAATCGAGAGCAGAAAGGTGGTAGAAGTGAACAATGTGATCGTGCAACGCGTGAGCAATGAGAATAAGGTTGCGGATATATTGCGCGTTCGCAGGAATTTCGAGTTGCAGTGCGTCTTCTACAGCGCGGACTGAGGCCATGGCGTGGACCGTGGTGCAAACTCCGCAGAAACGCTGAGCGAAGAGCCAGCCTTCACGGGCGTCGCGCCCCTTCAGGATGGTCTCGATCCCCCGCCACATCGTGCAGCTTGCCCATGCCTTCTGCACGTTGCCACTGTCGACCTCAACGTCGATGCGCAGATGACCTTCAATTCTCGTGATGGGATCAATCGTTATTCTCTTTGTCATGGGTTCTCAGGTCTCCGCGCGGCGCTGGCGCACAAGCTTGAACATGTAATTCCAGTCTTTGACCTCTCCCGGCAACACTGCGAAGTACTTGACCGCTAGACCGAAAGCCACGACGCCGAGTGAGATGTATCCAAGTGTCATGAGCAATTCGGGTGCGCTCGGGAAATACGTGGCATTCCGAGCAGGAAAGAATGCGATCGTGGTCGGGATGAACCGGTAGAACAGGCCTCCCAGGCAGGCGAGCGAGGCCATTCTTAACAGACTTCGTGGTGTCTCCCGTACAGTCCTGTTGCGGAGCGCAATGGCAGGAATGAGGATGAGCGCAGTCTGACAGAGGAAGAGAAGGCTCATCTTGTCGAGTGCGAATACCGTCCCCAGCTGTCCTCGCCGAATGAGGTCCCCGTATTGGACAGCGAGAAAGAGGAAGCACACGCACGACAACAAATTGCCTAACTCGCCGAGTATCTGGTCATCGAGCGGCCGCGAGTAGCGGAGGCACGCCATCAAGAGCAGGACGGTCACGAAACCCAGACCGCAGAAACCTGCGGCCAGAAGATAGAGAAGCGGCAGAAATGGAGTCTGCCAGAGAGGGTGAATCTTCTCGCCAGCTAACAGCAAGAGGCCGCCTAGCGAGGACTGATGCATCAGGGGCAGCACATACGCTCCTGTGAGCATAAAAGGGTAGATCCGCCGCAAGACGGGGGCCCAACGCAGAAGAAACGCCTTGGACGCGTCATTGCCCGTGTAGTAGAAGCGCTCCAGAACCAGCGGAAGGTTTTCAAAGGCGAGAAACATGAAGCAGTAGACGGGCATGCAAAAGGAAATCTCAAGCATCGCCGACTCGGCGTTCCAGCGCCATGGCAGCAAGATGTTCCAGAAATTCCAGGCACGCCCGACGTCGAAGCCGAGAGCGACCAGACCGGTGGCATAGAAAAGAAACCCGGACACCAGCGCAGTCCGCATCACGACGTGCAGCCTTTGCCGGTTGAACACCCAAGCCGTCATTCCCACTGCGAGGGGCCCAGAGCCCAGGGCAGTCAGCGTCATGACGTTGAAGGTCTTCCAAATTCCCCAGGCATACGCATCGTTCATGCCGGAGAATCGGCCGAGAGGGGAGAAAAACCGAACCAACGCCAGAGTGAGGCCGATTGCGGCAAAACCCGCAAAAAATATCAGCGTACGCGTAACCACAGGCTCGCGATAGACAGGAACGCCTCGCTGCCAATGATTTACCAGAGTCGTGCCAGTAGCGTCGTGGGCGTTCATAGTTGATCTGGAAGGCCGGTTTCCTTCTCGCGTTCCGGTCTCTCTGCCTCGTGGCGATTCCAATTGCGCTTGATCACAGCACCGAGGAAGCAGGCCGCGAGAACTGGTCCGGACAGCCATTTGTAGATGACCGATGTGACTCTGGTTGCGTAATGACCGATGGAGGTGGAGCCGAGCTTGGGTAGCCCGATTTTGTCGAATGCCACTTTGGACAGGTAAAGGACCTGCGTGCCGCCGGCTTCATGCTCCCCATACACGCGATTTTCAAAATACTTTCCGGGAGATGCCGCGATGCGTGCTTTCGCTTTCGTCAGGAGATCTGTCCGCTTCCCGAAGATGACCGCTCCTGTGGGACAAACGGCTGTGCAGGCGGGCTGGTCGTTTTTCTTGAGGCGGTCGTAACAGAATTCACATTTGACGACTTTCGGGTTCCACTTGTTCCACTCGAATTTCGGAACGTCGAAGGGACAGCCAACCTCACAGTAGCGGCACCCGATGCACAGCGTGGAATTCCAAGTGACTGCACCCCAGTTGTCTTTTTTTAAGGCTCCGAACGGACAGCCCGTCACGCATGCCGGATCCAGACAGTGCATGCATTGCCGCTTTACAAAACAGAAGCCGGAAGCGTCGGGTTCCTCGTAGAGCTTGATTATGTTTTTTGTTTTGGAGTTGAGATCGGCAGGCGTGTCCCACAAACCGCCCGACAGCAACGTGTCGGGGGGCAGACCATTGGCTTCATTGCATGCGGGCATGCAGGCCTTGCACCCGGTACAAATCGTGTTGTCATAGAGCATGCCTACCGCGTCTGGAGCGGCCACCGGGTGGGCAGGATGTTCTATGGCTCTAGCGGTTGCCGCGCTCGCAACCGTGCCACCCAAGCCGGCGAGTCCCAGAAGTGCTTGACGCCGACTTATCTTTGCCGTGAGAGACATTTCTCTGCCTGAGCTTTCATCGTTCGCTCGTCGTTCCACTCCCCGGAACGCGTTCGTCATCCGCAACGTCGGAGAACTTGCGCGAAGCAACATAGCCGGCGCCTGCGAGTGCCCCGGCAGCGAGTCCGGCCAATCCAGTGGCGATCGGGCTCACCTTGCCTTGGGGCGCAATGACAGGCGCGTACGTTGTAGGTGGCTGTGCTATGGTGTGAATCTGCACAACCTGGAACATTGGCACGCGGAACGCGATGCTCTTTTCCGTGCAGCCGATGCACGGTGCACCGATGCCAATCGGCCACACGTCGGGAATCTCGTTGAAATGCCGCGTGGAGCATCCGGCGTGGGTATCGGGCCCCTTACAGCCCATCTCATAGAGGCACCAGCCTTCACGATGGCCCTCGTCTCCGAATTGCTTGACGAAGCGGCCAGCATCAAAGTGAGCCCGGCGCGGGCAGTGCTCGTGAATGTCGCGATCATAAGCAAACTTCGGGCGCCGTTCTTGGTCGAGTTCCGGCAATGTACCGGAGTCGGCAAATTGCAGTACTACTCCGAGAAGGGTATAGGGATTGGGCGGGCAGCCGGGAAGATTAACGATCGTTTTGCCTGGAAGTAGATCGGCTACGCCAACGGCGCCGGTCGGTGCAGGGTCGGCGGACGGGATACCTCCCCACGCTGCGCATGATCCGATGGCGATGATCGCGGCCGCCTTGCCGCCAACATCTTCCAACACTTGCATCGCCGGACGTCCCGCCAGCTTCATATAGATCCCGTGATCCTTCGTAGGGATCGAACCCTCGACGACGCACACGTATCTGCCGGAATACTTCCGAACAGCCTCCGTCAGGGTTTGCTCAGCTTGCTTCCCCGAACCCGCCATGAGGGTTTCGTGATATTCGAGCGAGATCACGTTGAGGATGAGATCGCCTAAATCCGGCTGCGAGGGCCGAAGCAGAGTTTCCGTACATCCGGTGCAATCTTGAAAGTGAAGCCAAATCACAGGGGGGCGGATGACTTTACCCAGATCTGCGGCAACTGCTTCGGGCGTCAGTTTGTCGGTTATGGCAAGCCCGAACGGCGCAGCGACCATCAGAGAGGAACAGAACCTGATAAAGGCCCGGCGACTCACCCCGCACTGCGTCAGCCGCTCATCAATGGTTTCTAAGGTCTTCGACGAACGAGTCAGAGAACCAGGCATAGACTGGCCTTCCTTGCATAGCCCGACAGTTAATCAACGTCCATCCATGGGCCACAACGATTCATGGCAGCGGGCACGAACGACCTGATTGCAAATCAACTTCAGATCCCGCGAGACCCGTGCGGGCTATTTGAGTGTTCTCACATATTTCACGAGAGCGTTGATCTGTTCGTCGGAGACCTTGCCTTTGTATGCGGGCATCTTGCTTTTGCCGTTCGAGGTAATGCTGGCCAAGTCGGCGTCCGACATCTTCACTACGTCCGGATCACTGAAAGCCTTCGCTCCCATGGATTTGCCGACTGATGAAGGTTGTCCGTCGGCACCGTGGCACATCTGGCACTTCGCTTTGTAAAGATCCTGTGTGTCGTCCGCGAAGAGGTTGGTTGTGAGTGAAGTGGCCAAGATCGCGGCAATTGTGAGACCCTTAACGGCCAAGCGCATTGCATTCTCCTTGTGTTGTTGCTCAGTGTTTCGTCGATCGCTGGTGCGGCAACCCGTGGATTCGCTTATGCTCAGCGACCCACGACCGCAACGCTGTCGAGTCGGCTAGCCTCTCATCCCGTTGTCACCGCCAGTTCCACAGGGTGAGGCCTTTGCCATTGCACCCGCCTTGCCAATTCATCCGTGACAAGTTTGCCGCCGCAAGTCTAAGGTTCAGCGGAGCATGCTCGATTCGTAGTCGAAGTCCGGGGACAGAGGTCAGGTCTTTTTTCGTCAGAATGACGAGATTGAAGGACGGCTGATTGACACCCAGCTAGAGCCCGCTTGCAAGAAAACAGGTTCCCCGAACGCTTCGACACCATTCGACGGAGTCGAACTTCGATCACGTAACGAATGGTCGCTGGCGTGCAGATTTACAGGTGGGTTGAACCTCTTGCGGGCAGGTAACGGTGAAGACGAGGGATCTCGCGATCATTATTTTCATCATTGCCGCGGTCTTGTATGTTCTGGCTCCATGGCTGTGTTGGGCACGAGGCTTCTAGTCCGGGCTTGGATGCCGCCCCAGGAACATTCCGAGACGTGCCTTTGCAGCCATAACGCCATTTGCCGGAGCTGCCCAAGGATGGTCGGCCACCGTTCTGATCCGGCGAATTGTGCGGATACGAGATAGAACCACAATTCAGTGTGCGAACAAGTCACGGCGCGAGATTTTCAGCCTGCGCATCTTGGAATTCAGGGTCGTGCGCTTGATTCCGAGCTTTAGGGCAGCGCCGGAGACAATGCCATTTGCTTCTCGCAGAGCGCGCAGGATGGTATCCCTTTCGGACTCTGCCAACGTTCGGATTGCTAACGGTGCCTGAGACTTGCCGTTCGCGCTATCGAATTCGAAAGCGGAAATGTTTAGCACGGACCCTCGGCACAGAATCAGAGCGCGCTCGATTACATTTTGCAGTTCGCGGACATTTCCTGGCCAGTGCCATTGCGACAAGGTACACATCGTGTCCGTGGAAACGTTTTCAATGCGCTTTCCCATGCGCTTCGAGTACTTCTTGACAAAGAAGTTGACCAAGCGAGGAATGTCGCCCGAACGTTCCCGCAAAGGTGGGACCCGAATCGGAAAGATATTCAGCCGGTAGAACAGGTCTTCTCGAAAAGTCCGCCGACGTACCATCGCTTCCAGATCGCGATTGGTTGCCACGATGAGCCGCGCATCCACTCGAATCGTACGGGTTGAGCCCAGCCGTTCAAATTCCTGCTCCTGCAAGGCGCGCAGCAGCTTCGGCTGGAGTTCCAGAGGAATATCCCCGACTTCATCCAGGAACAACGTACCCTTGTCCGCCAGTTCAACGCGCCCGATCTTCTGCGCGATTGCCCCGGTAAAGGCGCCTCTTTCATGGCCAAAAAGTTCGCTTTCGAGTAATCCTGTGGGGATGGCGGCACAATTCAGCTTCACCAATGTACGACCGCGGCGGCTACCGTGGTTATGAATGGCGCGGGCGATCAGTTCTTTTCCAGTACCCGTTTCGCCAAGGATCATAACCGTGGAATCCGTTTGAGCCACTCTTTCGACCTGCCGGAGTACGTGCTTCAGTGCTGGACTGTCTCCTATAAGTTCTTCAAAATTGTGCTCGGCCTGGATCTCCTCTTGAAGATAGATTTTCTCCTCCGTTAGCCTGTTCTTCAGCTGGGCGATTTCTTCAAACGCCAAGGCATTGTCCAGGGCGATCGCGATTTGACTCGCAATCTCGCTGAGAAGGTCCAGATCCGCCGGCCGAAATGCGGATTCCTGAAAACTACAAATGCCGAAAGTGCCCAGAACACGCTCCCGGCCGACGAGCGGCAGCCAACAACCGGACTTGATTCCCTTCTCGATCAGGAGTCGGGTTCGCTGGGAAGGAAAATTGTCGATGCACAAGCGGTTGACGACCACGGGGTTTTGGCTGGCTAGCGCCCTCGCGGCAGGGCAACCCTCGGCCGAGAGGAGAAGTTCTTCGGGCGCGAACTCAACCCCTTTTGGAGAGTGGATCGCGCGAATTCGCAGCTGGTCAGTCGCGGGTTCGTGCAGCAGCAGGCTGCAGTAGTCATGCGGCAAGATGGCCCCGATGCACTTTGAAATTTCCGGAAAAAGGTGCTCGGTATCGAGGTGCTTCATGAGCGCATTACTTATGTCCTGCAGCAAGCGCAGCTGCCCATGATCCCTCGCCAATTGTTCCTGGTAACTTCGCACAATTTCGTGCGCGAGGTCAGCATCGACCGCCGCCGCAATCTGCTTGGCCAACTGCTCAAGGAATTTCAGATCCGAGTCGTTGTATGCCCACGCTTGCCGACTTCCGAAGGATACGGCTCCATGGAAGCGCTCGGGCGTTGTCAAGGGAAACACGTAATAGGTCTGAATGCCGCTTTCCCTGAGCATACGAATGTAGGGGCCAAAGCGCTCTTCTGTCGCAAGATTTCCCAGCAGAAGTGGCTCCTGTTTTTGCCATACCCATCCGGCGGGGGACTCGCCTACCGGCATCTCCAGCGACATCGGAATCGTGACGGGCATCAAGGCTTGCAGCACGTTGAGCCGCATTACATTCTGCCCGGGATCGTAAAAAACGAGATTAAGAAAGTCGAGCTTGCCAAACCCTTTGAGGTTTTCGAGGAGTTCGCGAAACAGCTCGGAAAGGCCCATTCGAGACACGATGGACCCTGTCACCTCAAGCAGAGTTTCATAGGTGTTCGCTATGGGCTCGGCCTTATCGAAAACAGGAGCTTCAGTCATGTCCGAGGTAGAGTTTGATAAAGCTGCCGGCGGGCTCGTGCTATTTTCTTCTCTTTCACCGAAACCGATAGCGTAGGTTCTGGTGCAATTCCGGTTCCAATGTGTCAAGCCTGCCAAGCCACTACGTAACGGCGAGATAGAGGGAATCGCGCTAGCATCGTGTCAAGAACTGGACTTGTCGGGTCCTGCCACCCGCCTTCGCCCCAAGCCGGCCTTCTAGGTCAGCGTTAAACCGAATGCTTACCATGGCATCATGTCTCGTTGAGAGACACTTTTGCTTCCTCGACTCGTGTCGGCAGGGTGAATTGGAACGTCGTTCCGCGCCCGGAGTTGGGAGTCGCCCATAGATGGCCGCCATGCGACTCCACAGCTCTCGAGGTCGAGAGCGCTCGCCAAGTTGCGACCATAATCATGTCTCCAAATGGGGCGAGCAGTCTTGGCTCGTGGATCGCCTGACCCGTAGACTGTGGGACCCGAGGTGGTTGATTATGGTATTCGGTTATAGGTTAAGGGTCAGATTTCACTTCTGGCGCAGGCGAGGCTCAAAAGTTCGCAAACTTCGTGAGCCGCACCAATTCCACTCTCTCGTTGATCAAACCCTGCCTTTCCGCTGCCAGAAGCAGGCCCTCCGTCGAGGTCCATATTGTCATCTTGCGTATAGGGCCCGCTGTAAGGTCGTAAACGTTCGCGGGATATTTCTTCCCTAGAATATCTAGCGGACTATCGCTCGGTCCGAGCCAGCGGATAAGGCCATCTGAACGAATCGCCAGGACAGGCAGAGCGTCACTGAGTTCTTCCAGTTGCACCACCTGAACTACTGCCTTTCGACCGATCTCCTTGGGCGCCACCCGAGTCAGACCCGCCAGTGAAAACGCAGACAGAGGCCAGAGGAAACCATAAGGGCGATCCATGTTGTACTGAACATCCACCGAGTGAGCCGGGTCCCGCGCTCCCGAATCGCATTGGAGTTCGTGCGGCAAGAACTCGCACGTAAGGGGACCGGAATCTGGTCGATAGCGCAGGTGCGCAAACTCTTTGACGCCGAGCATCTGCAGATCAGGCGCCAGGCGCGCAATGAACGGGTCGTCGTGAAAATAGTCGCTGGGCGACTCGAAGGTTCGGCGCCCCTCCACTTCGTATCCTCCGGTGGGAAGGCGCCACAGGATCCACGACTCTCGAAAGTGGATGACCTCGGTATCGATCGGTCCCACGCCCAGGTCTCCTTCTTCCGTGACCCGGTACTCCCCCTCGGCAACTTTGATCCGATCGAGTTGTTGGGCACAGATGGGCTGAAGACAAAAGAAGAAAGACATCGCGAGAAGAACGAGACGAGTCGCACACCTAAATATCCACATATTGGACCTGCAAAAAGATCACAGTGATACCACTCGCCCTCGAACATCCCCACAAATCTGTGGCTTATCGAAAAAACGACACGCCCACAAACAAAACGTGCGAGTCCATTCCCTCGTTGGTATCACCCCGGTTGGCGTTCGAGATGTGGTGATATTTGTACCCGAAGTCGATGCTGTGGTGCCTGGAGGTGAATACTTGTAAGCCCGCGCCGAGCTGGGCAGTAAAGTTGAACTTTGTGGCGTGAAACATGGGCTGATTGAAAGCGAGGAAGCCTCCGCCGCTCGTAAGAAATGGCTGAACTCGGCGATGAGGAAGAAAATTGACTTGTGCCCCGACCGGGCTGCCGCCGCCACCGTAGGCATATACGCGGCCCTTCGCCTGGGGTTGGCCTACCAAGGTCAACGGGAGCACCTCGGCAATGTAGTGCAACGCGCACAGACGATTTGTATAGGCGAGGCGGCCGTATCGGAATTCCACCTGATACATGCGACTATTCGTGGTGTAGCCGAACGCATGGCCGTTCCCGAACTGCCCGTCGGCCCAGAGCGTGAATTCATTGTAGGCAACGGTTGGCCGGTCCTGGGCCCAAGCAGCTCCCATCAGGAACATCGCCGTCCACAATGTGCTCAAAAGAAGTCGGATTTCAATGTGTTTTGCTGGCATCGGCTCGGCTGGACGCTTGGTGGAATTCATCAGAAGATCACGAATCGCTTTCTCGATCCCGGATCTACAGCGGTGGCCCATTGAGAATTACTTCGGACAAGGTCTGCAGGAGGCGCGGTTATAAGTGTGCGAGCCTTCGCATTCCAACTGAGACTTAAGCAAGGCAGTTGCCAAAGGCGTGCTTCCAGATTTTGGTGCTGAAGGGCTTGTTGATGAAGCGGCGCTTCTTAGTGCTTGCTGGTTCTAGGTCCATCGAAACATCGACCGTGACCAATCTTCCGGTGAGTGTCGAAAGATGCGCTAACCTCTCTCGACATGTCTCACAGTGAACGGCATGATCTATTCAGGTGTGCGCCCCATGGCGTGGATGATCTCGTCGTTGGCCTGGGTGTAATCCAGTTGTGACTGTAGGAGCAGGGTTTTGGCGTCGAGTTCCTGAGCTGTTCCCATATCAGCCTGAGAGGCGAGAGCCTCTCCCCGCACCAGTTGCTGATGCAGAACGCGACTGGATTCGCTGCGCAAGGCCAGCAGTTCCTCGGATACCTTCCGCATCTGGCCGGTTCTTTCCAGCTTGTTGTATGCGGTCTCTACTGCCAGCTCCACTTCATCGGTAAGCCTGGCAAGGTTCTCTTTCGCCTGCGACAGCTGAGATTGGCGCTCGCGAACAACTGCACGCTTGCGTCCTGAGTCGAACAGGTCGTAGCTGAAGTGAATACCGAAACTGCCGAAATTGCGCGCCAGAAATGGAACATTGTTTTGGTAACTGTAACGGGCAAAGGCGTCCACATCCGGCACATAGAAGTCTGTCTTGGCCAGGCGAACCGCGGCACTCGCTTTCTCCACTTCGTAGCGCGCCTCAGTGATCTCGGGATGGGATGCGAGTGCCTCAGTCACACAGGTTTCGCGGACGCAGCTCGGCTCGACTTCCGCCGTGTTAGGATCGAGATCCAAAGCAGTTGTAAGTGGCAGCCCCATGACGTCGTTGAGTTGGAGCTTAAGGTCAGACAGCTGTAGCTCCGTAGTCAGCAACTCCTGTTTTGCCTCGAGGAGCTGGGCGCGGCTTTCGATCAGGTTCTCTTCCAGTGTGCTGCCGTATTTCACCTGCTGGACGCGTTCACTTTGCAGATCTTGCGACGCTCTGATTCTGGCTTCGGTGGCGTTACGGTGGACCTGCGCGATCAACACCTTGTAATACAGCTGGTGAACTTTCAGAGCAACGTCGTTCTGCGTTTGTTGTGCTCTTTGTCGCGACGCCTTCAGGTCCGCCTGTGCCATATCGTTCATGGGCCGGATCTTCAGCAGTGTGGTCAGGGGCTGCGTCAGCTGGGTACCACTGGTAGTAAGGTCACGCCCACCCTGATTAATGGTCGCCGTCATCGGAGGAATAGGGGTGCCTCCGGCTACGCCTAGACTGCCGCTGGCGATTTGGATCAGCTGCGTGTCGGTCAGATGTACGAAGGTGCTGTCGTTCCGAATGGTAGGGAAATATTCGCTTTTCTCGACTTGTTTGGCGTGCTGCTTCTCCTCGACCTTGTATTCGCTGATGTGGACGATGTGGTTATGCTGCATCGCCAACTGCACGGCGTCGTGCAAGGTGATGTGTCGAGCAGGGGCAGGACCGCCTGACTCTCCCGCAAACGCAACGGCACCGGATAGCACAAGGGTGATTCGCAACAGCTGTAATATGCATTTCATGAGTGCGTCTCCTTAACCGGCTGCAGCGTGCTTAGATCGCCATAGTTCAAAGGTGACTTGCGGAGCAAGGCAACGAGAATGAGTGCGATGGCGCATGTCCACGCCACCAAAAAGAAGCCGTCGATGAGGCTCAGAGAGTACGCCTGAAGACGGAGCCGCGCTCCGATCAGATCGGCAGCGCGGGCGCCCGCCGCAGCAAAGCTCGGTGATTTGGCGTAAACACCCGCAGCTAACGCGTGGAGATTCCCGTCGGTAATCCAGCTTCCCTGGGCCACATGCAGCCCCAGAAGATTCGAGTGCAGCTTCTCGCGTTCGGCGAGAAAGTGGCCCATGTAGATGGCTCCCGCTTGTCCACCGAATAGACGAATAGTGTGAAAAAAGGCAGAGAATGTCAGGATCCACTGAGGTTTCATTAATCCGCCAGTGAAAACTCCCTGCAGGATGATGCACCCCACCAGCCCTATCAGGGAAAATGCTTGTCCCATTCCTGTGAGCAACTCGGTGCGATAGTAGTTTTCTGCCCCCCAAGAACTGGTGTATTGGGAGTTCAAGACAGCCGCAAAGGCGGTGCACGTCAAGCCCACAGCGAGGATCAGACGTGGATCCAGCCGACCAAGCATGAGAAGCCCGGCGGTGAGCGCGACCAACAGGAGCGGAGCCGCGCTCCAGATGATGGCGGGGCCAATCTGGTCCGCTTCAAAACCGCGGATGGCGAGTGACTGCGGAATCAGGATGATGGTGGTGGTGAGAGTAAACCGAAACCAGAAAAGAAGACTTCCGAGCAGGACCGTGTTCCGTTTCCAGAGATAAGGGAGGGCTACGAGCGGGTTGGGACCACGTAGTCGTCTTATGAGTGCGCAAAGCGTGAAGAACGCGCCGGACCAAAACAAGGCATTGAAGACGCCAGAACGCCACCAATCGAGCCTCTGACCCTGCTGCAGGGCAGCAAACATCAAAGCCAATCCGGCACTCAGGTATAGGAATCCAACAAAGCTGGGCGCATGACCGTCCTCTTTTCGAGCAGGGACCGGCGGTATCCCAAGATAGATACAGATCATCATCAGCGGCGCAATCATGGCTGAATTCCAGAACATCCAATGCCAGGAAAGATGTTCGCGGTACCAGCCATAAAGGGACGGCGCTACATTGACGGCTCCGTCAATGAACGTCGCATAGAACGCCATCGTGATCGGCAGGAATCGCAAAGGACTGATGCGAAGAGCAAAAGTCAGAGTGAGGGGATAAAACGTACCCGATGTGAGCCCGGCGACGATCAATGCAGCAACCAGCAGGCTATAGCTGTGGATAAGCGGCAGGAAGGCGCAGGTCACAGTGAATACTCCAGCCGCACATAGAAGGACGCGGCGTGGTCCGAGCAAACCACCGAGGTAAACGCTGAAGGGCCCGATGAACATCAGGGCAGCGTTATAGGCGCTGTCGAGCCACGCACCCTGGTCGTAACTGATGCCGACGTGGCCTCTCAGATCTGCCAACCCCAGCGAAAGCATGCGGGCCGTGAGCGTGACCAGCCCGGCGCCGATGAGGACGCCGAGAATCCCCAACAGCGGCCGCGCGGAAATCTCAGATGGAATCGCTGTGGCGGTCGCATGCGCAATCTCTAGCGGGGTGAGCGGACGGGTTGTACTCGATGTAGCAGCCATGATGCTCCGGCTAACGTCTCGTGCGGACTGTGGCAGTCACAGAAAGGCCGGGTCGCAGTCCGGCGGCTAAGATGGCATCATCGAGGCCGATCTTTACCGGAATGCGCTGCACGACCTTCGTGAAATTGCCGGTGGCGTTATCCGGCGGCAGCAGAGTGAATTGTGAGCCGCTGGCCGGGGCGATCTCGATAACCTTGCCGTGAATGACTTGGCCCGGGTATTCATCAATGCGAATTTCAGCAGAGTCGCCAACCTTTACGTTGGTCAGCTGCGTCTCGCGATAGTTCGCCTGGACCCACTTTGTGACATCCACGAAAGGAATCACCTGTGTCCCTGGAGAGACCAACTGTCCGGGACGAACCTGCCGTTCCCCGACAGTCCCATCACCGGGCGCGTAGATTTTCGTGTAGCCGAGGTTCACTTGTGCGACAGCGAGGGCAGCCTGCCTGCCTCGCAAGTCCGCAATAAGCAGGATCTCCTGGGAATTCAGAACGTCAAGGGCTCGGCGTTCCGCTTCGACTACGGATTCACTACTGGATAACATCGCCCTGGCCTGTTGCAGTGAAGCTTGACGGCTGACCAGCTGTGCGCGTGAGCGTTGCTCGTCGGCGACAACCTGTTCAACCCTCTGGTGCGTAGTGGCATTGGTCTCGAGGAGTGCCTCCTGCCGTTGGCGTTCGGGAACAGTGCGGTCAAGGTCGGCCTGTGCGGCGGCTATTCCCGCCTGCGCCGCGGAGATTTCGGCTTGCGCCTCGAGTATCCCTGCGAGGGCTCTGTCGATTTTGGCTTGCTGCAGCTGTTTCTGACGCCGATTATTCTCGATGGCCGCCTTGGCCGCTGCGACCGCCGCATTCGCCTGATCCACCTGCGCCTGGTAATCGTTGTCTTCGAGTTCGACCAGCAGGTCGCCTTTGTGCACCCGTTGGTAGTCAGCGACGTGTACTGTGCTAACAATGCCTGCAACCTTGGTGCTAAGTGGAGTCAGGTCGCCGCGAACGTAAGCGTCGTCGGTAACCTGTTGTGCCTTGCCGCCTTCCCAAGAATTCCATTTTCGGGTGAGGGTAATCAGGACGGCGAGAGCGAGCAGTACAACCAACGCAGGCGTGAGATATTTCTGCCAGCGGGAAGGTTGTGGCGGAGGTTGTGGCGCTGCGCTCTGAACTTTACCGGGCGCGACTGGCTTCGATGCCGGGGCTGGGGACTCGACGGGAACGGCGGGGGCAGCGGTCATTAGTCACGCCTCCTTCTTCTGCAAGAGATATAGCAACGGTGGAGTTTTCATTTCCTGCTTTCCAACGGACTCGGTGACGTTTGGACATTTGCTGCAGAGCAAGCCGCTTGACGAGCAAAAGTATTCGCACTCCCACATGAAAGCCGGCGCCAAGCAAGCACAATGCGTTTCGCTTCGACCCAGCAGGCTGGGGGTGCTAATGCGGTGGCGGCTCATGGCCGAGGATGTTTTACGATGGGGCACCGGCCCGGAGATCCGCATTCGGTCCCTTGCCTTTCGCACCTCAACCCCTTCCGTGCACCAGTTGTCCTTCTATCTAGGTACAGCGGGTTCGCCCGGCTAGATTAACTATCAATCTTTGTATTGCACCTGACGTTCCACATTTCGGCGCCTATGCAGTCTCGCTGACAAGATGTCTGAGCAGTCAATCTGGATTAAACGATTGATGGTAGGGTCGAAGCGGCCGCTTTTTGACGCCCTAAATTGACACTGTCGGTCTGCTGACTCGCCGGGACATAGCGGAGAAGCTGTCATACCCTCCGGGACCGGGATACAACAGCCTTAATGTTCAATGTTTGTCGTTGTCTCGATCCGGTCGATTCGGCGGCTGCGCCGTTAGCGAAACCGGGAGCGCCAGCATATGGGTCGGCCAGTCCGGGGTCCTCGAGCTCAATGAGCCGATTCACAATGGCAAACAAGAAGCTGGCAGAGAACCCGCACATGAGCACACCTGTAACGCTTTCCACCGGGCCCATCATTCGCCAGATTTGCGTAAGAAAAAGATCACCCGCTCCCACGGTGGAATAGTTCGCCGCCGAGAAGTAATACGCCGCTTCCAAGGTTGAAAAAAACTTCCAGCGATAAAATGCCGCCCACAACAAGATCTCCAACATATGCAAGCAGACCAGCAGACTTGTGAATCGCACCACGAGCATTACGGAGCGAAAAAGGCCGAGCTGGTGAATACCGTTGGGGAACTGAGCCTTTATCCATTGGATGAGAACAGCCATGCCCACGCTCTGCAATATAAGAGTGAGCGTTACGAGAATGATCGTTACGTAGCCTTGGTGGACGAGACTCATAGGCTGCTCAGTCCATCCGCGTTACCGGTCCACCACGGTACTTGCTCCTGAACCATTTCTGAGTGATTTTCACCGACACACACAGCGCGGCGGGCACCCGTGAGTTGTGCAAAAGTCTGCATCCGAGCATCTTCGACTTGCCGACAGGTGCAACCCAAAAGCAGGGCGCAGTCGTGCTTGGAGTAGCGCTCGAGGACAGACATCACGTAGACAAAGCGATCGAAATCTTCGAGCGCTAACACGGCATCGAGCTGAAGCTGTGTGTCTAAGCCACCCACCCATCCGCCAATGTAGTTTGGACCAGCAATCGAAGATGAGGTGGCAATGCTCGGACGCGGCTTGACTTCACGAATTGCATTTTGGATAATCGTGCGCTTCGCCCAGGAACGGGCCCATTCCTTAAAAATCCGAGTTGCCTTAATACAGTCTTCCCGACCAGCAACCAAGCAGTGCTCTGCTTTGTCGTGATCACGCATCAGCTGGAATGAAAGCTCACACAGCTCATTCCCGCCCTCGGCAAACACTCTGCGAAAGTCTTCGACAGAGGCGTATTCATCGGTTCTTTGTTTTCCGGCCGGTCTTCTGAGGAGGTATCTCATCCGGTTGCCTTCTTCCCTACTCGGTGCGGGATGCTCGAGCGACCGAAGAAGTGCTCTTCAATTCCGAATCGATGAGCGACACGACCTGGCCCCATACACGCGGATCATTTTCGATTTCGTGGTGAGGCTTGTTGAAGACCCTGGCGAGCCAAGGATAATTGTCACAATTGACCTGTCCCCGGGCGTACGTCATGCGGATGTTTCCGAGGATGTTGGTTCGCGTCGGATCAGCTGCGTGAATGACCGAGCGGCCGTGGATCAGCCCTTTGGACTGATAGAAGTTGATTGCGTTTTCCACATTGTCGGGAATTGTCGAATCATCCTGTCCGGGTTTACGAACGCTGTCCAGTTGAATGGTGAGCAGCACGGGAACACCCAGCTTTCCTAATTCCCGAGCCAAGGTGACGGTTTGCGACCCACCCCAGCTGTGTCCATAGATAATGATGCTGACTTGCTTTTTCTCAGCGCTGGTCAGAGTGCCGTCTCCGTCGGTGTCCAGCACTTGCAGGAGGCGCTGACGGGCCTTCTTCCCGTCATGATTGGAAAATACCTCGGCCTGCACGATGGCGGGATCCCTCTCTCGCAGGAGTGCGGCAAAGTTCACTTCCGGATGCCTTACGTCATTGCTCTTCACGAAGCCGCCCACAAATCCGATCACAATCGCCTTGCGCGCGGGCGCGTTGTTTCCAGTCTCGTAATTTCGTTGACAGACCATCCGCAAAGCTTGCTTTACGGGCAACGACGCAAAACTTTCCCCGCATGAACTCCCGGGTAACCGACTAGAAGAAGCGATAACACCGGCCTCCATGAGCGCAACAGCCTGGGCATTTGCAGAGGGAATTTGCCAGGCGCACATCGCGCCGCAGATCACGAAGCTCGCGATGATCTTCCAAAAGCCAAGACGCTTCATGCCAAACTCTACCTTCGTTTGCGCTACCGTGATCATCGCTGCCTGCCGGCTGAAATCGAGGTCCACCTTCGCGTGGTACGGGTCCCTGATTGAAGTCCCGTACCACACGTCGGACCGCGGCTATTAAAAGTGGTAGACGACGCCAGCTGACGGTACTGCGACATGCGTCCAGGCGTCTGTTTTCAGGCTGGTGAGGTTGAAATCCGGCGCTTTGTAAACGTATCCGCGATACTCTGCCCGGGCAGAAAAGTGTTTTGAGACCGCGTAGTCGGCACCGCCACCGTACACGAATGTACCTTTGGCTTGCCACGTAGCGCCCAAGAAACTGCCGCCGCTTTTGTCGGTCGGATCGAAGACGAGCGCGCCCCCGCCACCCAGCACATACGGCTGCAGCTTTGCGACGGTGGGTAGTTTCACTACCGCCGAGCTCGTCACGGTGTGAATGTTGGTCTGTACACGGCCCGTCGTGGCGCCGAAATATTCTTGGGTGTTACGGTCATAGCCGTAGTTCGCTTCTGCCGAGAGCCAGCGATTGAAGTTGTAGCGATATCCGACCAGGAAACCACCCGTGTCGGTCACATTGTTTCGAATGCCGTTCCCGTTGGCGTCCTTGGTGTAAAATCCCGTGCCCAGGGTGCTGATTTCTGATCGAAATTCTTGTGCCACCGCACTCATCGACATCACCCCGACAAATGCCACGACTGCCAGGGCCGTTCTCTTCATTCCATGACCTCGGTTGTGCATGATTCCCAGTCCTCCTTGATTCCCTTATCTCCATTTAGAAATTGGCGCAGGCGGCTGCGCCCGCGCTGATGACTTGGCAATCGATATGCCAAACGGGAAGCGCGCTAAGTGTCGGAATTACGAACTGCTGCAGCCGACAATTTGGTCAGGATTTGGACGTGTTGTGTCAGAACGATGAGCTGGTGACCACGAGGCGTCACGCAGCGGTTCTGCGCGATGGTCGAGAGCGGCAAGGCCGCATAGCCCAGTTATCGGGATCGGAGGAGTCCGCTGCTTTTGGAATCCGGCTTGCATTCGGTTGTCTCGTTCGATCGCAAAGAACATTCAATTTGGAGTGAGGCAACCGTCATGCGGATGGGTGCACAATTCTTACGAATAATCTGGCTTATTGCTCTTGCGATGATGATTGGTTTCTCCGCAGCAAGTGCTCAGAGCGCAATTGATAGTGCCCACGTTGAGCCCCGAGTTCAAGTCGCCAGATCCGATTCTCCGCCGGTTTTGGCGAATACTTCCATCGGAATTATCCGCAAGTCCGTTGACCTGGTGCTCGTACCCGTTACCGTCATGGATGGCTCGAACCGACTCGTTACTGGACTCGGGCAGGGGAATTTCCAGCTGTTTGAGGACAAACGGCCGCAACCCATCAAACATTTCTGGAAGGAGGATGCACCCGCTTCGGTCGGCATTGTCCTCGATGTAAGTGGCAGCATGGGCACCAAGATCGACCGGGCACGCGATGCTGTCGCCGCGATGCTGCAAGCATCCAATCCTCAAGATGAGTTCTTTCTGATGACCTTCGCGGATGAGCCGATGCTTGTCCAGGACTTCACGTCCAACCTGGACGACATCCAGGGCAAGTTGCTGTTCACGAGGCCGAAGGGAAGAACCTCTTTGATTGACGCAGTCGTTATGGCCACCAGCCACATGAGAAACGCACGCTATCAAAGAAGGGCGCTGATGATCATTTCGGACGGAGGCGACAACCAAAGTCGGTATACCGAAAAGGAGCTCAGTTCATTAATTAAAGAGTCTGATGTTCAAGTGTATTCAATCGGCGTTTTCGACGCCCAGTTTAGTACACAAGAGGAACGACTGGGCCCCGAACTGCTTGCGGGCATGAGTGATCTGACCGGCGCCAGCGCCTACACTCTTGATAATCCCGAACACCTGCCCGCCGTCGCCAAGCACATCGCGAACGAGCTGCGCAATCAATACATTCTTGGCTACTCTCCTGACGCCTCACGCGGCAATGGAAAGTGGAGGAAGATCAAGGTGAAGTTAACTCTTCCGCGAGGACTGCCATGGCTTCGCGTGCAAGCCAGGACCGGTTATTACGGAGCGGCGCAATGATGGGTCGCCCACAAAACGCGGCGTGCAATCGGCGGAGGCGGAGCATGGCGCCGCGGCATACGGGGCTGTTCATTCGTGAAGCTACAGACCACGAGTCGCCGGCCCTGAATCCCTTGAGCGGTTGGTGTTGCGTTGCATAAGCAGCGTTCAAGGCGGCTTCCAAGATGTTGCTACAGGAGACAATGATGGATGGCGACTACGTATTTCTCTGTGGAGTGATGTGGTGTGCTTACGGACAACAGGACGCCGGTAGCGAGTTACTCAGGGCTGCCGAGTCCCCCGACCCGGACCTCAGCGCGTTGGCCGTGGCAATGTTGGCACAACGCCCCCAGTCGTTTCGGCATACGGAGGCATAAGATTCGTGTAGACCTCGGGAGGACGCCATGTGGATGAGGTTGTGTCCATTATGTAAGGCGATGTTGTGCAAGGCAAAGCTGTGCGAAGCAATCCGTTGTCGGTGTGGCTGGGTTTGGTGAGCCCGCATGGTTGAACTGGACAGCAGTTGGCAATAGTGCACATCACGTGTGATCCGATCAGTCGCTGAGATTCTGACTCGCGATAATAAGGATTGTGAGTGGAAGGCGGATACGCGTCGATCTTCCCGACCTCTGCTCGATGGCATCCACCAACACGACGCGATCGTCAACTACAATCGGATCGCTGGTTAACTCGTAATCTCTGCCATATAGCCTGATCTGCCCCCTTCGCCCGTAGCCCAATCTTTTGAGGCTTTCGCAAATATCTCTCTGCCGTTCTTCCGTCATCACCTCGCTGCTCCCAGCAAGCACCGGGTCTCGGTCCACCCACGATCGCTAATTCAAGGCTGCGTGAAGAACTCCGAGACGTCGGGAGCAGTTGCGGCCGCTCCAGGGAATTGTTGAAGTCCAAGCGCTCTCAGGCATAAACGCAGGATGCTTTCATGGTGAAGGAGTTGGTCGGAGGTTGTGCCTGCCTTCGTTTTCGAACTGATGATGAGAGCCGGAATATGGCCTCCGCCGCGAAGGGATGGCTGCTTGGGATCCAGCAGACTGTCGGCATGTGGTCCTCGGCTGCAGGCCTCATCAAACAGAATGATCAGCAGCCCGCTGCGCTTGAAATCGGCATCGTCGACCAGGGAACGTATGTTCGTATTGAGCCAATGGTCGATCTGCCGCAAGGCGGTGTGATCGCCGCAAGCTGCCTCCCTGCGGGTTTTCGCATTGTTGTGTCCGTCATCGTAGATATCAGGAACGATGAAGGAGTAACTCGGGAAGCTGCGATTACGAAGATCCTTTCCAAAATTCCCGGCAAAAGGCACGAGATTGGCCGTTTGCGGGGAATGGTCTCGGGTCCCGTGCACAACGGTGGTGAAATACGAAAACGGATCATGGCGCCTCACATACTCACCGTGCCTGGACGTGAGCGATCCCTGTTGAGGAAGACCCTCCAGGTATGCTTTCCATGTCAGTTTGTTGTCGGTCAACACACTTGCGATGTTCACTCCGGAGATTTCTGCAGAGTGCAGGTCTGCCAGCATCCCCTCGGACGCCCAGAAACTGGAAAAGCCGGCGTGCCCAGCCGTGAGCATGAAGTAGTTGTTTACCGAAGGATGGGTATTGGCGTAATAGTTTGTGGCGAGGCCGTATTCGCGGATCAGAGAATTGAAATAGGGCAGGTCGTGAAAATTCCCGACTACGTCGTCGTAGCTCTGGTTTTCCTCGACCACAACGAAGACGTGCTCGAATTGTGGAATCACGGGGCCGGGCGCCGGTTCCGATGCGCCATAACTGTAACCGGGACAGATTCCGGAAAGCAGCGCAGACAATAGGAAAATGAGGTGATTTCGCATCGGGAAACCTATGTCTGTGTTTCCGATTCCACCGTTTCCCTCACGCTGTGGGAAACGCTGTCCTCGACCGCCTCTCGTAAGGCGTCCTCGAGCCGGTGCTCGAATTTGCCTCTGGCCAGTTTCACGCCCGGGATCTCCTTGAGGGCTTGCTTTAAGGCCCGCTCTACCAGAGGCTCCAGGGGCAGTTCCCGAACGACGGCTTTAGCGACTCGCTCCACGGCGCGATTTACCGGAACTGCTTTCTCTTCGCCTTCTTCCGTTCGGGGTTTCAGCGTGGCCCAGTCGTTTTCGAAGACTTTCAGTAATGAGCGCACCACGGCGTGATGCTGTGTGATTAGACCGAGTTCGCGACGCCTGTCGAGTTCTGCCTCGCGCAAACTCTGGCTGCCAATAAAGGCCGCCTGGCGGTCGCGAATAATCGTTCGCGTGTGAAAACGCATGCGCATAAGGCCATTGGCGCCGAGCTTCGGCGAACCCTTCTTCATCTGGCCTATGATCTGAATCTGGACTCCTGCTTGCGCACGCTCCCGGAGAAGCCGGATCATGGCGGGATCGCTGATCTCTGGGTCATAAATAAGCAGTTGTTGCTCCGCCTCTTCGATGAATCGGGAAAGCTCCTGTCGCGCATTGACGGGGCTGACAATGAAACTTCGCAGTTCCGGTGTGTAGGGCTGGCGTCTGACATCTGCCTCAAAGAGCCTCGCCGCCTCTCGCACCAGATCGGGGCTTTTCGTGAACACGCCAAAGCTGCGTGAGGTACCGATATCCAAATAGGTATAGTTGAAGGTCAGCAGGTAAAGAGCCCGGCGATCCACGATCATGAACTTGTAGTGGTAGCGCAATAAGTCGTCAGCCGTGCGTGACACTTCTATTCCTGCCGGAAGGAAGTCCATCTCTAGTGTCCGCAGATTTTTTTCTTCTCCACGGTTGGTATTCGCGATAAGGGCGTGCACCGAAACTCCCCTGGCTACCGCCCGTTCGAGCGCGCGTTGGATGTCGCTTCGATCGAAACGGAAAATCGCGATTTCGATACTCTTCTTTGCGTGATCGATGGCCTTGATGAGCGGAGTCACGCCATCGTTCGGCTCAAGTATAAGTTTCACGTCTGTGCCCTCAGTGATCCTGCTTCGCCCTGGTTGTGCACACGAGGGGCCAAAGATTCAGTGCGGACGCGGAAGAAAGATCATCATTCTGGCTCGGTTCGCAATTTATCCGGTGGCGCCATATGTCCAGATTGCTATCGAATTCCTGACAGCATGTCATCGAAGCGTTCACATATTGACGTTCTCGCCAGTAAGAGCATCGTCCTACCGTCTTTGCGCATTTAACGACCGGTTCCTGGTAATTGTCCTATCCCCCAACAGATGAGCGAGCTCGCAAGCGCATTAGCCCCGATCAGGCCCTTTGGTTAGCGGCATGCATGTGTGCAGGTGCAAGCGGCTTCGCGAAACTGTTCTTGCTCCGAAGCGAGTGTGGCTATCGAGAGAACAGCGGCAGTGTCGCCGCCACCCCAAATTTGCCCGTGAGGAAATCATATGAGTAAGTCTCATCTGGAACATACTGGTCCGCTTCGCAGAAATTCCTTTGCACTTGGCGCAATCGTGCTCTCGATTTCAAGTTTGGCCGTGCCCGCACTCACTCAAACGGCGCGAATCGAGTCCGCGTTGCCCGACGCGCCTTCGGCCGGTTCTGACAACTCGGCCAGCTCGTCCGCGGTTCCGGTGGTTGCCCGTACACCCATTTCCACCAATCATTCCCTGACCTTTGGAGAGCGGGCCCACGTTTACGCACGTTCCGTCTTTAGTCCGGTAACAATCATCGGTCCTGCGCTCGCGGCCGGAATCGGTCAGGCGCAAGACGAACCCCCGCGCTGGGGAGGAGGTGCGGAAGCATTCGGCAAACGTTACGGGTCGGCGGCGGCACGGCGGGTCATGGGCGAGAGCATCAGATTCGGCTTTGCGGCGATCGACGGAGAGGATCCACGGTATTTCGCGTCGGAAGATCGAACGGTCTGGGGCCGTACGCGCCATGCTGTGGTGTCAACGTTTGTCTCCCAAACTTCACACGGCATCACAATTCCCGCGTTTTCCCGCTTTGCAGGTGTCTACGGTGCCGCCTTCATTTCGAACACCTGGTATCCAAACGAAAGGG
>Ga0335069_10002742_pt1 | contig 26913 bp, 23 predicted proteins | sample Lox_Sample_11_FD_206714 | JGI IMG/M metagenome (GOLD analysis project Ga0335069, IMG submission 206714) | Soil microbial communities from Loxahatchee National Wildlife Refuge, Florida, United States - Lox_Sample_1.1 | ecosystem: Environmental > Terrestrial > Soil > Wetlands | place: USA...
TTCGCCTACTTTCCCGAAGCTAGCAGCCGGATGCGTGAAGGGCCGTATGACATAACGTTCGTCGAGGGCAGTATCACTACTCCGGACGATGCCCGGCGAATTATCAGGGTTCGCGAGCAGAGCCGTTACCTAGTTTCTATTGGCGCCTGCGCCACCGCCGGAGGAATCCAGGCGTTACGCAACGCGGCTGACATCGAGCAGTACCGACGGGTGGTTTACCCGAAGCCTGAGTTTATATCGACGCTTTCGACTTCAACTCCCATCTCCGAACACGTTCGCGTCGACTTCGAAATCTGGGGATGCCCGGTAAACAAGGACCAGTTGCTCGCGGTGACGCGATCACTGCTCTCGGGCGCGAAGCCGACGCTACCGACTCACGCCGTTTGTACTGAGTGTAAGCGTCGGGGCAATGTATGCGTAGTGGTAGCGCGCGGCGAGCCTTGTCTCGGACCCGTAACGCGGACGGGTTGTGGTGCGCTATGTCCGACCTTTAATCGTGGCTGCTACGGATGCTTCGGGCCAGCTGATGACCAAAACATGGAAGCGTTCACGCAGATGTTGGCTCAACGGGGAATTACTGGTGATGAGGCCGCTCGACGGCTGCGAGGAATCAACGGCTACGTGAGTCCGTGGCGAGAGACAGCGGATGCCATCGCGACGAAGAAGTAGAACGATCCGGGTCGATTACCTGACGCGCGCGGAAGGTGAGAGCGCACTGCATATCAAGCTGCGCGACGGTGAGGTCGAGGAATTACGGCTCGAAATCTTCGAGCCGCCGCGCTTTTTCGAATCCTTCCTGCGCGGCCGCGACTCGCGTGAAGCACCCGATCTGACGGCACGCATCTGCGGGATTTGCCCTGTCGCCTATCAAATGAGCACCGTGCACGCTTTCGAACAGACCTATGGAATCGCGATTGACCCGGCGGTACGGGAGCTCCGCCGACTCTATCTATGCGGCGAGTGGATCGAGAGCCACGCGCTTCATATTCATATGTTAGCGGCGCCTGATTTCCTCGGATGCGACAGTATCCTGACGCTAGCCGAGAAGAATCGCGAGGCCGTGGAGCGCGGATTGCGTATCAAGAAAGTTGGCAACGCAATTGTTGCTGCGCTGGGCGGACGTTCGGTGCATCCGGTCGGTGCCTGCATTGGTGGATTCACGCGCACTCCACGTCGTGACGAGTTAAATGGTCTGCGGGAGCAACTTCTCGCGATACGTGACGACGCTATCGAATGTGTCCGATGGGTGGGTAGTTTCGATCTGCCCGCCGTCGAGCGCGATATCGAGTTCGTTTCGTTGCGTCATCCGAATGAATATCCGATGAACGAGGGGCGGATTGTCTCAAGCAAAGGTATCGATGCTGCCGTCGATAATTTCGAAGATTACTTCGACGAAGAGCAAGTTCCTTACTCGAATGCGTTGCAAAGCAAAGTAAAGGGACGCGGCGCCTATTTCCTTGGGCCACTTGCCCGAATGAACCTGAATTTCGATCGCCTGGGGACGGAAGCTGCGGCGGCAGCACGCGCAACCGGGATCCCGTGGCCGAACGCGAACCCATATACAAGTATCGTTGCCCGCGCCGTCGAAGTTCTCTACGCCGTTGACGAGGCTCTACGCATAATTGAGGCTTACCATCTTCCCTCTGCACCTGCGGCCTCCTTCCAGGTAAGAGCCGGGATCGGGCGCGCGATTACGGAAGCGCCACGTGGGTCGCTCTTCAACGTCTTTGAGACCGATGATAATGGCCTAATCCACTCCGCTCGGATTGTTCCGCCTACCGCGCAGAATCAGGCCCAGATCGAAGCCGATCTGCGCGAACTGGCACCGGAACTGGTGAATCATCCGAAGGAGGAAGCCACGCGGATGTGCGAAATGGCTATTCGCAATTATGATCCCTGCATTTCTTGCTCGACTCATTTTCTCAAGCTCGAGATGGAAAGGGCTTGATTCGGGTAATTGGTATCGGCAGTCCGTTCGGTGACGATGCGATCGGACTTGCGGTCGCGCGAGCGCTGACCGAAGCTCCTCCTCCGAATTGCGAGGTGATTGCCGCCGATCGTCCCGGCTCTGCGTTGATTGATCTTTTTGAGGGCGCCGATACGGTGATTCTGATAGATGCGGTACAGTCGGGTCGCCCGCCGGGCTACATCCACGAGTTCGATTTCGACAAGCTCGATCGTGTAGATGCTTCTTTTTCCTCGTCACATGAACTCGGTCTGATTGCGACGATTCAACTCGCGCGGAGACTTGGACGGTTGCCGACGCGGGGCAGAGTTGTCGGAGTCGAAATCGTACCGACACGGACCAATCAACTAGATAGCTTGAGCCCGGTAGCGCGTGCGGCAATGAAAGGTGTCATCGATCGCGTACGGTTGTCGACACGGGTCGATCAGCGAGAGCGGCGGCGACTAATCGTCAGTGGCGTCGTTCAGGGCGTTGGGATGCGGCCCTTGGTATCGCGCCTTGCTAACTCGCTGAATCTTGCCGGCTTCGTCCGTAACGTTCCGAGCGGAGTCGAGATTGAAATCGAAGGGGAGCCTTCTTTCCTAGGGGAGTTCCTTCCGCGATTGATCGATGAAGCGCCCGCCGCGTCCGCGATAGCGGAGATCAAATCGTTCACTCTCGACCCGATCGGCGAAACTAACTTCCGCGCGATGCCGAGCGAACGCGGATGTATCGCCACAATGATCCCTCCGGATCTCGCTATTTGTGCTGATTGCTTACGCGAGATCACGGAGCGGACCGATCGTCGCTATCGCTACCCTTTTACTAACTGTACCGCATGCGGTCCGCGCTTCACCGTCGTGCGTTCTCTCCCCTACGACCGTGAGAGAACGACTCTCTGTGAATTTCCGCTGTGCGAGCAGTGTCAGCGGGAGTATCTCGACCCATTAGATAGACGCTTCCGTGCGGAACCTACCGCTTGTCCCTCGTGCGGCCCTCGAGCTTGGTTGGAGATAAACGGGCCGAGGGTACAAAGCCGTGAACAGCACGCAGACTGCATAGCTCAAGCGTCAGCGATCTTACGCGATGGCGGTATCGTCGCGGTTCAAGGGATCGGTGGAATTCATCTCGCTTGCGACGCAAGCAATGAAAATACCGTCAAACAATTGCGTGAAATCAAACGGAGACCACATAAGCCTCTAGCCGTGATGCTCGAATCGATTGAGGCCGCACGTCGCCTCGCTGTAATCTCGGCTGACGAGGCTGCCATGCTCGCTTTGCCGTCGGCTCCAATCGTTCTATTGCGGAAGCGTGACGACGCTCCGATCGCACCCTCAATCGCGCCAGGCAACGATCATATCGGGGTCATGCTCGCCTACTCACCGCTCCAGCAGTTGTTACTCCGTGACTGCGGACTTCCATTGGTCATGACCAGTGCCAATGCTCCGGGTGAGCCGCTCGCTCGCGACGGTGACGAAATACACTCTACCCTTTCAGTCGAGCTCGATGCGCTCCTGCTACACAATCGGCCCATTCATCAGCGCTGTGATGATAGTGTGTGGAAGTTTGGTCCGCGCGGGGCGGAGCCGATTCGTCTGAGTCGTGGCTATACGCCCAGCGCAGTGACCGTGCCGCTTGAAGCAGCGCGTCCGATTCTGGCCGCCGGCGGAGATATGAAAAACAGCTTCTGCCTCTTGGCGGGTAGAAGAGCGCTGATGAGTCAGTATATTGGCACGCTCGAAAACACCGCGACCCAACAGCATTTTCGCGAGTCGCTGCAACATTGGCTCGCGCTGACTGACATCAAACCGATGGTCGCGGCGCATGATCTTCATCCGCAATCGTTCGCCAGTAATCTGGTATCTGAGTTGGGCTTGGAAATGGTCGAGGTCCAGCACCACCATGCCCACGTCGCGGCATGTATGGCCGAAAACGGCCAAGAGAGTCCAGTTATCGGGATCGCCTTCGATGGTGCTGGTTACGGCGTCGACGGTGCAATATGGGGCGGCGAGGCGATGATCGCGGAATATCGCGGTTTTCATCGGCTGTCGCATCTTCAGTACCTGCCGCTACCGGGCGGTGACGCTGTCGCCCGCCGGCCCGATCGTATAGCAGCCGGCTTCTTGATCGGCCTATTTGGTGCGCGGTTCGATGAGCAGGTAAGCAGACTCATTGGCAAACAGGATGCGTTCGTCCTGGCCAAGATGATTGAGCGGGGCATCAACACCTTTCGTACCTCAAGCTGCGGGCGTCTCTTCGATGCGGTCGCCGCGCTGTTAGGCATTTGCTCCGCGACGACGTACGAAGCGCAGGCCGCGATCGAGCTGGAAGTGCTGGCGCGTCGCAGTGCTCCGTCACCTCGCGTCTATCCCTGTTCGATTATCGAGGGTGTGGTTCAAACGGGAGAGATATTTGAAGGGCTTCTCACCGATCTGAACGAAGGGCGATCCACCGCTGAGATCGCACGAGCGTTTCACGACACTATGGCTGAGGTCATCTTAGAGATGGCTGCCGACGCGCGAGAGCAGACCGGAATCGAAGTGGTCGCGCTGAGCGGCGGATGCTTTCAGAATCAGTTACTGCTCGCCGCTTCGATCGAACGCTTGGAAGAAAGTGGGTTCACTGTCCTTAGTCATCGACGGGTACCAGCGAATGACGGCGGGCTCGCGTTGGGCCAAGCAGTAATAGCGGCTGCGCGGTTGAATCGGGAAGGATCGGGAGGCGCATCATGTGTCTAGGTGTTCCGGGCCAAGTCGCCAGTATCACCGAGGAGCAAGGACTACGGATGGGCGATGTCGATTTCGGTGGCATCAAGCGGAGAGCCTGCCTTGCGTACGTTCCCGATGCTGTCGTTGGCGATTACGTAGTCGTGCATGCAGGATTCGCTATCAGCAAGGTCGACGCCGAAACAGCGGCGCGCACTATTGAGATCGTGCAGGAGATCGAAGCTGAGTTGGGACCAGAGGACGATTCATGAAATTCGTGGACGAATTTCGGGACGCCGATTTTGCGCACGCCCTGCTGGGGCGCATCCGCGCGATAGTCACTAAGCCGTGGACGATAATGGAAGTTTGCGGCGGCCAGACGCATACCATCGTCCGCTACGGAATCGACGAATTGCTGCCACCAACGATCACGCTGGTTCACGGCCCCGGATGCCCAGTATGCGTGACGCCGATCGAGATGATCGATCTTGCTCTCGAAGTAGCGAAGCGGCCCGAAGTTATCCTCTGTTCCTTCGGTGATATGTTGCGCGTACCTGGCTCCTCGGGCGATCTCTTCGATGCGCGCGCGACTGGTGCCGATGTCCGTATCGTCTACTCGCCGCTCGACGCGCTCGCGCTGGCACGCCGCGAGCCATCGCGCGAGATCGTTTTCTTTGCGGTCGGCTTCGAGACGACCGCTCCAACCACCGCGATGGCTGTGCATCAGGCGTCCCGACTCGGCATCGGCAATTTCTCCGTTATCAGCGCTCATGTGCGTGTGCCGCCCGCGATCGAGGCGATTCTCTCGACTCCCGCGAATCGGATTCAGGGTTTCCTAGCCGCCGGTCATGTCTGCACCATCATGGGTATCGAAGAATATCTTCCTCTGGTCGAGCGCTTCAAAGTCCCGATTGTCGTCACCGGTTTTGAACCAGTTGACCTGCTTCAGGGAATCGAGATGTGCGTGGCGGAACTTGAAGCCGGCCGAGCCGAAGTCGAGAACCAATACGAGCGGTCGGTCCGCATGAACGGTAATCCCACGGCGCGAGCGCTTATCAAGGAAGTGTTTAGTGTCGTCGATCAGCGTTGGCGTGGTCTCGATACCTTGCCGAGAAGCGCACTGCGATTGAGCGATCGCTACGCCGCCTATGACGCAACCCGCCGGTTCGGACTCGTTCCGCGGTGTGCGGCGGAGCCAGCGGAGTGCCGTGCGGGCGAGGTTTTGCGGGGTGTGCTGAAACCTCCTCAGTGCGAGGCCTTTCGCAAATCATGCACGCCGGAGCGACCGCTTGGTGCTCCGATGGTCTCCTCTGAAGGCGCCTGCGCCGCTTATTTTCGTGCCGGAAGAGAAGCAGCAAGAGAACTCAAATGAGCGAGTCGAACGGAAGCCGCAATCCTCCGATACTGCGTTGCCCGATACCAGCCTCGAAGAACGAGTTGATCGTTCTCGGTCATGGGAGTGGCGGGCGACTCACGGCAGACTTGGTGAACAACGTATTCCTACCCGCGCTCACGAATCCGGTCCTCGATCGGCTCGCCGACAGCGCCGAACTGAATGTATCCTCGGGGCGTATCGTCTTCACCACCGACTCCTTCGTGGTGAAGCCGTTGCGCTTTCCCGGTGGCGATATCGGCTCGCTCGCGGTACACGGTACGATCAACGATCTCGCGGTTGCTGGTGGGACGCCTCTCGCACTGTCGGCTGCATTCATTCTGGAAGAAGGCTTTCCCATCGATGAACTCGCGGGCTTTGTGCGTTCGATGCGTGAGGCTGCCGATCGCGCAAGGGTCAGCATCGTTGCGGCCGACACCAAGGTCGTCGAGCGCGGCAAGGCCGATGGGCTATACATCACTACCAGCGGCATCGGCTTGCTCCCCCAGGGATTGGAGCTAGGTCCCGAGCAGATTCAGGCGGGCGATGTGGTACTCGTAAGCGGTCCGATCGGCGATCATGGCATCGCGGTGATGTCGGCGCGGGAAGGGTTCGAGTTCGAAACCGATTTGGTCAGCGACAGCGCACCAATCAACGGTCTCGTCGCATCGATGCTGGAGGCGGTGCGAGGAATCCGTTGCATGCGCGATCCGACGCGCGGCGGTGTCGCAACAGTCGTTAACGAGTTAGCCAGGAGTGCCAGCGCGGAAATTCTTCTGGAAGAGGCCGCAGTTCCTGTTCGTGATTCGGTCAGGGCAGCGTGCGAGATACTCGGACTCGATCCGCTTTATGTTGCCTGCGAGGGTAGGCTCGTCGCGATCGTCGATGCGGCATTCTCGGAACATCTCCTAGCAGTGATGCGTTCGCATCCGCTGGGCCGCGATGCTTGCCGAATCGGTGCCGTGACGAGAACTGGGTCGTCACGAGTACTCCTGCGAACTTCCCTGGGCACCACGCGTCTATTGGATATTCTTGCCGGTTCGCAATTGCCTCGAATCTGCTAGATCAACCGTGCTTCAAAAGCGCTGATAGCTCATCGCCTCCCGGACTCGTTCGCGCGCCAGGTCAATTGCGGCCTCACGCGGCGTAACGTTACGTCGACGCGCATTTTCGAGTACCGCACTGGTGTTGGCGCGAATCTTCTCCTCGATAGCAGCGAAGGCAGCCGACTGCGTGCCGTGCTGATATTCGACCGCGGCGCAGATAACTCCGCCCGCGTTGACGATGAAATCCGGCAAGCTGAGAATCCCTCGATTGTGCAGCCGCAGCTCCGCCTCAGCCGTCGCCGGAATATTCGCACCTTGGAGTATCAGCTTGGTGCGCAGCGAATCGACGTTGTCCATCGTGATAACGTCTGGCCGTGCCGCCGGTATCCAGATATCGCACTCAACGCCCACGATCGCGTCGCGCGCCAACTTTTCGCCATTACCAAAGCTGGATACGTTAGCGCCGCTGTCCTTGAGTGCTATCAGCGCTTCGACATCGAGGCCGCGCGGATTCGCAATCGTTCCTGAAGAATCAGATGCGGCAACGAGAATCGCACCACGTCGCGCGAGAAAGCGGGCGGCGAATTTCCCTACCGCACCGAAGCCTTGGATGGCGACGCGTGCCCCTGCCAGCTTGATCATCCCGAACTCCTGCGCGGCCTCGGCGGCAATTGCGACCCCGAAGCCGGTCGCACCAATCTCATCAAGCGGAATACCACCGACCGCGCGAGGTAGGCCGACGGAGCGCCCGGTCTCATCGTGCACCCACGCCATCGCTTGCTCGTCGGTACCCATATCGGGCCCCATCATGTAATCGTGAATATCCCCGAGCGCTCGAGCGAAGGCGCGAATGATTGTCTCCTTGCGATCAACGGGCATCCGCGGATCACCGACGATCACCGACTTGCCACCGCCATGACACAATCCCGCAGCAGCGTTCTTCAACGTCATCGCACGGGCGAGGCGAAAGCACTCGGCATAAGTGACATCGGGCGCCATCCGACATCCCCCGATAGCGGGGCCAGCCGCGACGTTATCGACCACCAACAAACCGCGAAGGTTCAGTTTGGGTTTATAGACCGCGATAACACGGGCGGGGCCTAGTTCATCGGCAAACTGAAAAAGATGTTCCATAGAGACTGCTTCGACTTTCAGGTTTCTTTGACCATCGCGATATAGCCAACCGGGCACTCGTGCGCGCAGATTCCGCAGCCCTTGCAGTGATCGTAGTCGAAGACATAGTTCGACTGACTATCGGGCGAAGGTGGAACCTTCAGAACTGAGTTATCCGGGCAAAGCGTCCAGCAGTTATCGCAGGACATACACTCGCCACAAGAGAAGCATCGATGCGCTTCGTGATCGATTTGATCGTGTGCGAGCGAAGCCTCGATCTCCTGTTCGATCGTACGCTCGACTACTGGAAGAATCGCCGGTTGAGCTCGCGGAGAGGGTTCGAAGTAGCTGAGATTGAGTGCTTCGATCGCGATCGGATGAATCGGCGCAGCGCTCGTAATCGGTAGTCCTCGCAGATAACGATCGATCGCGAGGGCCGCGCGACGCCCTTCGCCAATGGCGCCACTTACCGAGCCACCGGAATGGCAAGCATCGCCTCCGGCGAAGATGCCCGAATGCGCGGTTAGCTGTCCGAACTCATCGCACTGGAAAAAAGGATGTGCCGCTAGGACTTGCTCGAAACCCGCGCGTTCGACTTCCTGCCCAATCGAGGGAATCACCTGGTCGACCATGAGGATCGTCTCTGTGCCCTCGAATTCGACCGGCTTGCGCCCGCCATCTGCGGTGGGCAATTCACGCATATGCACCAGTTCCGCTCCGATGAGCGCACCAGCGCGAAGAATCAACCGCTTTATTCCGCGATGCGTATGAATCGTGACGCCTTCTTCGATTGCCTGCTGGATTTCGCGCGGAGTAGCACTCATAGCTTCGTGAGGATCCACGCCAGGTCCGAGCATCGATTGGAAGGTAACGACGTGAACCTCGGATGCGCCAAGGAACTTTAGTACTCGCGCAAGATCGATTGCGCTGTTGCCACCGCCGATAATTGCGACCCGCTTGTAGGCTGGAAGAGCGCCTACCGAAATCCACTCCTGCAGCAACCGAAAACCGCTGCGATGATCGGTCGGTGTCGCGCCATCGACCGACCATGCGATTGGTTGGTTTGCGCCCGGCCCGAGAAATATGGCACGAAAATCCTTCTGCAATTCTTCGAGAGAGACATCGCGACCCACGCGATTGTTTGGACGGAAATCCATCGGGAGCGCGAGCAGCCGTTTTAGTTCCGCGTCGAGCACCGCGCGCGGTAATCGATAGGGAGGTAGAGCACTACGTAGTACCCCACCGGCCTGAGGCTCGGCTTCGAAAACGCTTACCCGATAACCCGCGCACAGCAGATGATACGCAGCCGACAAGCCGGCAGGACCTGCGCCAACGACGGCCACTTGGAGAGCATCAGGAACGGACGGTTTGATGGGATACTCCCAGCCTTCCACGATTGCCCGATCACCGAGAAAACGCTCCACGCTGTGTATCGCAATACTTTCGTCATACTTGCCGCGGTTGCATCCGCTTTCGCATGGATGCGGGCAGACGCGCCCTGTAATCGCGGGGAGCGGATTCGCATCTACGATCGCTTCCCATGCCGTACGGTGATCGCCCTCCGCGATCCGCGCCAAATAGGTTTGCGGGTTCTCACCGGCCGGACAATTGAAAGAGCAGGGCGCGACCTGCGGATGATGCTCGGGTCGTGACGTGCGCCATCCGCCCGTGTTGAGCGAGAGGGAACTTCCACCCTTGGCGAAGCTCCCGCGCGTCAAAGTATCCATGCGCACGCTCCTATGCCCATCGCATCCCGCCGCGATGCGCCGTGTCTGAGCCTTCACTGTCGAGTGCATTCGGCGCGTCACCGCGCAGGCCGTAGACCTCGATATTGTGATTTGCCAATTCCTGCAGATGCTGCAGTTCGGCGCGAGCTTCGGGCGTATCTTCGAACAGATGGCGGAAGCGCCCCTGTATCTGCAGGTAATCGCTTATCGGCAGAATCTTCCGCAGGCGCATCACGTTGACCACGGTGCCGCGATCCATCTCGATGAGCGGAAAAAATCCGGTCTGAACGGCGAGGCGTGCAACTTCGATACTGCGATTGTTGTCGTGTCGCCATCCGAGTGGACACGGTGAATGGACAAGCAGGAACGCTGCGCCTTCTATTTCGATCCCACTGCGCACCTTGCTGCGCAGATCAGATGGGTAAGCGACCGATGCTGTCGCAGCGTACGGAATATGATGTGCCGCGATAATCGAAAGCAGGTCCTTTTTGAGATGGCGCTTGCCCATCCGGTCTTTGCCGTGAGGCGACGTCGTTGTCAGAGCGGCGTGTGGCGTTGAACTCGATCTCTGCACCCCCGTGTTCATGTAGCCTTCGTTGTCGAAGCATACATAGAGCACGTTGTGATTGCGCTCCAGCATCCCCGACAGCGCCTGCAGGCCGATATCGAAGGTACCTCCATCGCCACCCATGGCGACGACCTTCGTGCGTCGTCCTTGAGCCTTCAAGGCAGCCTCGATACCCGACGCAACGGCTGGTGCGTTGGCGAATACTGAGTGAATCCACGGCACGCGCCATGAACTGCGCGGCCATGCGGAAGTGAATACTTCGAGGCATCCCGTGGCATTGGCGATAATCACGTCGGGACCGATCGCCTCAGTGACCAGGCGCGCACCGAGCGCCTGAGCGCATCCTGGGCACGCCATATGGCCGGCGTCGAGCCCACGGAATACAGGCTGCCGATGCTGAAGGTCCGCGCTCGCCTGATGATCAATTGGATTAGCCATTATCACCCCGTCCGGACGCGATTAGCGGTCCTCTTCGGCGATCCGTGAAGGATCGAGATCGAGAATCGCAAACGATGGCGCCTCCGGTTCTTGCGATCTTGCGAGTAGTTGCGAGTAGATGGAGATAGGCATATCGCGACCGCCCAAGCCGGCAACATAGTTGAATATTTGTGGTGGCGACTGAGTATCGGCCAAGGCTGCTCTGACTTCGGCGCCAAGAATTCCTCCTGAGCCGAGTGAGAGCGCACGCTCGAGGACGATCAGGCGCGAGAGTCCCGCACAAGCCTCCCTAACCGCAGCGTTCGGAAAGGGTCGCATCGAACGCAGTTTGATTAGCCTGACGGGTGGCAGAGCAGGATTTTCATCGCGCGCGTCGGTTAGAGTACCGATCACTGATCCGATCGAGAGAATTCCAATCGTTGCGTCGTCAGGTCCGTCGATACTTACCAGGCCGCCGCAGGATCGTCCGGTCAGCTTATGCCATTCGCGATCGACCACGAGGATCGTCTCCTGCGCTTTAACCAGCGCGCGATGATGCGTATAGCGCGCCTCGCTGTAGTAATCGGGCGTGACCAGATTGCCGATACTAATCGGTGCAAGTGGATCGAGCATCCGGCGAAAGCGATACGGCGGCAGGAAGCTGTCGACCTCGGCCTCAGTCGGCAGCTCGATTGCCTCGAGCGTATGCGTGAGGACGAAGCCGTCCATACAGACCATCACCGGCAGTTCCGTCATCTCCGCGATGCGAAACGCTTGAATCGTGGTGTCGACAGCCTCCTGATTGTCAGCGCAGTAGAGCTGAATCCATCCGGTGTCTCGCATCGCCATCGAGTCTTGCTGGTCATTCCAGGCTGAGACCGGCGCGCCGATCGCACGATTCGCACAGGTGAGAACCAGTGGAATCCGCAGACCCGCGATATTGTAGAGCACCTCGGTCATCAGCAGGATGCCCTGTGCGGAGCTTGCGGTGTATGCGCGTGCCCCGGCCGCTGCCGCTCCGAGCACCGTTGAAGCGGCGGAAAACTCACTTTCGACGCTAACTAGTTCGCACTTGAGATTGCCATCAGCGATCAGCCGCGCAAGGTTCTCGACGATATGGGTTTGCGGAGTTATCGGATAAGCGGCAATTACCTGCGGACGACACAGAGCGACGGCACGTGCCACTGCCGCTGAGCCCTCAAGCGCGAGCCGCATCGAGATGATCCTTCCATGCGCCGGCTTCGACACTTCGTGCTGCTTTGCGAACCAGTTGGAGATTACGCTCCAGGGTCTCTCCGCTAAAGCGATGGGCCAGCGCCTTTTCGAAGGCTTCGAGCGGGAGCAATTCGGTGAGCACAAGGAGCGCTGCGACGAGCGCCGAATTAGGAATCGGTCGGCCGAGAAACTGCGCAGCCAAGGCGGTAGCCGGCAGGACGGTAGAGCGAACCGGGCTGTTGAAGCCAAGCTCTTCCACAGTGCGGGACGAGTTAATCAGCACGCCACCATCGCGATGAACGGCCAGTGCGCCAGCGGTATGGAGCAAGGTCGGGTCCTGCACGATTACGTAACGCGGTTCGCGCACCTGGCATCGGCGCTTGAAGGGACGGTCGCTGATCCGCACAAAGGCGGCGACCGGAGCACCGCGACGCTCGGGACCAAAGTTAGGAAATGCCTGTACGTGGCGACCCGCTTCGAAGCCAGCCTCGGCCAGCATGTACGCAGCGATGACATTGCCCTGGCCCCCACGGCCGTCGATACGTATTTCGGTAATTTCAGTCATGGTGGAAGTGCCGGCGACTATGCATGATTTTTCTATGAAAGGTCTTAAGTTTCAGTCGGGTACGGCAGGCGGTTCGCACCCTCCTTCTCCTCGGGAACATCGGTGAGTGTGGCCTCACTGAGGAGCAAAAGCGTAGCCGCCGAGGCTGCATTCTCGAGTGCCAGACGTACAACCTTCGTGGGGTCGATAATACCCGCCTCGACCAAGTCGACGTAGCGACGCGTCGCGGCGTCGAAGCCCCAGCTCCCCTGATGCGCCAGCATCTCGTGGATCACTACGCCGCCGTCCTCGCCGGAGTTTGTGGCAAGTTGCCGCACGGGTTCTTGCAGGGCCTGCTTGAGGATCTGCAGACCCGTGCGCTCGTCGCCGAAGCTCTGCTCTTCCTCGCGCGTGACAGCCTCGATCGCTCGCAGCAACGCGAGTCCACCACCCGGAACGATTCCCTCGGCGACGGCAGCGCGAGTCGAACTGATTGCGTCATCGAGAGCTTCCTTACGACTCTTCATCTCGGATTCCGAAGGAGCTCCAACTCTGATTACGGCGACACCGCCGGCCAGCTTCGCCAGCCGCTCGTTGAGCTTTTCGCGATCGTAGTCGCTGGTGGTCTTATCTACGAGCTGTCGGATCTGTTGTTTGCGCCCCTCGATGAGAGGCTTCGATCCGAGCCCGCCAATCACCTTGGTGTTGTCCTTATCGACAACAACTCGTTGCGCCCGCCCAAGTTGTGGCAAGCTAACCGCTTCGAGCTTGGAACCGGTATCCTCGGAGATGACGCGGCCACCCGTTAGAATCGCTATATCTTCGAGCATCTCCTTGCGGCGATCGCCGAAGCCGGGCGCTTTAACCGCGATACATTTGAGCGCGCCGCGAAGCTTGTTTACCACCAGCGTGGCCAAGGCTTCGCCTTCGACATCCTCTGCGATTATCAGCAATGCGCGATTTGAGCGTACGATCTCTTCGAGCAGCGGAACGAGATCTTTCATCACACCGATCTTCTTATCGGTGATCAGAATCGAAGCGTCTTCGAGCACCGCCTCCATCTTTTCTGGGTCGGTGATGAAGTACGGCGACAGGTAACCACGATCGAAGGCGAGTCCCTCAACTACTTCGAGCTGAGTCTCCGTGGTTCTCGATTCCTCCAGGGATACTACGCCCTCAGCCCCGACCTTTTCGAACGCATCGGCTACAAGATCACCCACCATTGGATCGTTATGCGCCGATATTGCTGCTACTTGCGCCTTCTCCCGTCGCGTCGACACGGGTTTGGACTGTCTGCGCAGCGATTCGATTGCGGCTTTGACACCTTGATCGATGCCACGTTTCAGATCGATCGCGCTCGCGCCGGCCGCTACGTTGCGGACGCCATTGGAAAAAATTGCATAGGCGAGAATAGTCGCGGTGCTCGTGCCGTCGCCCACCGCGTCGCCCGTGCGCTCGGCCGCCTGCCGAATCATCTGCGCGCCGAGGTTTTCACTCGGATCCTTGAGCTGCACTTCCTTTGCGATCGTAACGCCGTCGTTGCAGACCACGGGAACACCGTACGATTTTTGAATCAGAACGCATTTGGATTTGGGTCCGAGCGTAATTCTGACCGCATCGGCTAAAGCCTTTGCGCCACGTAAAAGACTCTCTCGCGCCTCGGCTTGAAAGTGCAGCTCTTTGAACGCCATTAGCGATACCTCGCTTCCGCGCTTTTATTTCCTGTGCCTATCCTGCGCGACGGCTCTGCGAACCTCGCGATCACGTCCGCCTCGGCTTAATGGACTAAGCCTTCTTTTCGGCGTTGCCTTTGGCTTCGATCTGGATTTTCACCTCTTTCGGAATCGCCTCTTTCGGCATCGGCGCGGTGAGTTCGAGCACCCCGTCTTTATAAGTAGCTTTCAGATCATCCCCTTTGATTCCCTCGGGGAGCGAGATTGAGCGTTCGAAGGAGCCGTATCTGATCTCGCGATGCATATAGTCGGCCTTCTTCGTCTCCTTCTTCTCTTCGCGCTCGCCCTTGATCGTGAGCATGTTGCCGACGACCTTGATATCGACGTCTTTGGGATCGATACCGGGAAGATCCGTGCGCACGATAAAGTGATCGTTTTCGACCCGTGATTCGATCGCAAGCTTGGACGGTCGTGTTTCCCACTCAGAAAGCCATTCGCGATTAAAAGGGAAGCGACCGAACCAATCACGGTCCAGGCCGAAGCGCTCCATCAGATCGTCAAACTCATCACGGAAGCGCTCCATCTCTCGTCCACGTCGCCATTTTTCGAGCAATGCCATCGTTGTTCTCCTTGTCACCTAGCGGATTAAACTGAGTCACCTTTGTCGGATTGATACTGTGCGAGAAGTGCTTTGACCTCGTCGTCGCTGACCTGCCCAAAATTGCGGTAGAACTGGCCCACAGCGAAAAAATCCCGGGGTGTTTCGAGACAGACAATATCATCGGCTTCGCCACGCAACGCTTCGAGACTCTCGGCGGGTGCGACCGGGGTTGCGAGGATCAAGCGCTTCGGACGCTGCCGGCGAACGCCTCGCAAAGCGGCTCGAACGGATGATCCGGTCGCGATCCCGTCGTCCACAACGATCACCGTGTGTCCCTCCAACTGCGTCGACGCGCGATTGCCGCGATATTCGCGCTCTCGACGTTTCACTTCTTTAAGTTGGCGGGCGATCTCTTCATCGATGTACTCCGGGGAAACGCCGAGTTGTTCGATCACTTCCCGATTGAAGATCGCGCGAGGATGGTCGCCATCAACAATCGCTCCGATACCCAATTCCGGCTGATGCGGTGCTCCGAGCTTGCGCACGACGATCACGTCGAGCGGAGCGTGGATCCCTGCTGCGACCTCCTGAGCTACCGGCAATCCGCCGCGTGCGATACCCAGCACGACCGTATCGGGTCCCGCATAAGAGGCTAGACGACCCGCAAGCACCCGACCCGCCACTTTGCGGTCGGAAAAGACGACGGGCTCTTCTGGTCTCGGATTGTAATGTCTAGATGCGGGCAGATACTTCGCGAACCAATCTCCGGCGAGATTGCAGACCTGCTGTAGGGTTCCCGGTTCTTCAAACAGATGGGTAGCGCCCGGGACTACCTTCATTGCCTTTGCGCATCGCAGAACCCGATAGGCCTGCTCGTTGAGTTCGATTACTCCGTAATCCTGTCCGCCAACTATGAGAAGGGTCGGAGCGGTAACTGCCGCCAGATGGCGCATCGCGAGGTCGGGGCGACCTCCTCGCGAGACGACGGCTCGGATAGAGTGCTCACGGGCGGTCGCGGTTAGCGCTGCGGCTGCGCCTGTGCTCGCGCCGAAATAGCCCAGTGGATATCCGCGCGTCGATCGCTCCTGCTCGATCCATCGCGTCGCATCGATTAGGCGATGAGCGAGAAAATCGATATCGAAGACACTTTCGCGATCCGCGGCTTCCTCCTCGGTGAGCAGGTCAAAGAGCAGCGTGCCGATTCCTATTTTTTGTAGCGACTCAGCTACCAGCAGATTACGCGGGCTGAGCCGACTACTCCCACTGCCATGCGCGAAAAGCACAATGCCGATCGCACCCTTGGGCACGATGAGTTCGCCGTCGAGTCCAACTGAATCTGAAGGAATGAGAACTCTTTGTCGCATCGGAAATATCGCTCACCTGTTTCAGGTGCCGAACGATTCGTTACGGATTGGGTTGCACGCCCCATGCCAACATCTGGGCGCGATACGCGATCGCGTTGATGTGGAAGCAGAGCCGGTGGATTTTGAGAAAAAGGGTACGTCGATGTTTCGCGTCGCGCTTATTTTCTCAATATCGCGCCCGTCGCTTCTTGGCAAACGACTGATTGCGAACTCTGTTCCTCGCACCTTAGGTGTCTCCGACGGATACGATTCGTCGAGCGGGTTGCTTCCAACGGATACGCTCGAGTCGAGCCGAAAGGTAGGTGCTTATCGAGAGGATCTGAGAAAGCTGTGCCTAGATAAATCTAGGAGTGCTGCCCGGGGATGCGCGCCAGCCAGCCAATCAACTCGGGCAAGAGCACCGCGATACGATGTAGCGAGCTGAGCTCGGCCAAGAGTGCGCGACGTTGAACAAAGGTCCATGCAGCGATACGTGAAAAGCCGTCCTCCTGCAATCGCGTCTCGAACTCCCTGAGATCCTCTTCCAAACGGAGCGGCTCTGCAGTCGACGCAAGCGCCCGCGCCGCGACAGCATCGAGGCAATTGGGGCTGCCAAAAAAAATTCCCCAGGCTTCGAGTTGCTGGTAAGTGCCCTGAAGAAAAGATCGTCGCGCCGATTCCGTGATCGGGTCCAATTCAGGCGACGGCGCAACCAGCCGCGATACCGAAATCGATGCGAACCGGTTGGCGATACGCCGCAAGGTCCCGGTCGCTTCGATTATGGCGTTATGATCGACCGTGCTGGTTCGACCCTCGATTTGCGCATCGTCGGCGATCTGGAGCATCTCAGCAAGCGTGCTCATCGTCTCGGCAATAGCGCTATTGATCTGTCCCTCGCTGCCCGCGGCAATGCCATCGGGTGCAAGCGCCCTGGCGCCGGCAATTACACGACGCAAGCGTGGTATCAGGGAGTCGCCCGCATAGTCAGGCCATAGAATTAAGGCGATAACCGCGACCACGACCGTCCCCAACAGTATCGCCCATACCCGCCACAACGGTCCATAGATATCGGTCGAGGGACTCAAGCCTGCAAAGACCAGTGCGAAGGTCGTACCAATTTGCTTACCCGCATAGGCGACCCGACCACTGCCTAACGATGAATAGGCTGACACGTAGAACACTATGAATATGGTGATTAAATAAGCCGGCAAGGATTCGAAGTTCGGCGAAACGATTATTATCGCCAGCAGCGATACGGCACCTCCGATGACGGCACCGACGATGCGCAACACCATCTTGCGAAAAGCCGCTCCGTAGGTCGGAAGTGCGGTAATCAGCACGGTGGTGAGGATTGTTGAGAGTTCGGGACGCTGACTGAAAATCCCGATCAGATAGCCACTTAGTGCGCATAGTCCGACTTTCAGCGCATAGCGCAATAGCGTCGGATCCAGTCCACGACTTTGCGGAGTAGCGTCAGCGACTCGACACAGAACCGTAGATGCCGGCGGCTCATCGAGCAGCAACTCGATATGCCCACAAATTGATGCGAGCGAATCAGTGACCGACGCAAGGTTTTCTATCTCTGCGGCTCCCGCTTGGCCAATATAAATGGGCCGAACCTCAAGGATGCGCGCCCGCAGACGGTCCATCGCTAATCGCGCCTTGCTCCGCGAGATGGGCGGTGGATTGTCCGAGCCGACCAGGATCGTCGTGCCTAGCTCATCCACTATGTCGTCCAACGCAGTAGCGATCGCGTCGACTGCCGCCTGCATTTCCGTTTGAAGCATCGAGCGGATCAAAGTCGGCACGTGCTCGCGAACGGCGATGATTAAGCGATTCACTTCGAGTTCGATACGAGCGATTCGTGTGATCGTCGCGAGCAGGATAGCCTGCCGATGTACATCGACTCCTTCTGCCACGACCTGATCGAGCAGGGTCATATGTCCGGGCAGATCCGAACTGAGCGGTGGCACCGGCGGTCGGACCGCATCAGGATGGCCGAGGTAAAAATCCACCGCTCCTTTCAGCCGCGCGCGCACTCTCCGTAGACTGTTAGCAAGTGCCTCTCTCAGCAGGGTTTCGCTGGGTTCGGGCCACAGCCATTGATCGAAGAGCAGGACCGTCCCCAGTGCGATTACACTACCGCCGAACGCACCGGCCGCAGCCCATCCGATTTCATGCGGTGCGAAGATGACGCTGTAATAAAGATTCAGGCATACGACCTCGATCAACAGCAGTCCTGCGCCCAGCTTGATTCGATTACCGTAGTAGCTCGACCACGCGAACAACGCGAAGATAAAGGGCAACATCAGCCACGGTGTCTCCGCCAGTACCCGGGCAATTGCCACCGATGCCGCAAGTGCGACTCCTTCGGCCGCTAACAGAGTGCCCGCCCGCCGTACCGACATCATCGGCCCCGCGCCGACCAGCAGCCAGACCAGGTACGTTCCTATCTCGTTATTGACGTGGCAAATCGTAATTAAGGCTGCGCCTACGGTTGCAATCGTGGTGATACGCAGCGCGATCCGAAGCTTGCGAGGGCTGGGAACTAGCTCCCGCGCAAGCAGATTCCCCAGCCACTCGGTCCATCGATACGGTTCTGCTGGCCGAAGTTCCGGCTTTGGGGCTATCGAGACGACGTCGCTGCTCAATGATCGCCCTGAATCGTAACGACCGCCGTCGAGCCCATCCGAAACGGCAGTGCCGGGTCGCTATCTTCGAGCACGACACGCACCGGAAAACGCTGCGAGAGCCGCACCCAGTTAAGGGTCTCTTCGACCTGCGGTAGCCCCTGTACCGTCGCCCCATTATTCTGAAAAAGAGCCCAGCCGACGCCCTGTACCCGACCTCTGAAACGTTTATTAGGGTAGCTCAAGAGGTAGACCTGAGCCGTCATTCCGGGCCGGATATGGCCGAGAAAGTTCTCGCGAAAATTCGCGATTACATACCACGTCCGATTATCGACAAGGCTTAAAACTTCACGACCTTCGTTCGCATACTGACCGACCGTTATATTCAGATTCGTCACGTAGGCATCGAAGGGTGCTTTGACGTAGCAATAGTCGAGATTCAGCTTCGCATCGTAGAGGGCGGCCTCCGCTGCTTTGCGCCGCGCATTGATATCTCCGTACTGACCCAGATCATTCTGCGCCTTCGAAACCTCACTATGAGCGCTCGCAACGCCGGCCTCATCGGCGTCAACGCGGCTCCGAGCATTGAAGACGTCATTGGCGGTAACGAAGTGGCGCTTCAACAACGGCTCGATGCGATCAAGGTATTGTTTGTCGTAGGCGAGAGCTGCCTCGAGTTGCGCCTTACGCGAAGTCGCCGAACGTATAGCGTCCTCCAGTGCTTTGATCTGCAAGTTGGTGAGGGCGAGTTCAGCTTCGGTCCGGTCGACCACAGATTGATAAGGCCTCGGATCGACCACGAAAAGCAGCTGTCCAGCCTTCACATGCTGATTGTCCTCGATAGGCATCTGGACGATAGGCCCGCTGACGTGGGCGGCTATCCCGACCACATTGGCGCGCACGTATGCATCGTCAGTGCGCGGATAAACATAGTAAAGGCGCGTTACGTAGAGAGCCGACGCGATCGCCGCAACGACGATTACGGCCCCTATCGTTCGGCCTATTACTTTCAGTAGCATGATGATCCCGTAGCGTATGTTCCGTTGCTGACCCGTGCGACTGATTGGCGAGTCTTTTGGGCTGTCACCTCAGATACGATTGAAAAACACCACATAAGCGATGCAGCCGAAGAGCGTCGCGAGGCACGGATAGATCAGCAGCAGAGGGCCGAGATGAGGTTCGAGGCCGGTCTTCACGAAGATTGGTCGGGAGATGGCGGCGATCACGATACCGACAATGGCGCACAGGAGCCATGCGGGGAAGTTCGCGCCAGCGATATTCACAACCGGATCACATCCGGCCAATGACAATGTCGCGGAAGCGCAATACGGAGACAGTCTAAGGCCACGCATGATTATTTGGTGCGGATCGCGCCGCCGGCATGAATCACCGCAGCGTAGGCCGTTAGCAATTCGGCCTTGCTTGCGATCAGTGTATAGCGAGCGTTGGCGAGATCGCGCTCTGCTGTCAGTAGTTCAACGATTGTGCTCAGTCCCTGCCGATAGGTCTCCAGGTTCGCGTCGTATGACTCCTGCGAAGCACTGACCAGGCTCTGAGCGTATGAGTATTTGCTGCGGGACGACTCAAGTTCAAAATAGGCTCGCCACATCTCAGCAATAATATCGATTTCCTTTGCCTTCAGTTCAGCGCGCGCGACTTTGTTTTCTTCCTGTGCGGTACGCAGGTCATTAAGGCGCTTGAACCCGGTGAAGAGATCCCACTTTAACGTAAGCAGTGCCGAATACTGCGGTTGTCCTACCTGAGTCGTTGGTGGACCTGAAAAAGTAAAGTTCCACAGATTCTCGCCATAGCCGCTCGAAAGACCGACTGTCGGAAAGAATTGCGAGCGAGCCTGGCGGACGTCAGCCTCGGACGCGCGCACGCCGGCGAAACTCGCCGCAAGATCCGGCCGCTCGCGTCGCGCCTCAGCAATCAGTTCTTCGACGGATCGATTAAGCTGCGGCGGTATCGGCTGATTTTCGAGTCCCACTAATTTGACGGCGGGATCGGCCGGTACGCCGAGCGCCACGGCCATCTGTGCCTGGGCGTCGTGGACCATTAGGCGGGCATTGGCCAAATCGAACTGCGACTGCGCGCCCCGCGCTTTCGCGAGTAACAATGCTGGCTGCGTTGCTAGACCCAGATCCACGCGTTGCTTAACCGCATCGAAGTCGGTCTCCGCCAGTTGCAGGTTTTTCTCCGCCGCGCTCACACCGCTCTCGGCCGCGTCGAGCACATAAAAGGCCGTTTCGGTGTTGAAGATCACATCCTGGATCGAACGGTTGAACAGTAGATTCGCCGCGAACAACTGGTGGCGAGCACTGTCGGACGACGCCTCGCGCCGCCCGAAATCCAGCAGAGTCCACGTCATGATAAGCGTCGGATCGGTCTGCCACTGTTTGAGCTCGCCATACGCGCCGGGCAATTCCAGAATTGTTCGTGTGTAGCCGCTGTCCGAAGCGTAGGAAACCTGTGGGTAGTAGGGCGCCTGCGCGGCTCCGAAGCGGGCTGCGGCGGCCTTCGCGGTGCTCCAGGTGCGCTGGGTCTCGGGATTGTTGTGTAAGGCGATATCGACCAAGACCGGCAGCTCGTAAGCTCGATCGCTCTGAACCGTTGCGGGCGATAGCGGCTCGGCCGAAGCGGGCTGAGCAGGCGGTGTCCCGACAGGAGGGCCGCTCCATTGTTGCTCCTGATGTTGAGGGGCCCATTTATCCGGATACAGCTCCGGGCGATCGCCGACGCTGGCACACCCCTGAAGGATCCCGACAATCGTGATCGTCGAGAGGGCTATCGCTACAAACTTCATCCCGCTGCACCGGCTTCCAAACACGCGATTACCCTGTGATTACTCCAACCGGGGCCCAACCGGATAGATTCGATCAGTCGAGTTGCCGCAACCAGACATTTCCTTAGGCCATGTCATAGCTTCATAGAGGCTCCGATAGCTCCGCTCAATTTATACGGGCTGCGACCTCCTGTCGCCGGTGCAATACGAAAGGCAAAGGCCATGGACCCGCTAGGTCCACGGCCTTTTTGCAAGATCGATTTCAGCGACTAATGCTTACAAAAATGAGCGATATCGGCCGCCGTGTCGCGGCTGATATCCGGGCAAGCGATCGGGAAAATCTCGGTGCCGTGAATCGTCCCCATCACCTGCCGACAGCGCGTGCTGACGCCGCTTCTCAGCAACAGACGATAGAACTCGATACCTTCGTCGCGGAGCGGATCGCATTCGTTTACGCTGACAATCGTCGGCGGGAGTCCTTTGACGTCCTCCTCTGCTGCGAAAGCTGGCCATGCCAGTGGATTCCGCGCGCGGAACTCCTCGATTCCATAGGACATCGCTCCCCGATTATTGTGCAGTTCGATCAAAATGCCGTTGTTCTCGACTGACGACGGGTATTGCGGCAAGGGCCATTCCCCCGAGATATACGGGCAAAGTGCATAGAGCCCCTTAATCAAGCCGATATTCCCGTCGCGCTTCAGTTTCAGCCCCGTCGCCAGCGTCAGGTTTCCGCCACCGCTTTCGCCCGCGATAATTACTCGCGTCGGGTCGATTTTGAGCGCTTCACTATTCGCATGGACCCACTTCAGGCCGGATACACAATCGTTGAGGCCGGCAGGATAGGGCGCTACTTCAGGAACCGATGAGGGCGAAATCGAATTGCGGAAATCCACCATCGCGACTGCGACTCCGTTTGCCGCGATAATTTTGCCCCACGCCTGATAATTGCCGTCGTAACACGAGAGCATGTACATCCCGCCCCCGTGGATATAGTAGACGCAAGGAACTCGCTCGTTGTTGTCCGGCCGGATGAACTGAATATTGATCTTGTTGCCGTCGGGGCTCGAGGTGACGACTTCGGTGCGGATACTCAGGCCTGTCGAAGGGGCGATCGATTCCTTATTACAGCTATCGAGAAATTTCTTGAAAGCTGCGGCCACAGTTTTAGCGGTAGCGCTATTTTCGATCGCCAACAATTCCTCGCGGCTCGCGACGTTGCCCAGCGGGCGTACATCCCATCCGCCGAAGACTGCTTTGAGTCGCGGATCGATCCGCGGATCCGTTGCAATTTTTGAAAGCATGATCTGCTCCTTGTTAGATGCCAAGTGCCTGACCATAACATCGCGACTCGCCGCCGACCATGTTCGCTTTGAGCCCGACCAAGCGCGGTCACAGATGTCCGCACGAGCCTTATCGACCGGCTTTGCTTATCTGATAAAGCGAGAACCGCGAGGGAGACGGAGCTATTTGGGTAAGAAGGAGATCAGATTGATCTTTGGTGGAGCAGAAGGGATTTGAACCCTCGACCCCCACGTTGCGAACGTGATGCTCTCCCAGCTGAGCTACTGCCCCACCGAAGCGACGATATTACGCTAGCGCTTCCGTCTAGCCAACCATCTGCCTTTACGACGCGAGTGTCGTCTTAAGCCAGGCACGCAAGCTATCAGCGAGTTCAGGACGCTTCAAGCCGAAGCCTATCTGTGCGGTCAAAAAGCCTACGCGATCACCGAGGTCGTAGCGGATTCCTTCAAACTCGTAGCCGTAGAGTTTGCGACGCTGCGCGAGAGCCATCAGGCCGTCCGTAAGCTGGATCTCTCCGCCTGCACCGGGCCTCACCTGTGCCAGCAAATCAAAAATATCGGGAGTCAGGATGTAACGTCCCATGATCGCAAACTCGCTGGGGGCCTTGTCGATAGGAGGTTTCTCGACCATTCCGGTCAGTTCAAAGCGCCGTGTACCTGCCGGGTTCACGGCGACGATGCCGTATTTGGATAATTCGCTACGCGCTACACGTAGTAAGGCCACGGTAGGTGCGTCGGCCGGTTCGGCCACATCGAGCATCTGGCGCAGACACGGTCGCGGACAATCGAAAATATCGTCGGGCAAAATAACCGCGAAAGATTCGTTACCCACAGCTTCGCGAGCGCACAAGACAGCGTGACCGAGTCCAAGCGGCTCGTTTTGCCACGCGATCGTGAATTTCGCGAGATGATTAGTTTTGTGCACGATTTCGAGCAGATCGCGCTTGCTGCGCTGCTCCAGATGTCGTTCCAGCAGGGGTGCGGGTTCAAAATGCTGGCGCAGGGCCTCTTTGCCAGGCCCGAGCAACAGAACGATCTCCTCGATACCGGATTCGACCGCCTCTTCGACCACCACCTGAATCGCCGGCTTATCGACCACCGGCAATAGCTCTTTAGGTACAACCTTGGAGGCGGGTAGCATCCGCGTGCCCATCCCCGCCGCAACAATGACCGCCTTGCGCACCTTCATACTTCAAAGATGGCCGCCCGAGGGCGTACAGGCAAGGAGGAATCTGGATTTGACGAAGACTTAGCGCGCCAGGTTCTGGCGTTCGCGTGCTTCCTGGGCGGATTTACAGGAGATACAGAGCGTCGTTACCGGGCGGGCCTTCAGGCGGGCGATTCCGATTTCGTCCCCGCACTCTTCGCACAGTCCGTAGGAGCCGCTCTCGATCCGATCGAAAGCATCGTCGATTTTAGACAGCAACTTGCGTTCGCGGTCGCGGATACGCAGTTCCAGCGCCCGATCGGACTCGGCGGACGCTCTATCTGTTGGATCGGGAAAGCTTTCCACCGCCGGCTGGTTCATCGAGTCGACGGCGCGCTCCGCCTCGGAGAGAATCTCGCGTTTGCGATCTTCGAGGATGCGTCGAAATTGATTGAGTTCCCGCTGTCGCATCTTTATCTGACTGCCAATCTCGAACATTATGATGCTAATTGCGCCCGCCAGTGATGTAAAGAAAACCACGATGACTACCGCCTACTTCGACGCTTTCTCCGGCCTGAGCGGCGATATGATTGTCGGTGCCCTGCTCGACGCGGGTGCTGATTTCGCCGCGCTGCAGGAAACTATTGCGACCCTCGGGATGCGGGGGTATCGGCTCGCGACGCGCCCGCTCTCGCGCAGCGGTATCGTCGCAACCAAGTTCGAGGTCGAAGTCTCCGAGTCTCAACCCGAGCGTCATTTGGGCGAAATCGTCGCGATGATCAAGCGGGGGACGCTCACACCGACAGTCACAGCCAACGCAATCAAGATTTTCGAAAAGCTCGCGGAGGCCGAGGCCCGCGTCCATCGCACGACGCCTGACCACGTTCATTTCCATGAAGTCGGTGCCGTCGATTCGATTATCGACGTCGTCGGGGCCGCCTGGGCAATCGATCAGCTTGGCCTTGAACGCCCCTATGTTTCGCCGCTGCCGATGGGGAAAGGGTTCGCCAAATCCCGTCATGGGACTATTCCAGTGCCACCGCCGGCGACAATCGAGTTGCTGACCGGCTTTCCGGTGAAGCTGGGCGACGGCGAGGGCGAGATGGTCACGCCGACAGGCGCCGCGATTATCAAGGCACTCGCGCAACCAGCGCCGGAAAAGTTCAACTTCGAGGTCAGCAAGATCGCTTATGGCGCCGGTACCAAGGATTTCAGCGATCGGCCGAATCTGTTGCGCATCCTGATCGGAAGCGAGGGGACGCGCTTCGTTACAGACGATCTGATCGAGATCGCGGCAAATATTGATGATCTCAATCCGCAGATATACGACCATCTGAGTGATCGGCTCTTTGCAGCCGGTGCGCGCGACGTGACGCTCACGCCCACAGTGATGAAGAAGGGGCGGCCCGGCGTCGTTCTCGCGGTCTTGGCCGAGCCTGCTACGCGCGAGCGCCTCGCAGCAATTATCTTTGCCGAGACTTCCTCGATAGGGCTGCGGTTTCATCCGGTGAGTCGGCTCAAGCTCGATCGACGAATCATCGAGACGACGACGCGTTTCGGTACGATTCGCGTGAAGGTCTCCGGCGATCCGTCGCATCCGATCACGCTGTCTGCTGAATACGACGATTGCCGCAAAGCGGCGGTCGCGCACGATACCCCGCTGAAGCTCGTAATCGAGGAAGCCGTCGCCGCTGCGCGGCGCGTGTTATCCTGACCTGGTGGCCGAGCGCGTTCGCGTTAACGAGATTTTCTACAGTATCCAGGGTGAATCGACCCGGGCAGGGCTGCCCTGCGTCTTTATCCGGCTGACCGGATGTAACCTGCGCTGCTCGTGGTGCGATACGGAGTATGCGTTCCACGCCGGAAGACACTTCGCAATCGACACGATCGTCGCGCAGGTGCGGAGCTATGGTTCTAGTCTGGTGGAAGTGACTGGGGGGGAGCCTCTACTGCAGAAAGGTGTTCACGCGCTCTTCGCCGCTTTGCTCGAACAGAATTACACTGTGATGGTCGAAACTTCCGGCGAGCGTGATCTAAGCGTCGTCGATCCGCGCGTCATCAAAATCATGGATCTCAAGTGCCCCGGCAGCGGCGAAAGCGACCGCAATCGATGGAGTAATCTCGAAGCGCTAGGACCACAAGATGAAGTGAAGTTCGTGCTCGTCGATCGCCGTGATTACGAATGGGCCCGCGACGTTATCCGGGAACACGGCTTGGCGGCGCGTGTTAATGCGATCTTGCTGAGCCCGGTCTTCGGGCAACTCGATCCCGAGGCTCTTGCCGGATGGATCCTCGCCGATCGCTTACCGGTGCGGATGCAACTCCAGATGCACAAGCAGATATGGGGTCCGTCAGCACGCGGTGTCTGAATCTGAGCTTGATCGTGCGTGCGTTTCGATTACGCTCGGCGGGGCGATGCCAGCACCACTGATCAGCGATGTACTGCCCGATTTCGTCGATGAGCTCGTTTTTCTGCTGCAGGGCACCGGCGCCGAGGGACTGGAACCGCAACTTCGTGCACTGCGAATCGAATCAATCTGTGATTGCGGCGATTCGAACTGCGCCAGCTTTGCGACGGCATCGGAAGTAAAGGTCGAGAGCACCGTCGAACTGCAGCCAATCGAAGGTCATCTGATTCTCGATCTGAACGCAGCCGAAGAGATCTGCTTTGTCGAGGTGCTCGGACGCCAGGACATCAAATATCTGCTCGAAGAGCACTACGAAGAGATGTCGAAATAAGTTCTAGCTCGGGTTCAGCAGCACTTCGCCGAGGAGTTTTAC
>Ga0335069_10002743_pt1 | contig 26907 bp, 32 predicted proteins | sample Lox_Sample_11_FD_206714 | JGI IMG/M metagenome (GOLD analysis project Ga0335069, IMG submission 206714) | Soil microbial communities from Loxahatchee National Wildlife Refuge, Florida, United States - Lox_Sample_1.1 | ecosystem: Environmental > Terrestrial > Soil > Wetlands | place: USA...
TCGCCGCAGCTCTGCCAGGCGCCGTGCCGAGGACTTCACCTGGAACCGCGCGGCAGCCGGCATGCTGGCGTCCTTGGGCGCGCCGGCATTGGGCGAGAAGCCCGGCGATTCGGAGAACACCGCCTAGCGCCGCTGGCCAGACGCCAACCGGCATTAGTAATTTCGCGGCAGCGCCGCGACCATCGCTTCGACTTGTGCCCGCGTGAGTGTGGCGATGCTGCCGTCGGGCAGTTCCAAGATGCGGTCAATGGCCAGGCCGTGCAATCTGAATCTTGTTGTGAGAGCGTGGATCGCCCGCTCCCGGGCCGACTCGTCATCCGCCCGCAAGACGTCGATGATCTTGGAGTTCGTGCGTGCGGCAAGGCCATAAACCATGTCGGCAACGCCTTCGGGGTCGAACGTCTGGAATGCGCCTGCTTTGACCCCGTCCGATATCAGCCGCGTCAGCAAAGGAAGAAACAACGCTTCTTCGACGGCCAGTATTCGTCCGTAGAGATGGGCGTTGTCTGGGCGCAGCAACGACACCATCGCGGCCAGCTGCTCCGGCCCACCCATGTTCATGTTTATGTCGAAGCCGGCCTTTAACACCGCATTAAGCCGAGTCAGCGGATCACCACCACATTCAGCGACCACCTCTTCAACAGCGGTGAAGGCTTGGCGTGCACTGCGTTCCGCCAAAGCCGCGATTAGCGCATCCTTGGATGGAAACCAGTGATAGAACGCTCCTTTCGAGACCCCGGCGTCGGCGATCAGATCATTCAAGCTCACGTTGTCATATCCCCGCCGCACAAAGAGCTCGGCCGCCCGGTCGAGCAGCTCCGCTCGCCGAATGTCGGGATGCTTAAGTACCCGCGGCACCCGAGCGATCCTGAGTTGTATCGAGCGCGGATTTCGGCGGGCTTGGCTCAGGCTTCCAGCCCACGTACGTCAGGTACAGCCCGGCCGACGCAAGGCAGACGAACAGCACCCATATCGCCGCGGACATACCTGAGCTGTAGACGGCGTTACCGGCCGCATCGTAGGCCTGCGGCACGGTCAACAGCAGCAATCCACGGATCGCGAAAAACCAGCCTACCAGCGACACAATCACCGCCGCAGGGCTGCGCCAGTACTGGTGAAACGCGATGATCAAAAGTCCTCCCATCAAGAGAATGGCGCCGTAGAGCCACGGCCACATCGGATTTGCCTTGAACTCCGTGAACAGCGTCTGCATGTATGAGCTGCGTATTGCCACCGTGGTGGGCACGATGGTGAGGAACGGACCCAGCACGCGGGCGAACATGCGGGTCCGGATCTCCGACTGCCCCGAAACACTCATTGCACCACCTCCCTCGTCGTGACCGAGAGTAACCGACCGGTGGTCGGTATACCAGACCGCCAGTCTGTAGCGCCGCTAAAAGTCGGAAGCAGCCCACGACCCAGGCGGGTACGGCGGAACCTGTCCGGCAAAGACCCCATCGGTGAGCCTGCACAGCGTGTCCGAAATGGTGCCCGCGTTCGCTAAGACCTTCGTCTCGCTGCCCGGTACCACGCGCGCGACCACCGCCTGCCAGGAGTAACCGACACCGCCGTGCTCGTACCACACAAACCAGTCGGAACCGCGATTGCCGGCACGAATCAGGCGACGGAACGGCAGTGTTGGGTCACTGACCGAGTCGGTGGCGTTGAAGGGTGCGCCGATATCGGCAATGGGCGGAAGAAGCTCGCGCAGCTCGGGCGGTAACTGAGTCACGCTGTGCACTTCCTGAACCGGCGTCGCCAGCGTGCAGTGGGTGTCCGGCACCGCCGCGGCCGGGATTGCCGTCGCAACCGACAGGGCGGGATAGACCGCCAGCCAAGCGGTCACAGTGTGCTGTGTGACAAGCCATCGCGCCACGAGTTGCTCCCGTTCGAAGCTCGACGAGCGGGCGTTACCCGACACCTGCTGTGGACCCTACGCGCGTCGTTCCACTTACCGCCGGTCGTTAGGCTGACTGGACCAACGATGAGGAGAACCGTGGAAACACGCGATCGGGTATTGATCACTGCCACTGAGCTCGCCGCGCTGATCGATGCTGGCGGTCCGGTGACCATCCTCGACGTGCGTTGGCGCGTCGACAATCCCGATGGGCGCTTGGCCTACCTGGAGGGCCACATTCCGGGCGCGGTGTATGTGTCACTTGAGGACGAACTCAGCGATCATTCGATTCCTGGCCGGGGCCGTCACCCGCTGCCGTCCGGACACAACTTGGCGGCCGCCGCGCGCAGCTGGGGAATCCGCCAGGATGCGCCGGTCGTGGCCTACGACGACTGGAATCGAGCCGGCTCCGCACGAGCATGGTGGGTGCTGACCGCGGCCGGGATAGAGAACGTACGCATTCTGGACGGTGGCTTAGCTGCCTGGCGGTCAGCCGGACACCACCTGGAAACCGGCCCAATCGTTGCTGCCCCCGGGAATGTGACTGTGCCCCACGATGATTTGTATGCCGGAAGTCGGCCGACCTTGACGGCGGAGCAAGCCGGCGCAGGTAGCGTGACGCTGCTCGACGCCCGCGCACCCGAACGCTTCCGCGGTGACGTCGAACCTCTCGACCCGGTCGCCGGTCACATCCCCGGTGCCAAGAACCTGCCAAGCGGCGCCGTCTTGGCCGCCGACGGCACCTTCCTCGGCGATTACGCGCTGTCCCAACTGTTGTCCGACCACGCCATCGATGGCGACGCCGGCATGGGGGTCTACTGCGGCTCGGGGGTCACCGCGACCGTCACCATCGCGGCGCTCGCGGCGATGGGCCGCCAAGCCGCGTTGTATCCAGGGTCATGGTCTGAGTGGAGTTCGGATCCGACCCGCCCCGTCGATCGCGGTCCAGAACCCTAGCCGGACCGTTGCCATGCGCAGTATTTGGCGGTGGCAGCCGCGACGAAGAACTCGGCTTGCGGCTGGGCCACCCCGTGATCTGTCATTTGTCTCACTTCGTCGGCCGGGCTCAGGCCTAAATCGAGGTCTTGGCACATGACCCGCGCCATGTCTCCGGCTTGCGCCGCCGTACCCAGGTTAATGCCGCGCGCCGCGAGGTCGTTTGCAAAATCCGTGTCCCGGCTGTCGGCATGCGCCACGGATACGGGCGCCAACAGAACCAGCAGCGCGCCGAACGGCCCCGCCCATCTCATAGCTGCACACCAAATCGAATCGACATGAGAGCCCAAACCAACAGTCGAAGCAGTCGAACTGCTTGCCGATTTCCTCGAATAGATAGCTCGCCAAAGCTTAACATTTGGTGGCCGACAGGCCGCAAAAGTTAATTCGACGAAAGCCGCGACGGCAGCCGCCGACAGAGGAGTCTGGCTCATGCTCGATGTCATCGATAAAGGCCCCGCTGTTTCGGATAAAGTGCCGTTGCTTTTCGTCCACGGGGCCTGGCATGGCGCCTGGTGCTGGGACGAGCATTTCCTGGACTTCTTCGCAGAGAAGGCCATCGGTCGCTGGCGGTCAGCCTTCGCGGTCACGGGAAAAGTCCGGCACCCGAGTCGATGCGGTTCTGTTCGATCGCCGACTTCGTCGACGATGTCGCGTCAGTCGCCCACGGCCTGCCCCGACCACCGGTGGTTATCGGCCACTCGATGGGCGGCTTCGTGGTGCAGAAGTACTTGGAGTCGCACCACGCTCCTGCCGCCGTGCTGCTCGCCTCCGCACCGCCGCGCGGGATCGCGGGATTCCTGTGGCGCAGGCTCAAAAGACATCCCTGGATCACCGCGGGCGGTCTGGCCATGACCAAGTCGCTACGCGGTGTCGGTGGCACACCGGATTTGGCCCGCGAAACCTTCTTCTCAACGTCCGCTTCCGAAGATGATGTGCTGCGCTACACCGCGCAGCTCGACGAAGAATATGCCGCAAGGATCGCCTTCGACATGTTGTGGCTCTCCCTACCGCGACCGCATGCCATCAGCGCGCCAATATTGGTGCTGGGAGCCGAAGATGACATTTGTTTCACACAACAGGAAGTCCACGCGACGGCTGCTGTATACGGCACCAAGGCGGAAATATTTCCCGCGATGTCCCATGACATGATGCTCGGCCCCGGGTGGCATGCTGTCGCCAAGCGGATCCACGCCTGGCTCGAAACATGCGGCCCCGCAAGACAAGCCGGAGTCCGCGATGACCGGCCGGCTTGACGGCAAGGTCGCGATTATCACCGGCGCCAGTACCGGTCTGGGCCCGGTGCTGGGTTCGCGGTTCGTCCGGGAGGGCGCCCGGGTGTTGCTCGCCGCCAGACGCGAAAAGCTGGTCCGCGAAGCCGCCAATGCCGCCGACCCGGGCGCTGTCGCGATGCGCGCGGATGTGACCGACGAGCACGACGTCGCGGCCATGGTGGCGCGTGCGGTAGATGAGTTCGGCCACGTCGATATCTTGTGCAACAACGCCGCCGCGCCCGGGGAAGACCGCTGGATCTGGGAGCAAACACTGTGCAACTGGAACGCCACGATCGCCATCGACGTCACCGCGGCGATGCTGTGCACCCGCGAAGTGCTCAACCGGTCGATGTTGCAGCGCCGCAGCGGCGTCATCTTGAACTTCTCCTCGACGGCAAGCTACTCCGGCATGGTCCGCAAGGCTCACTACGTCACCGCCAAGGCAGCCCTGCGGGCATTCACCAAAACCGTTGCGCTGGAAGCCGGTGCACACGGTATCCGGTGCAACTCCATCGTGCCCGGAGCCATCGACACCCAGCTGTGGCGCAACTGGGTGCAACGCACCCCCGACGAGCAAGGAGTCGACTTCGCGACTCAGCGCGCAAAATCCCTTAAAGGTGTTGCCTTGCAAGATATCTCCTCTCCTGACGACGTCGCTAACCTGGCGGTGTTTTTGGCCAGTGACGAAGGCCGCGCGCTGTGCGAAAACGGCCGCTTTCCCGTCACCAGACCGTCGCTGCAAGTCGCTGGCCTACGCCTACTGCAATGGCACGCTGCACCGCATGCGCTCATCTCGGCGGAGGTGGTGCCGTTTCGGCCGCACCGTGGTGTGGTCCTGATCGTTGAAGAGGCCGACCGCGGACGCCCCGAACGAGTGGCTGCAGTGGCTGCACGCCGAGCACTATCCGGCTTTGCTGGCCACACCGGGCACCCGCGGGCGCGTGGACGTTCGGCTCGGGCGCCGGATGGGATCACCTACCGCACGGATGGCGAACCGAGCACCAGTACATCAGCGTCATATACCTCGACGACGACCCGCTGAGCACCCGATGCCCTGGCTCCCAGCATCGAACAGCGGTGGCGATCGGCTGCCGTACGGCCGGTATTCGCCGGGCCGTTACGCAGCATGATCCGTTGGGAAGCCTGGCCGTGAACCGGCGGGTCTGCAATTCGGCTGGTCGCCAGAGAAATGAGACCTTCCGGAAACGAACGGGTCCTATAGTCCTTGTGACTAGGCCTTGTGACGCGCTGGCAAAGGGGTGCGATGACGAATCCGGGCAGCCGCCACCGACGGCGGCGAATCGTTCTCGCCGCTGCCGGGTTCGGCGTTGTCGTGTTGGCGACGAGCCTGTCGGGCTGTTCCAGCAAGGGCGGCCAACCGGCTTCTGCGCCGAGTTCGACTCCCGCTGCGCCCACCACGACCGTCATGATCGACGGCAACAAGCACACGATGATCACCGCGGTTGAGTGCACCAACTCGGCCGCGCAACCGAATGCGTCACCCCCGGAATCCGGCGACCTCACCACCCGCATCAGCGTTCACGACGATTCCGCCTCGGTGACGCTGGCGCTGTCAGATGAGAAACCGCCCACGGTGGACGGCTTTGCGATTTCCCTCACCGTTGGGAACGGCCAGTACCAGATGCCTTATCAGGCGACCAAGTCACCAACCCAGGTGCAAGCAACCAAGCAGGGCAAGAGTTACACGGTGACCGGGACGGGGCAAGCGACCACACCGGGCCACAGCGGTGTACGTCAGGTCATGTTCGGCGTTCACGTAACCTGCCCCTGACTCTCGTGCGATCCCGGCTCATCGCGCCGCGGCCGGTACAAACAGTTCCCCATGCTCGCGCAGGAACTGCGACAGCGACTGCGGGGGCTGGCCGCTGAGGCTGTCGAACGCGTCACTGGTCTGATAGAAGGCGTGATACTCCGGCGGCACACCGCGCAGAAACCGCCACAAATGGGTGAGGTGTTCCACCGCAACGGCATTGACACCGAGGGCCGTAGCTGCGCCGGCCCATTGCTCGTCGCTGATTTCGACATAGCGCGCCGGCCGGCCCATTACCTGACTGAACAAGTCGGCGATTTCCTTATTCGTGTATCCGCCGGCCATCAATCGAACCACCGCGCCACCCGGCAACACCGGACCCGTCAGCACCGCCGCAGCGACGCGGGCCACGTCCAGGGCCCCCACCAGTGGCACCGCCGTGTCCTCTGGTCCCCACGGCAGCGCGATCACTCCATCTCGAGCCAGGCTGGCTGACGCCCATGTGCACAGGTTTTCGTAGAATACCGTCGCGTCTAGATGAACGGCACCGACATCGGCCCAGTCAAACACCTGCTCTACCAACCAATGTCGCGTTTGGTGCGGTGTCGGCTGCTCGCTGCCGGGCTGCAGCCACTGAGACAGATTCACGACTTGCTCGACGCCGGCCAACCGCGCTGCGGCCGCGAAGGCGGTAGCGGCATCGAGCAGGCCCCCCTGGACCGGATAGGCGAAATAGGCGCGGCGGATATCGCCCATGGCGGCGGTCACGGACCGGAAGTCCCGCAGGTCGCCTTCAACGACTTCGGCGCCGAGCGCGCGCAGCCGATCGGAGCGTTCGTCGAGCCGGTGCACGAAGGCGCGCACAGGTCGGTTCTTCTCCAACAGGAGGCGCGTGACTTGGAAACCGGTGGAGCCCTGAAAGCCGCCCGCGGCGCCGGTGACCAGAACGGGTGCGATGGACATGACGAGGGTCCTTTCATCGACCGATACCTATGACCGTAAACTGTTTGAACAAACAAATCCAGTTTAAGATGCAACATTATGTCTGGATGGTATAGTGATTGCATGACTGGGCGCCGCAGCTATGGGCAGGACTGTCCGATCGCCAATGGCCTGGACGTGCTTGGCGAGCGCTGGACACTGTTGATCTTGCGTGAGCTGGTGGGAGGTCCGCGCCGCTACAGCGATCTGCGGGCGCAGTTGCCCGGCATCGCGACAAATCTTCTGGCGCAACGCCTCGAGGAGCTTCAAGGGGCGGGGGTGGTGGAGCGCACCGAGTTGCCTCCACCGATCGCACGCACCGTCTACAGCCTCAGTGATGACGGGTGGCGCCTGGTGCTGCCCATTCTCGGCGCCGTCGCACAATTCGGGCTGCAAACCGTGCCACCCAGCGCCGAGGCGGCGCGTACACCGCTCAACGGCTTCCTTGTGGGCGTGCTTTTGGGTTTCGACCCCGTGGGCGCCGCCGGACTCGAGGCGACCTATCGCGTGCACATCGACGGCCGCCGCTTCGAGTTCGCCGTTACCGGTGGACGACTCGCAGCGGCACGCCACGCACCCGAGGTGACGTTAACCGCGTCGGCCGCCGATTTGGTGACCGCCCGGTTGGGCTCCACGGCCACGCAGCGGCTTGCCGCCCTGCGCCGGCTGCGCTTCGAGGGCAACGACGACGACATCGAGACCATGCAAAAGGCTTTTCGGCTGGAGAAACAGACCCTCGCCGTCTGAGCGCGAAGTGGTTGTCTACCGCGGCCGCCTCTACTCTCGGACAAACCACCCGAGCACTACGTGTATTCGCTGTACGAAGACGCCCGTCTGCTCGTCTATGCGATCACGCAAGTGTGGAAGCTGACCGAATACCGCATGCTCACTCATGACCGTGGTAGCAGCGTCGGCATGATCGCTCTGGGCATGCTGGCGGCCCTAGACCCACCGGCCGTACCCGTCGATGTCATCATGACCAACGCCAACATCTTCCTGCCGCTGTCCAACCTCACCACATTCCAGACGGCGCTGCTGGACCCGGCAACGGGTCGGGCCACTGCCGCTGCGACCACACCGGAGTTGCTGGCCGCCGGTCTGGGAGTCAGCACCTTCATGCCACGACGAACGCCCGATGACCCGGAGATCGCGGCGTTGGCGAAGTGTTTCGCGCACGACGGAATCCACGTGCTGCCAGATACGATTCAATACCTCAATGAGCGCGCCGAAGGCGAAACGGGTTGGCTGGAAGCGCTTTCCAAGCTTTCCTTCAATACCACGCTGGTGTGGGGGCTTGCACGACAACGTCTCGCCGCTGCGTGTCGCCAACTATGTCGGGCAGACATATCTGAGGGACAAACCGGGCCGCAGCCGCTACTGGGTGGTGCCGGGCGCCGACCACTATTTGCAGCGCGAAGCCCCGGCACAACTTGCCGAGATCGTTCGACTCACGGCCCGGGGTGAGGACGTCCCGCTGCAGACGCTCGGCAACGAACCCGGCGGCGCGGTGTTGGTCGACCAAAGCAACGCTCGATGACGCTTCCCGGCATTTTCATCCGGTGACGACGGCAAGCGTGCCCAACCGCGCACGCTTGCGGTGTGCGCCCGTTCGGCGTGGGCGTAGTCGACTTCCCAGTCGCGCCAGCGTTTGAGGACCTCTTCGATCGCCACCCGCGCTTCCATCCGGGCCAGCGCCGAGCCAAGGCAGAAGTGCAGGCCCTGCCCGAAACTCAGATGACCGCCATGGCGGTGGATATCGTGAGGTCCGGGTCGGGGAACCGGCGCTGGTCGCGGTTGGCAGAACCGTTCAGCAGCAACATGAATGGCCCCTCCGGACGACGCGACCGTAGTGCTCGGCGTCGCGCGCGACGTAGCGGGCCTGGACCGGCGACGGGGGTTCGTAGCGCAGCGTCTCCTCGACCGCACCCGGGATCAGTGACGAGTCGGTGACGAGTTCACGGCGTTGATCCGGGTGATCCGACAGCAGCTGGCCCATGAAACCGATCAGCCGGGCGGTGGTTTCGTTGCCGGCGCCCGCGATCATGGCGGTGTAGGCCAGCACCTCGGTGCGAGACAGGGGGCGGTGCGTCCCGTCAGCTTCTTCCACGTCGGCCCGCAGTAAATCGGTCATCAAGTATCGGACGGATGATCGGCCCACCATTCGACTACTCGGCGAACACGACGATGCTGTCCTGGAACAGATTTGGATTGACCTCACCGGGATTGCGCCCCTTGGACAGCTCGAGGAAGGCTCCACCGCGATCGCGTATGTTGGCTTGATCCTGTTCGGGAATGCCCAACAGGTAACCGATGGCCCGCATCGGCATCATCGCTCCAAGGTCAGCGATGAAATCGAAGCCACCGGCACCGATCAGCGGATCCAGCTCGCGCACACAGAACCCACGCACCAGGGACTCCACCGCCAGCATGCGCCGGCGCGTGAACACGCGCGATAACAATCGGCGGTGCAGATCGTGCAGCGACGGATCCTCGAACAGCAGAATACCCAGTGGCACTGCGATATTGGTCAACAGGATGTCGGCAGTGGTGCCGCGGCCGGATCGGTAGGTTTGCCAGTTCGGCAGTTCGCGTGCCACGTCCTCGTAGCGGCTCAGCGCGTAGAAGTTGTACTTCTCGTTGTAGTACAGCGGCGCTTCTTCCCACATGCGCTTCCACACCGGGTATGGGTCGTAGTCGATTTCAATGTCGAAGGGGTCGTAGTACAACTCGACCGCGCTGGTACCTGTCATGATCAGTCCCCTGGTGTTTCTGCCGAGTCCTGCCGGTGCAGGAAGCCATGCAGGATCGCCTGGACGAGCTCTCCAACGATCACTTCCCTCGGCGGTTGCTCGGTGCCGAAGTACGTCGAACGGAATGCGGCCATGCCGGCGATCATGGCCACCGTCGAATGGGCCGGCAGGTCCGGATGTTCCGCCCGCATGCCTCGCAGGTTCATGCCCTCGGCGCTGATCTGACCGAGCACGGTTAACGCCCGCCTGACTTCGGGAATGCCGGCGTCCGCCTTCTCCTCCTCGCTGAGAGCCTCCGATGCCATCAGGGTCAGCAGCAGGCCCTGGTGTTCGACGAAGACGTCGTAGAGCTGCCCGACGAAATGCGTGGCCAGCTCCTACTCGTTGGTCTCCTCGGGAATGACCGACCGCCACGTCTGCCCGAATTCATCGACGAAGCTGGTGAAGGGCAGGACCAGGGCCTCGCGGAAAAGCGCTGCCTTAGAACCGAAATGGCGAAACAGCAAGTGCTCGGTGACGCCGGCTACCTGGGTGATCTCCCGCGTCGTGGTGCTGCGGTAGTCCTGGCGGGCGAACAGGGTCCAGGCGGCGTCGAGCAGCAGTCCGCGCGGCGCACCGCGGAGACGGCGGGTGGCCGGGGCTGCCGCCGCGGCCTGCCTCTTGGAAGCCCGTTGGGGCACCCGTTACTCCTCGAACAGCCGTTGACGTGCTTCAAGATAGTGTGCACTATTCTAAGTGATCGAGTCGAAAAGGTGCGAGCGGTCCTGTCGGTGATCGCCGTCGTCTTCATCGGAAATGCCTTATATGGGGCAGTTTTCGCGCCGCATCTGGTTACCAAGTTGGGTGGGTGGGTGACCGCGGGGCCGACGGGTCAGCTGTTTCCCGGCGTCTCGAACCAACCCCCGTAGGGCGTTGCGACTGAGGGTTACGACTCGGTGTTCGAAAGAGCCTCGGGCAGCACGACTTCACCCACACGCTTGAGATACGGCCATGCGATGTCAGGCGGCAACCCGCCGCACAGCGGCGACAGGTTGAGCAGCTGGCCGGAACGAACCCGCGAAATCGCTTCTGGCACCGAGATGATGACGTGCGAGGCAGACGCGTCCCGCAATTCATCGACGCTGTTCACGTGGCTGAACCCCGCCGTGGTCTCGTCTCCGGGATTCCAGGCGGCATAGGTCTGCACGTCGTGCAGCAGATGCTCGCCGATCTCTTTCCAGGCCTGGTCGACGTCGTCGGCGACGAAAACGACGGAGGCGGTGTCGCGGTTGGGAAACATCGTCGGCCCGGGGCTATGGCCGTGCTTGCGGCACGCGGCTTCATAGGCCTCCTGCATGCCGGGAGCGTTGGCATTGCCTAACATGCCCAGGCCGTAGCGGCCGGCTCGCAGCGCCGCCGCCACCGTGCCGCCGCCCCATAGCATCGACGGCCCACCGTCGGTCTGCGGCCGTGGTGTCACCATAATCCGGCGCCCGTGCTCGACGACCGTCCCTTCGGCCAGTAGCCGGCGCAACAGTGGCAGCTTCTCATCGGCGAGCCGACCGCGGTCCCCGACCGCGAGGCCGAAATGCTCGAACTCCTCGGGCCGGTAGCCGAGGGCCAGGATGTATGACGCCCGTCCACCGCTGATGATGTCGAGGACCGCCATGTCCTCGGCCAGCCGGACCGGCTCGTAGAAGGGCAGGATCAGGATCAGGTTCATGGCCAGCCGCTGCGTGCGCGCGGCAATCGCGGGGGCCAGGATCATCGGAGACGGCAGGTATCCGTCCTCGGACCCATGGTGCTCGCATAACACGGCGGCCATGCCGCCGTGCTCTTCGGCCCACGCGCACATCTCGGGCGCCGCGGCATACAGCGCGGCGGTGGGCGCTCCCCAGGCAGGGGCCCGCATGTCGAAGCGCAGCGTGTATACTACGCACCAACTCCCTAGCTCACCTAAGATTTGTCTCCCGTACGCTACGTCCGGCCGTGAAGCGCGTCAATGATCGGTCGGACATCTGCCGAAGCGAACCGCTTAGTCTGCGGGTGTGACTTTTAATCCACTCGAGGAGCTTTCGCTGCAGCAGCTGCGGCGTCGCACCAGCATGAAATGGCGTGCGCATCCGGCCGATGTGCTGCCGTTGTGGGTGGCCGAGATGGACGTCCAGCTGCCGCCAACGGTGGCCGACGCGCTGCGCCGGGCCATCGACAACGGCGATACCGGATATCCGTGCGGCACCGCATTAGCCGAAGCGGTCAGTCAATTCGCCTCGCAGCGTTGGGAATGGCATGACTTGGAGGTGAGCCGCACCGCGATCGTCCCAGACGTCATGCTCGGTATCGTTGAGGTGTTACGTCTGGTCACCGACCGCGGGGATGCGGTCATCGTCAATCCGCCGGTGTATGCACCGTTTTACGCGTTCGTGTCGCATGACGGCCGCCGGGTGATCGAGGCGCCGCTTGATGCGCAAGGCCGAATTGATCTGGGCGCCTTGGAGGAAGCGTTCGCACGTGCCCGCGCGTCGGCCGGAGCCGACGGGAGAGTCGCGTATCTGCTGTGCAATCCGCACAATCCGACGGGCTCGGTGCATACCGACGACGAATTACGCGGCGTCGCCGACCTTGCCCGCCGGTTCGGTGTGCGAGTGGTATCCGACGAGATTCACGCGCCGGTCGTCTTGTCGGGGTCGCGGTTCACCCCCTACCTGACCGTCCCGGGCGCAGAGGACGCCTTCGCCGTGACTTCTGCCTCCAAAGCCTGGAGCCTCTCCGGGCTCAAGGCGGCCTTGGCCATCGCCGGCCCAGAGGCCGTCGCCGACCTGCACCGGATGCCGGAAGAGGTCAGTCACGGGCCGAGCCACCTGGGTGTCATCGCCCACGCCGAAGCGTTCCGATCCGGCGCCGACTGGCTCGACCAACTGCTGCAAGGGCTGAACGAAAACCGAACGCTGCTCGGCGATCTGGTCGCCGAACACCTTCCCGAGGTGAAATATCAATGGCCGCAAGGCACTTACCTTGCGTGGCTCGATTGCCGAGCGCTTGGGTTTGTCGAACAAGCCGGCGATGGCCTCGCGGTGGTTGCCGACCTGTCCGGGCCGGCCCGCTGGTTCCTCGATCAAGCGCGGGTGGCGCTCAGTTCCGGCCACGTCTTCGGAGCCGGTGGAGCGGGGCACGTGCGATTGAACTTTGCCACCTCGCGGGCCATTCTCACTGAGGCCGTCTCGCGAATGGGCCGAGCGCTCGCCGAAACGCGCTAGTCAGGCCGGGATTTCCTCGGCCCCGCGATCCAAATTACGAAAGCCCATGGCCGGTTCCTTCATACCGAGCAGGAACGGCAGCGAACTGAACTCCAACTTAACCGTCGCCCCGAGCCGTCGCAAGAAGCTGTATTCGGGCGCGGGTGTTGGAAGTTGCAACCCGGCAAGATCGATGTAGTGCGTCGAGGTTTCCCCGATGCCCTCAAAGGTGTGTATCAGCGGCTTGCAATGCTCGCGCATCGACTCGTCGAGGCACGCCGCGATCGGGTCGGTCATCAGCACGTATTCGACAACCGGCACCAGGTTTTTCAGCATCCGGTGCACCAGGATGACGTCGAAACCGGCGAGTTCGAGGTGGCGTTTCACCCGTTGCTCTGCCACTTCGCCCTGGTGGACGACGAACTTCAGTGACAGGTTGTCCAATTGGGAACAACTCGCGCACTCGCAGGCAATGTCTTTTTTGAAGCGCTCACGCCGCGCGAGGAACGACTCGCGCATCCGTGACAGCCGGTCGCACACCACCGCTTTGGCGTTGCCGTCGGGCGCCCAGAAGAACGCGGCGTCGCCCTCCAGCTTGGCCAGCTTCAGACCTTTGCCGGCATCGATGACAGACTCCAGCAACCCTGCCACCGTCAGTTGCGCGTGGGCCAAGTGCGTCCGGTTCCACTGCATGTAATGCGTGTATCCGCCGATATCGGCAATGAGCAGAACCGCGCGCCGAATCACCATGAACACACCACTTTACCGGCCACCCGATGTCGGGCTCAATGAAATTTCCTACTAGACGAACTCGGGTTACCGAGAGAGGCTAACAGAGGTGTCCGCCCACCGGAGGAGCTGAATATGGACGTGCTGCGAACCCCGGAGTCCCGATTCGAAAACCTGGAGGGCTATCCGTTCGTAGCGAATTACCTCGACGTAGCAGCAAGCGACACCGGGCCGCTGCGCATGCACTTCCTCGACGAGGGTCCGGCCGACGGGCCGCCGATTGTGCTGCTGCACGGCGAGCCCACGTGGAGCTACCTGTACCGAACGATGATTCCGCCATTGACTGACGCCGGAAACCGGGTGCTCGCGCCGGACCTGATCGGCTTCGGCCGCTCCGACAAGCCCAGCCGGATTGAGGATTACACCTATCAGCGCCACGTCGAATGGGTGACCTCGTGGTTTGACCGCCTCAACCTCAAGGATGTCACGCTGTTCATGCAGGACTTGGGATCACTGATCGGGCTGCGCATCGCCGCTGAGCAGGGCGATCGCATTGCTCGGCTGGTGGTGGCGAACGGCTTCCTTCCCACAGCACAGCGCCCCGCCCCGCCCGCCTTATACGCCGGGCGGGCGTTCGCGCGCTACTCCCCCGTCCTGCCGGCGGGTCGCATAGTCGCCGTTGGGACCGTCCGCCGCGTTCCGGCCAAGGTGCGGGCCGGATACGACGCGCCCTTTCCCGACAAGACGTATCAAGCCGGGGCTCGCGCCTTCCCTCAGTTGGTGCCGACCTCGCCCGACGACCCGGCTATTCCGGCCAACAGGAAAGCGTGGGACACCCTAGGCCGCTGGGACAAACCCTTCCTCGCCATCTTCGGCGCCCGCGATCCCATCCTGGGGCGGGCGGACCGTCCGTTGATCAAGCACATCCCCGGCGCCGCGGGCCAGCCGCACGCCCGCATCAACGCCAGTCACTTCATTCAGGAAGACCGCGGGCCCGAACTTGCCGAACGCATTGTCTCCTGGCAGCAGGCCTTGCTCTGACAGCAGCTCAGCGGGTATTGACCAGCCGCACAACGCCACGCATGACGGCCCTGGTGACGGTGTGACGTACCTGATCGAGCGCCGAACCTCGGCCCGGGGGTGGCACTTCACCAAGTCGCGGAAACAACGCCACCGCATTGGTGTGATCGATCGCCGCGCGGCTGTCTGTGTCCAGGCCTGGGTAGGTTTCCAGCCCGGCGGCGAACAGCTGTCCGGCCGCGATCGGCACGAAGGGCCAATCTGAGCCGAACGTGACGTGTCCGGGCTTGGCGAACGCGAGCAGGCTCGGCAGCGCGGCGGCGCTGGAGGACAGCGCGGTGTCGAAGTAGAAGCCGGCGAAGTCATCCAGGCTGTCGCCAGGGCTGCGTCCGGTGTCGCCCATGATGCTGACCGCCATCCGGTGCGAGGCGTACGGCACAAATCCGCCCGCATGGCTGAGGATGAATTTGATGTTGTGATACTTGCGGCAAATGCCATTGCGCACAAGGAGATACGCCGCGCGGGTAGTGTCGAGCAGGAAGTCGACGGCAAACGGTGCGATGCCGTCGACCGTCGGCCCTGGTAGTTCGGCGGGATGAACGAACACCACCGCGGAGCGCGCGTCGAGCTCGGCGAAAAGGTCGTCCTGCCGGTCCTGGCCGAGGTAGACGCCCGCGCTGTTGGCGAGCAGTAAAACCCCGTCTGCGCGTAACTCGTCGAGTGACCTGGCGGCCTCCTCGATCGACTCGCACAGGTGCGGCATGGGGATGGTCGCGAAGAATCCGAACCGGCCCGGTCGGTCCGCAACAAGTTCGGCCAGGTAGTCGTTGAGATCACCCGCGAGCGAGGCGGCGTCGGCTGCGCTCGACAAGAATGTGGTGCCAGGTGTAGACACCGACAGTATCGCCGTGGCGACGTCCAGTTCCCCCATGGTTTGCAAGGACGCCTCCGGACTCCACTCTGGGAGCCGACGACCACCGGCCTCGTCCACCCCGGCTTTTGCCAAGAGATCTCGGTAAAACGATGGGATGGCGTGGTGGTGCGTGTCGATTCGCAACATCGTCGCGCTTCTCCTTCGAGGGGCGTCGGCAATCAGCGGTCTGTATAGCAGAGACGCGGCGCCGACCTGCATGCCTCCCCCTGTTCGCGCCGAATACGTGGTTGGTCAGGTGCCGTGCGCGTTCAAATGGAACGATCGGGGCATGGACGGTGCATTGATGGGCCTGATGGGGATGATCGTGGGCGCGTCGGCCGCGGGCGCGGCAGGCGTTGCCAGGTCGGTCTCCGACACGGTCCTGCCCAGGATGATGGGCAACGCCGACCACAAGCATCAGATGACCATGCAACTGCACGCACAGCGCTGCGACGCCGTGCAACAGTGGCGGAGCGGCTTGGCGGATGCGCGAGATGCCTACCAGCAGTGGGCGTGCGGGCCACGCGATGTGGATGCGCCCAACGTCGTCGGCGACCAGTGGTTCGAGGCGTTGCGGCCACATTTGCCCACGACCGGCGATGCGGCGAAGTACCGCATCGCCCACGAGGTGCACTGTGACAATCCGACCCTCATGCTGCTCTCACTCGAGGTCGGGCGCATTGAAAAAGAGTGGACCGAAGAGGCGAAGGGCCGCCGACGGGGCAACCGTTGACACTCTCACGGCCGGGCGTCAGCGAATGGCGGAGAGGACCGCTGCTGCCAACTCGGGGCGGCACACCACCAGATCCGGCAACTTTGGGTCGGGTTGGTTGTAGGCCAATGCGGACCCGTCGATGCGTGAGGTGTGCAAACCCGCGGCGCGGGCCACCGCGACCGGCGCGGCCGAATCCCATTCGAACTGGCCGCCGGCATGCACGTAGACGTCGGACAATCCTTGCACGATCGAGGCGACCTTGGCTCCGGCGGAACCCATTTCGACCAGCACCCCGTCCAGCGCGTCGCGGACGCTCAAGGCGAGAGCGGGCGGGCGGGTTCGGGAGACCACGATGCGCGGCCGGCCCGGGGCGGCCGGAGGGGGGTCAACCTTCGGAGTCGCCAACGTCATGCCTTGGGCCGGGAGTGCGACGGCGCCTGCCACCAGCTGCCCGGTCTGCCAGAGTGCGACGTGCACCGCCCAGTCGTCGCGCCCCAGTTCGGAGAACTCCCGCGTCCCGTCCAGCGGATCGACGATCCACACCCGCTCCGAACGCAATCGGACCGGATCATCGGCGCCCTCCTCGGAAAGCACCGCGTCCTCAGGGCGCTCGCCGGCAAGCGCCTCCATCAGGAAGTCGTGGGATCGCTTGTCCCCCGCGGCCTTTCGTTCGCTTGCGTCCGCGTCGGCGAACTCGTCGCGCACTTGGAGCAACAGTTGCCCAGCGTCGGTGGCCAATCGCGCGGCCAGCTCGTGGTCATTCATCGGTTAACTCCACAAACCATCACAATCCTCAATAATTTGGTAGTGTTGGCCAACTTTACCGCGCCCTGCCTCCCTGACCGGCGTGACCCCAGACGGCAAATTTCGGTCGTAACCTGGTGAGCGTGAGCGGCAACGTCTCTTCATCGAGCCGGTTGCGGCGCAATCCACTGGGGCGCCTGATCGTGATGGGCATTGCCTTGGCAGTCGGGCTGATCGGCGTAATCACCGTGGTGGTGGTGAAATTGACCGGGGGTCATCAAAGCGCTGCGCCGACTATTCAACCGCCCCCGCCGCCGCAGAGCTACGCTATCCCGGGCTGCTACAACCTGTCGGTTCCGCCAGTCGAGCGCCCGAAAAAGCTGAATGTTTGGGGATGCGCGAGTGTCGCCGTTGCGCTGCAAGACATGTCGTGGACGTCATGGGGACCGCAGGGCGCCGACGGTACCGGTGACGCCGCTTTCAAAATCTGCGATCCGAATTGTGCAGCCGGATATCAACTCACCCGACCAGTTGTCGTACACGCGTGGAATCCGCAGTCGCCGCGGCCTGACGCGATCTGTCAGGCCGGCCTCAAGATCTTCTCCGACATGATACTGGCCTTCCCGAAGGGCGCTCCTCCGCCCACCGCGCAGAAAATGAACACTCAATACAACGGAATGCCGGCGGTGCACTACACCAATTCGGGCACCAACACCCGCGACACCCAATTCATCGGCTACACGTTCTGCAACTAATGGGTTTTGCCGCCCTCGCGATCGCCGCTAAACCTGATGGCGGCGACCCGCTTAGTTCACCCGCGTGCCAATTCGCTTCGGCCGGCACGACACAATGGACCATGAATACCAGACCAACCGCTGAGCGTGATGCCACACAACTAGCTGCTTATCGACTCGCAACGATGCTCATCGGCGTGGGCACCCTGCACTTCGTGGCGCCAAAATCGTTCGGCGCCATCGTCCCTGCCGAACTGCCCGGAAGCGCGCGCCTCTATACCTACGGCTCCGGAATCGCCGAGCTCGCCGTCGGAGCGCTGCTGCTACCGCGAGCCACACGACCGTTGGCTGCCATGGCAGCTGCGGTGCTGTTCGTCAGCGTTTTCCCGGCGAACCTCAACATGGTCCGCTTGTGGTGGCACAAACCATGGCCGATGCGCATTGCCGCCCTGGCCCGTCTCCCGCTGCAGATTCCAATGGTCACCACCGCGCTCAAAATCAGGCGCAATAGCTGACGGCTGCGCCGGTCGCCCTAGCACCCTAGTTGCCACATCCGCCACATGACTCCCGGCCCCCGGACTAGGCGCACTCGTTGTGCCCTTCTAAAGGCAGCTGATCGGCGCCTGCGAACCGGCGCCAAGAGGGGCCGCCGACGCTACTCAGCCGACGCTGTCGACCGAGCGCCCGAGATAGGCCATGAGCCGAGCGGTCGGCGTCGCACCGTCCGGAGCGGGTTGGGCCGGCCCGAAGGCGCCCGGTCGCCGCAACATCTCCTGCGGCACCGACTCCACCAGCTCGCGGCTCAGCGCCAGCAGACCCTCGGGCAGCTCGATCAGCCGTCCTTGTGAGCGATGCACGTCCCAGCTGTGCATGGCCACGTCAGCAATCGGAAAGGTCAGCGCCCGGCGCAACGGAACCTGACCTTCTGGCGATGTCCGCATTGCGTCCAGATCGGCGCCGGGCAGGGCGTCATTCAGCCGCGCGGCCAGCTCGCGAAGCCGTGCCGCCGGGTTGTCGCAGACCCAGTCGGCCGGCTGGGAGGGACCGTCCCAGATTTCCCCGTTCTCGACGAGCGTCACGACTTTCGTCGCGCTGCCGGTTGCGTGACCCACCAGGTCGCGCAGGCTCCAGCCCTCGAGGTTGGACGGCTGATCCCAGCTTTCCGGTGGAGTCTGGTCGACGGCGTCGACGAGCAAGCCGATCGCCTCGCGGGCCAGCAGGCCGATGCGTGCCGACGGGTCGTTCATCACGTGTACCTCCTTTGTGACAAGTTAGGGCGAGCTTGTCGTGGATATCAATCGACAATTGGCACGCAGTATTTTCCGCTGATCTGGACAGGAGATGGGCGTGAGCAAGACGGGCATTGCGGCATTGCTCGCGCTAGGGGCCGCGCTGATGATCGGCATCGGCGATGTCATCCAGCAGCGATCCGCCCAACAAGTCACCGATAAACCAGTCGGCACCTTCGCTCTGTTTCGGCGACTGCTGCACGATCGACAATGGTGGGCAGGCAGCCTGGTGGCCGCCGCTGGTTTCGGCTTGCAGGCCGCGGCGCTCGGACTGGGTTCCGTGGTGCTGGTGCAGTCGCTGCTCGTGACTTCATTACTGTTCGCGTTGCTGATCAGCGCAAAAGTCGACCACCGCAAAATCACTCGCTGGCAAGCGATCTGGGCTGTGTTGCTAGTCGCTGCTGTTGCGGTGGTGGTGACGGTCGGCAACCCCCAGGAGGGCAGCGCGCGGGGGTCTCTGCGGACATGGACCATCGTCGCGGCAATCATGGGCCCGGCGCTGGTGCTGTGCGTGATCGGCGCCCGCATGTTCCCCGGCCGGGTCGCGGCTCTGTTGCTGGGGTTGATGTCCGGTTCGCTGTGGGGACTGTTTTCGGTGTTGACCAAGGGGGTGGTCGATCAACTCGATCGCGGCATCCCCGCACTGCTACGCACGCCCGAATTGTATGTCTGGGTGGTGGTGGGCATCGCCGCGACGGCGTGGGAGCAGTCGGCGTTTCGCGCCGGCCCGCTCACCGCGTCGCTACCGGCGGTGACCGTCGCCGAGCCCTTCGTCGGGTCGGTGCTGGGCATCACCGTGCTGGGCGAGACGCTGCAGACGAACGATGCCGGATTGGTGGCCTTGGGTGTATCGGTCGTCGTGATGGCCGCGGCGACGGTCGCGCTGGCCTACAGTCAGGCCGCCAGTGCGCCTTCGAGCAGCGAGAAGCTCAGTGCCACAACCAAACCCCCTGAAACGGACTGATGGGCTTCGCCGCGAGCGGACGCAAGGCACGGCGGCGTCGGTCGAAGTCCAACGCGGGCCGCGATGCTGTCGTATGCTCCTTCCGCAATCAACCTCTGAATTTGCGACGGTGGGGGCGCAAAAGCTTGAGGAGCTGAATCAAGCAGAAAGAGCCCCCATGCGCCAGCTGACAGCCGCACTCGCCGTTGCCGCCGCCGGGATATTGGTCACGGCGTGTGGCGGTGGCAACGGGGGCAGCACCGCTTCGTCGTCGACCACCACCACGACCACGACTCCGTCGAAGCCCCCGCTCGCGCAGGCCGCGCTGGCGAATCTCTTGCTGGCACCGGCTGACATCGACAGTGCGCTCGGCGTCACCGGATCGAAGAGTGACAGGCCGATCGATGCGCCGCAGAACGACAGCCCTGCCAACGTGTTTCCCAAGACATACAAATTCCCCGACGAATGTATGTACGTCACGGGCGCGGCCGAGGCACCGGTATATGCCGGCAGCGGCTACACCGCAGTACACGGCGAGCACGACGTCGCGTCCCTTCCCCCCGGATCCAATGAACCAGACCCAGACATGACTCAAGTTGTGGTGTTGTTCCCTTCCGCCGCCCAGGCAACCGCCTTCTTCACCACGTCCACCCAGCGCTGGCCCGCCTGCGCCAACCGCCAGGACACCGTTCCCGGTGAGGCGGACAACCCCGAGATTCAATGGAAGGTGGGTCCGGTTTCCACCGCCGACGGAGTTCTGAGCACCACCACGACCGTGACCGCGAGCAAAAATGGCACCACCATGTCCCAGAGCTGTCAGCGGGCGCTGACCGCACGCAACAACGTCGTGATTGATGTAGAGGTATGTCGCAAGGATCCAGGGAACGTAGCCGTCAGCATTGCCAATCAAATCGGCGGCAAAGTCGACAAACAGTAGGCTTTGCCGTCGCGCAACCCGCGATTCGGCAGCAAACTGAAGCGGTTTGAATCACCGCTATCCTCTTTGGCGTCAGCGCACCGGTGCGCGTTTCCCAATGGCCGGCCGCCGTTTACCAGTTGCCAGTAGCCAGCCGGCGCGGCAGCGGCGTAAGCTCTGGCGGCCGAGCCGGTCAAGCGACGACACTTGCGCCACCACCGCCCCTGGCTGTAAGCCGTACCTGGACATGATGTCGCGACATGGTTTCGTGCAGCCGATTGGGGTTCGGTCGCACAGTGTTCGAGGAGGGACAAGTTGAGCACATCCGAGACGGCGGCCGAACACGGCGCAGAGCTGCCGGTCATCCATCTCTCCCAGCTGTTGCGCGCACCGGTGCTGGCCCGCTCCGGCGAGGTTGTGGGACGGGTCGAAGACGTGATCGTGAGGCTGCAGGATACCGATTACTATCCACCGGTCACCGGCATCGTGGCTGGAGTCGGCGGCCGGCGGGTGTTCGTCGGCACCAAATCAATCGAGCAATTCAGCGCGGACCGAGTTATCTTGAGCAAGAACAAGATTGATCTTCGTGGTTTTGAGCGGCGCGACGGTGAGGTGCTGTTGCGCACCGATGTGCTGGGCCACCGGTTGATCGATGTAGCCGCCGTGGAACTGGTGCGTGCCTATGACGTCGAGCTGGAAGACACCGGCGACGGCTGGGTGCTCGCGCGACTGGACACCCGCCGGCCACCGCGATTGTTCGGGTTAATCAGACACCCCGGCGGGCACGCGGCCCGCGATTGGAAGTCGTTCGAACCCCTTATCGGTCATGCAAGCTCCGACGACGTGCGGCGTTTGTCAGATCGGTTCGGCGAGTTCAAAGCCGCCGAAATCGCGGACCTGCTCGAGGAAGCGGACAAGGCCGAGGGCGGTGAAATCCTCGAGCGGGTACACGGCGATCCGGAATTAGAAGCTGATGTGTTCGAAGAACTGGACCCCGATAAGGCCAGCCGTCTCCTCAATGGCATGCCCGATAACGAGGTCGCAGCACTGCTCGGCCGGATGCACGCTGACGACGCCGCCGACGCGATCGCCGATCTGCGCCAGTCGCGGCGCCGGCGGGTGCTCGACCTCATGCCCGCCCCGCAGCGCACCAAGGTGATCACTTTGATGGGCTTCAACCCGGAAAGCGCCGGTGGGCTGATGAACGTCGACTTCGTCTCCTGCGCCGCCACCACAACCGTGGCCGAGGCGTTGGAGTTGATCGCCGCCGCCCGCACCATACAGCCGGAGGCGCTGATCAAGGTGCACGTCCTCGATGAGGACAGACGACTCGACGGCGTGGCGTCGGTCATCAACCTGTTGCAGGCCCAGTCCGGCGAAATGCTTGGGCGCCTTATGGATTCCGACCCGGTACGGGTGAATGCCGACGCCGATCTGACCGATATCGCACTGCTGATGGCCGATTTCAATCTCTACTCGTTGCCGGTCGTCGACGACCAGGACCGCCTGCTGGGAGTCGTCACCGTCGACGACGTGCTGGAGGCCACCATCCCCGAGGACTGGCGCCGCCGCGAACCCGCCCCGCGCCCGATTCGCGAGATCGCCCCGTCAGACGAGCAGGATTCTCCGGTCCCAGGAGGTGACGCACTGTGACCTCAGGCGACGAAAACACCTTCGGCCCGGGTGCACCGGCAGCCGCCGAGCCGGCCGCGCCGCAGCGCACTGCGGTGCTCGACACCGCGCACCTCGGTGATATCGAGGGCGCGTTCGGACGCATCAGCGTCAGCGAGACCGACGCTGCTCGCACGTGGAAAACGCGCCTGATGACCCTGCTGGCCATCGTCGGTCCCGGCATCATCGTCATGGTCGGCGATAACGATGCCGGCGGAGTGGCCACCTACGCCCAGGCCGGCCAGAATTACGGCTACTCCTTGTTGTGGGTCTTGCTGTTACTGGTGCCGGTGCTCATCGTCAACCAGGAAATGGTTGTCCGGCTCGGCGCGGTGACCGGGGTCGGACACGCGCGGTTGATCAACGAACGGTTCGGCCGCGGCTGGGGCTGGTTCTCCGTGGGCGATCTGTTCCTGCTCAATTTCTTGACGATCGTCACCGAGTTCATCGGCATCACCTTGGCCGCCGACTACATCGGCGTCTCCAAATACGTGGTGGTACCAGTCTCGGCGGCCGCACTCGTCGCCATCATGGCAAGTGGTAGCTTCCGTCGTTGGGAGCGGGCCATGTTCATCTTCATCGCCGTCACCCTGTTGCAGATCCCGATGCTGCTGATGTCACACCCACGGTGGGCAGAGGCGGCGAAATCATTTGTACTGCCCAGTATTTCAGGTGGGGTGAGCTCGGATGCAGTGCTGCTGATCATCGCCATCGTCGGCACCACCGTGGCGCCCTGGCAACTCTTTTTTCAGCAGTCCAACGTCGTCGACAAACGCATCACCCCGCGGTTCATGGCCTATGAACGCGCCGACACCGTCATCGGGGCCTTCGTCGTCATCGTCGGTGCCGCGGCGCTGGTGATGACCGGCGACTGGGCGGCCCGCTCCACCGACACCATGGGTAAGTTCACCGACGCCGGCGCCATCGCGCACCTGCTCGGCCAACACAGCGCGACGCTGGGATCGTTTTTCGCGATCGTCCTAATGGACGCCTCGATCATCGGTGCCGCCGCGGTAACCCTGGCCACCAGTTACGCCTTCGGCGACGTCTTTGGTCTCAAGCATTCGCTGCACCGCGGCTTCGCCGATGCCAAACAGTTCTACCTTTCCTACACCGCCATGGTGGTGGTGGCTGCGGCCATTGTGCTGATCCCGGGCGCCCCGCTCGGATTGATCACCACCGCCGTGCAGGCGCTTGCCGGTTTGCTTCTGCCGAGCGCCAGTGTCTTCCTGCTGCTGTTGTGCAACGACCCGCAAGTGCTGGGACCCTGGGTCAATCGGCCTTGGCTCAACTGGGTCGCCGGCCTGATCGTCGGTACGCTGCTGCTGCTCTCGGGGATCTTGATGGCCACCACGTTGTTTCCCGACATCAATGTGGTTGCGGTCGCCGAGTACCTGGCGCTGGCCTTGGTCATACTGGGCATCGCCGCGGGACCGGTACTGCGCTGGATGGGCCGCCGGCAGCCCGCGCCACCAACCCCCCGACTTCCGGTGCGCGACGTCGACCGCAACACCTGGCGGATGCCACCGCTGACCTTGCTCGAGCCGGTCGTCTGGTCACCGGGCACCCGACTCGGCATGATCGCCCTGCGCAGCTATCTGATCATCGGCGCGCTGCTGCTCGTGGTAAAAGCCATCCAGCTCAGCCACTGATTTCACTGCGCAGTCGATGCGCCACCTCGCCATAGCGCTCGAAGCGCTCCGGGTCTGCTACGGAGTTGTAGAACACGAGGCGGGTGGCGATTCCGCCGTATTTCTCGGTCAGTGCGTCAGCTAAGCCATCCCAGGTCGATTCGGTGGCGAAGGCGGCGACATGTTCGTCGCTGATCTGGGCCGCCATACCCGCGAAGTCGCCGGCCTTCTGTCTTTCCCGAATCCGGGCGGTGGTTCCCTCGAACCCGGCCTCGTCCCAGATGAACGCGTAATTCGGGGTGCTTCCGTAGAATGCCATACTGGCCCGCACGCCGTCGCGTTGCGTGTCGCGCTCTTCGTCGCTGTCGCCGACGATCGTCATCACCGGCACGATTACCGCGATGTCCGACGGCGAACGTCCCGTCTTCGCCGCTCCTTCGGCGACGTTTGGCTGGACATGCCGAGCCAGGTAGCCCGGTTCGCCGATCGGGTGGACGTGTACCCCGTCTGCCACCTCTCCGGCCATTCGCAGCATCCACGGATTCACCGCCGCGATATCCACTTTGGGATCAGGGGCGTCGATGGGACCGGGACTCCATTGCGGAGTGATGAAGTCGAGACTGTAAAAGTCACCGTGATGATCCAGTGTGCCCGAACGGAACGCCGAGAAGCACGCCTTCACGGCGTGCAGGTAGTCACGCAATCGTGGACCCGGTCGATCGAAGGCCATGCCATAGCGCCGCACGACGTGAGTGCGGACCTGCGTACCCAGACCGAGCCGGAACTTTCCACCGGTTGCTTCTTGAAGCTCCCACGCCGTGGCCGCCGTGACGAAAGGGCTACGCGGGAATGCCACCGCGACGCCCGTGCTCAATTCGAGGCCGGGCGACGCCTGCGACGCTACGGCGGCGTTGAGGTAGGCCGTGCGGCCGGTCTCGGTGAACAACAGACCGGAGAACCCGGCGGATTGCGTTCGCCGGGCGAGCTCACCGATCTGACCTAGCGGCTGGGGAATCGTCATCGCGTCGACGTGCATGGTGGGAGCGTACGTCGCGTTCACGTGATCCCCCGAGAGACGCGAGAAATTAGCACCCGCGTATGTCTTCCAATCGGCGCGCAAGCGCTCGATGAATGAACAGACGCGGGCGATCACCGCGAGCGAAAGGTATTCGTGAGGCAGATTTTTCGAGCCGCATGCTTCTAGTAGCGTGGGGCGGGTCGCCGGATTCGAGGTAGGGATCACCATGCTGTGATCGGGGCTATTGGGGACTGTGATCCAGCTATACGACGTGACGGTGCGCTACGACGTCGCGATCGCCTTGCATCCGCTGACCCTTGGGTTCGAAGCCGGCAGCTTTACCGTCTTGCTGGGCCCGTCGGGAGCGGGCAAATCGACTCTGCTCGATGCATGAATCACTTGGTGACACCGACCACCGGAGTCATCGAGGTGGCCGGAATCGGGCCGCTCAACAGCAGCTCGAGGATTCGCGCGCACCGGCGGCGTACCGGGATGATCTTTCAGCAACATCAGTTGATCGGTCGTCAGACTGCGTTGCGCAACGCGTTGCTGGGCTCGGTGGCGTCGACCATTGTGCTGCATGCGTTTTGGCGAACGAATCGCCATGAGACATACCGAGCACTGGAGGCTCTCGACCGAGTGGGCTTGTTGGCCAAGGCCATGATCCGCGCGGATCGGCTCAGTGCACCCCCCACCTCGGTTCCGCTGTCCGTGAAGTGCGCCGCCAGATTGAAATGGCTGCAACGCGAAGCATTCTCGACGTGTGCAACGGCAGGTCGCCCTCGGTAGCGGCAAACGCCGTCTATATCGGCGTTAGCTGAGTAGTCTGTCGTTCACCAACCGGCCCTGAGGAAGGACATCGATGTCTCATGCGGTCCGATTGATCAGCATGCTAGCGCTGGCTTGTGCCGGACTTAGTGCGTGCGGGTCGCAACGGCCAGCGTCACCGAATGCATCCGGTCAGAGCTCGACGAGACCGTCGACCGCCAGCACGACCGTCACGCAGAGCACCCGCGCCAGCACGCCAACTGCACCCATTTCCACCAGCACGCCGTGCATCGGGCTGTCGATATGCCCGCCGCCACCACCCGACGCCCAGGGCAACCCGGCGTGTTACTACGCCGATGGCTGGCGTGCCACTGGGGACGGGGCCGGGATAGAAGTGTGGTACTTCCGCGACCCGCAGAACGGGTCGAAAGCGGACAAGGTCACCGCGGTGGTGCGCAAGAAAGATGGCACCAGCGAGACGCGGGACGCCGACATCGCGGCCGACCAGCAGGTGCATCGCTTCGAGTTTGCGAGCACCGCACAGTCCTCGGTTGAGGAGGTTTTGCTGACCACGAGCGCTGGCCGTTGCTTCGTGATCGGTCCGGGCGATTAGAGCGGTGCTGTGGCGCGCGGCCGCCGGTAATGCGTAGATTGGCTAGCAGGTTGAGCTGCCAGCCTAAGATGCCCTGACTGCGAATCGCGCAAGTTTCGTTTTCGACCACGGTATCCACTCAAATCACTTTCGGTCGCCACTCCAACGCAACAACGCGAACAACTGACGCCCGTGTGGGGCGAGAAACGTGGTCTAGTGCTGGTCTAGTGCGGGTAAATCAGGCCTTGAGCAGCAACACAACAATCGAAATCGATCCGTCTGCGGCACTGTCGGCCCCCGCCCGCGACCAGTTGGTCGAAAAGGTGGCCGAAGGGCTCGC
>Ga0335069_10002744_pt1 | contig 26901 bp, 34 predicted proteins | sample Lox_Sample_11_FD_206714 | JGI IMG/M metagenome (GOLD analysis project Ga0335069, IMG submission 206714) | Soil microbial communities from Loxahatchee National Wildlife Refuge, Florida, United States - Lox_Sample_1.1 | ecosystem: Environmental > Terrestrial > Soil > Wetlands | place: USA...
GCATTCCGGCCATCGCCCTCTTCCCGGTCGTGCCGGCCAATCGCAAGAGCGAGGATGGCGACGAGGCCTGGAACGCGGACAATCTCGTCTGCCGCGCCGTGCGCGCGCTCAAGAAGGCCGTCCCCGATATGGGCGTCGTGTGCGATGTGGCCCTCGATCCCTATACGACCCACGGACAGGACGGCCTGGTGCGCGAGGGCTACGTCGTGAACGACGAGACGATCGAGGTGATCATCAAGCAGACGCTGGTCCAGGCCGAGGCCGGCTGCGATGTCATCGCCCCGTCGGAGATGATGGACGGCCGCATCGGCGCCCTGCGGGACGCACTGGACCGCGCCGGCTTCGAGGCGGTCCGCCTCATGGCCTACGCGGCGAAGTATGCGTCGGGGTTCTACGGTCCGTTCCGCGACGCGCTGGGCTCGGCCTCGAGCCTCGGCAAGGGCGACAAGCGCACCTACCAGATGGACCCCGCCAACAGCGACGAGGCGCTGCGCGAGGTCGGCTTCGACCTCGACGAGGGCGCCGACATGGTGATGGTCAAGCCCGGCATGCCCTATCTCGACATCGTGCGCCGGGTGAAGGACACGTTCGGCGCTCCCACCTTCGTCTACCAGGTGTCCGGCGAGTACGCGATGCTGGCCGGGGCTGTCGAGCGCGGCTGGCTCGACCGCCGCGTGGTCATGGAATCCCTGATCGGCTTCAAGCGCGCCGGCGCCGACGGCGTGCTGACCTATTTCGCGGTCGAAGCGGCGGAGGCGCTGCGGTGAGGATCCGGCACCGCCCATGACCGTATTCGAGGCGGCCCTCCGTCGGGCGGACGAAGACCCCGAGGAGATCGCTCTCTGGTTCTACGCCAAGGGAACCGTCACTGCCGTCTCGCACCGGGATCTGATCGCAGGCGCCCGCCGCTACCGGGCGGTGCTCGCCAGCCGCGGCGTCAAGCGCGGCGATATCGTGATCCTGCTGCTGGATCACTCGCTCGATCAGTATTTCGGCTTCCTCGGCGCGATGCTGCTGGGCGCCATTCCGTCCTTTATGCCGCCGCTGACCAGCAAGCAAATCCCGGCTCTGTATTGGTCGAGCCATGCGGCGCTGTTCCAGCGCATCCAACCACGCGTCGTGATCGTCAGCGATGCACGCGCCGAACAACTGCGCGCGCATATTCCGGATGGCAGCTTCGAGACCCTCACGCCGAGCACGGCGGCCTCCGCCGTGGAAGCTCCGCCATCCGGCGATGTGTCCCATGACAGTGACGTGGCGCTGCTGCAGCACAGCTCCGGGACGACGGAACTCAAAAAAGGCGTTCAGCTCACGCACCGCGCGATCCTCGCCCAAGTGAGGGCTTATTCCGCGGCGCTCGACATCACCGGCGCGGACCGGATCGCCAGCTGGCTGCCGCTCTATCATGACATGGGGCTCATCGCCTGCTTCATGGCGCCGCTCGTGCTGGGAATTCCGGTGGCCTCGCTCGACCCGTTCGAGTGGGTGGTCTCCCCCGATCTCTTGTTGCGCGCCATCGAAGCGCACCGCTGCACACTCGCCTGGATGCCGAATTTCGCCTTCCATCACCTCGTGCGGACACGCCGGCCGGAGGCTCGGCACGATCTCGGCTCCATGCGCGCGTGGATCGACTGCTCGGAACCCTGCCGCGCTGCAACCTTCGATCTTTTCGCCTCGACCTTCGCCGATTGCGGGGTTTCGCCGGACCGCCTGCAGGTCTGCTACGCCATGGCCGAAACCGTGTTCGCCGTATCGCAGACCGCGGTCGGCCAGCCATGTCCCCGCCTGCGCGTGGACGGCGACAGCCTGCGCGGGGAGGGCCCCATCCGCGTCCGCAGCTCGGGCGAGTCTGGCGTCGAACTGCTCTCGGCCGGCCGCACGCTGACCGGTCTCGTCGCCCGTATCGTCGATGAGAAAGGTCATGAGGTGCCGGATGGGCATGTCGGCGAAATTTGCGTCTCCGGAGACTTCCTGTTCTCGGGCTACTATCGGCTCGCCGACCAGACCCGCCAGAAGCTGCGAGATGGCGTGTATTACACCCGCGACCGCGGTTTCAGATGGCACGGCGAGCTCTACGTGCTCGGCCGCGTCGATGACCTGATCATCATCAATGGCCGCAATTTCTATTGTCACGAAATCGAGCACATTGCTGGGAGCGTGCCGGGGGTGAAGCCAGGACGGGCGGTGGCCTTTCCGGTCGACGATCCTGTCGCCGGGACGCAAGCCGCCGTGCTCGTAGCCGAAGTCGCCGCCGGCGGCGCCCGGCCGAAACTCGCCCGGGAAATCAAAGAAATCGTCCTGAGCCGCTGCGATCTCATCCTGCGCGAGGTCGCTCTCGTCGCGCCGGACTGGATCGTGAAGACGACAAGCGGGAAAATCAGCCGGTCAGAGAATCGGAGCAAATATCTGTCCCGCAAGCAGGCAGAGGCGCAGCCATGAATTCGGATGAAATCCTGAGCCGCGTTCGCGAGGTCATTGCAAAGCAGTTCTCCGTCGCTTCCGGCACGATCACGCGCGACACGGTCGCCATGGACATATCGGGCTGGGATTCGGTCACGCATGTCTATCTGCTGCTGGCGATCGAACGGGAGTTCGGCGCGCGAATTCCCGATGACCGCGTCTTCAGCATGGACAATGTCGGCGACCTCGTCGACATACTCGCCGAGCAACTGGCGAAACGGTAAGCATGGCCGCGAAACCCGCGATCGTCGTCTACGGGAACTGCGTCGGTGGGTTCCTGACCGGCCATCTGCGCCAGATGCCGGCCGTGGTCGAGCATTACGACATCTACTGGTTCCGCAGCTTCGTCGCCCAGTCCAAGGGCGACGAGCCGCTCGACCTGGGGGCCCTCTCCCGCTGCGAAATCCTTCTCGAGCAGGTCGGCAATTTCCGCGACGACGTTCAGCGCCGCGGTGGCGCGCATTTTCGCGACATTCCCGTCCCGCCGAATTGCCGCCGCCTGCGCTTTCCGCCGCCGTTCATGAACACCTTGTGGCCGTTCGTGGCCTCGGATCCGCGCAGCGATTCGGCGGTTCGCCCGTGGATCGAAGAAGGGCCCTATCCGAGATACGTCTGTAACAGCCTCATTCTCGAGATCATGAAGGAGGAAAAAGACCCGGCGCGGGTGTACGAGAGGTTCAATGCCATCCGCATCAAGGACAGGGTCGACCTCGACCGGCTGCATGCGTTGACGATGGCCAAAATCCGCGGCCTCGACCGCGACAGCGACGTGCGGCTCGGCGACTTCATCGAGCGCAACTTCCAGACGCGGCGGCTGTTTCACATGCAGATCCACCCGGCCGGACCTGTGCTGCGCTACATATGCGAAGAGATTTTCGGCGCCCTCGGATTCTTGAACGCGCTGCCGGAGGGGCACCTCGACGAGATCGAGCACGGCCGCGGGCCTGGCGCTTACGATGCTCCGATCCACCCCGAGATCATCGAGCATTTCGGCTTGGAGTGGGCACGCGATCTGTCGTATTGCCATTTTGCCGAGGGCTATTTCAGCTACGACGAGTTCATCCGCCGCTATATCCGGTTCGACTGGACGCCCCTGCTCTACATCGGCGCGCATCTGGCCGCGAGGGACATGCTCCTGGAAGCCGAAGCGATTCTCGTCGAGGCGGCGCGCCGGCCCCATGCGCCGTCCTCGGTATTCCACAAGCTCGGGAACGTGCGTCAGCGTCTCGGCTGGCCCGACGCGGCGCGCGCGGCTTTTGTCGCGGCGGCGTACGCGCCGCGATCGTTCCATTATCTGTAGTGCCCGGCAGAGCCTCAGCCGCCAGCCCGACGTTGGCCGTCCGTCTCGCGCGAGTTTTGCCCAGACGCGATCTTCGCCGCCGCATTCAAGGCGTCGGACGATTCCCCAGGCCCTAAAGTCACGACACCGGGAAGCCGCGTTACGTCCTGATTTACGAAGTCGATTGGCAGAGCAGCGTCAGGAATGATGTACCAGCCGTTCAGATAGCGCACGACCGTATGGCCGTCGAACGAGGCACGATCGGTCACAAGCGGCCGCGGCTCCGGCAGCTTATTGCCGAGCGGATTGACGAGGACAGCCGCAATGTCCGCCGTTCTCTCGGCAATGACGATACCCGTCGGATCGCTCAGGATCTGCTCGGGGTTGAACAAGCGGGTGGTTGGCAGCGCCACATACAACCCGCTCGTGAACAGGATATCGTAGTGGTCAAACGACGCCGCCACTTGCGGCGGCCAAAACAACCGGTGATCGAAGGTCGGTGTCGTGCGGGCAAACTGCGGTGACTCGGCCCGCGCCGCAAACGCCGCCGCAGCGCGGCCTGCGATCTGCGGCGTCAACTGAAGCAGATGATCCGGCGCACCCCCGGCACCGGGCACGACCGGAGACAACGTAAGCTGGGCGCTGCGGGCGCGGAACTCCGCGACGCGGAACGCCGTCGCCGCAAGTTCATAGAGTTCTGCCTCAGCCGCGATACGTCCGGCCTCGAGCGCCCAGAAAAAGCTTTTGGTGCGCTTGATGACTCGCGATAAGGCGCCAGCTGCCTCGTCACGCTGTTCTTGCCGGATTAGGATGCGGGCCACCGCGAGCCACAAGTCTTCGCCCGTGGGGAGCGTCGCCAACCGTGCGACAATCTTGGCCCAGCTGGCGCCATCGAGCGAAAAGGCCGAATCAAGATCCTTCACATCGCGGTGCAGGTACCCGGCGCGAAGGCTCGCCACCGCGCTTCGGAAAAGACGGTGATAGACCGCATGCGCGGTTCGTCCCGCGAGGATGCGGTCCAAGTCCAGCATATCGGCTGGAGCCCCGGCTAGCTGCTCGGCCCGCTCTTGAAGGCTCGCGCCATCTCCTGCGGCCGGCCTGAAGTTTTCCGCGTTCCAGAACAAGCGCCGATAGATCACCGCGTTGTCGTCCAGGCAGTTCGCGGCGACGCGTATCTCGACGGTGAGCCGGTCGCGATCGGGCCCCAGATATGGCGACGCGTGAAGCTGCTGGGAATGGAAAACCAGCATGTCGCCGAACTGCAATGGGATTTGCCTCGCTTTGCCGTAGCCCCAGGTGTCCGCATCCGTAGGATCACCGACGTTCCGGCGCATCGGCACGTCCTGACGATAGCGCTCGGGAAACAGCACCAGCGAATTCCGTTCTTCTAGTGGATGCAATGGAAACCAAAAATTCAATTGATAGTGATAGTGAAAGACTGTGATGTCGCGGTGCGCGTCACCCCAGAAGACGCCTTGGAGCGCGCCTTCGGCTTCATTCGGATCGCCGGTGGCCGGCTCGTCGGGGGCGAACAAGTCCGAACGCGCCTGCGCCTGGTACACGTGGCGCGGCGCGACCATGCGGCTGAACCCGCAATCGATGAGAATCGGCTCGGGCAGCCCCAGCTGCCGGACTAGATCGACAAACAGGCAGCTCAAGAACCGGCTGTTGCGAAGATGGATCAGAGCCCGGTGAATGGCCGCGAACGCTTCCAGGTTCGGGAGCCGTCCGGTCCGGAATATCGCGTCCACCTCCTTCAACCGCGTGGTGCCATAACGCTGCGCGGTCAGCGCGCAAATGGTCGTGCGGATCTGTTGGATTTCCGGGACGTCGCGCAGGACAACGATCGCGTCTTGTTTGGAGAGAAGGTCGAAGACCGTCGCCCCGTCCGGATTGGGCTGACGCGCATTCAGTTCGATGATGTGGACCATGGTCCCCCGCTGCCCAGCCCTTCGGCCGGGAGGTCATCGGCAGTCCCCCTGTTATCACCATTTTGGCCAAGTGTTCCTATTCCCTGTGGTTAACGGGACCGCCGAAGCCGTTAACCAATTGCAAAGCGGGGGCGCCGTAGACTCATCGCCATGGTGGCGAAGTCTGTCCTCGCAGACCTCAAGAAGTCGTCGAAAGTTCCGTCGAAACCCGCTGAAAAGGCTACGGAAAAGACGGCCGGCAAGCCTGCGCCCACAGCCGCCCCAAAGCCCGGCGACAAGGACCCCAAGAGCGTTAAAGCGGCGGCCGCTCTGCCCGACGCAGCCCTCCTCGATGACCAGGCAAGTGAGGGCGAAGCGCCGCCGCCGCCCGGCCGCCTCGCGGCGTGGCTGGCGCTTCTGCCGGCTGGCCGCAAACGGTGGCTGGTCCTGGGTGCAGGTGCCGGCGGCCTGATCGGCATGATCGCCGCCGCCGCGTTCGCCGCCTCGCATTTGCGCAATCCGCCGCCCCCGCCCGCACCCACCGCGTTCTCCGGGCGCGCCGCGGCGGTCGACGGCGCGACCGTGACCGTCGCCGGACACACCGTGCATCTCGAAGCCATCGAGGCTCCGCCCGCCTCGCTGATCTGCCGCGACGGCGCGTGGAAATATAACTGCGGCGAGCAGGCACGGCGGGCGCTCGACGCCGCGATCGGCAACGCGCCGGTCGACTGCGAACATCTTGTGTTCGCGGCCGATGGCCATGTCACGGCGCTGTGCCGGAACGATACCGGCCTCGATCTTGCCGCAATTCAGGTGGAAAGTGGCTGGGCGGTCAACGACATGCGAACGTCCAGTCGCTACATCGCCGAAGAATCGCGCGCCGAGAGCTCCGGCAACGGTCTGTGGCGCAACGATTTCGCGCACCCCGAGCTCTGGCACGACGAGACGGCTCAAAGGCCGGCCGTGTCGAAGTCCCGTTAACGATCTGCTAATTAACCATCCTTCATATTTACGCCCATGAACGCCATGCCGCCCAAGGCCATGCAGCCGCACCACGAGTCACCCACTCTCGCTCCGCTCTCGGCCGAGGACGCGTCGCTCGGTCGCCTGCGCTGGATCGTCGCCCTCGCCCTCACCGGGCTCATCATCGTGGGCGCCGCGTTCCAGCTCGGTCTCGCCAAGCTGCGATCGACCGACCAGCCCCTGCCCGCCGCCTCGGCCCAGAGCCGCTAGACGTCAGGGCCGCTTCGGGATTTCGAGCCCGCGCTGCACCGCGGGTCGCGCGAGGCCGCGCTCGAGCCAGACCGACACGTGCGTCAGCGTATCGAGCGCGACGAGCTCCTAACGAGTACCGATCGCCTGTGCGTAAACCTCGGGCCTGAAGCCTACGGTCAGCTTGCCGCCGATCTCGAGCACCGGACGCTTGATCATCGAGGGTTGCGCCAGCATGAGCGCGATCGCCTTGGCCTCGTCGAGGCCGGCCTTGCTCGGGTCGGGCAGCTTCTTGAACGTGGTGCCCTGGCGGTTGAGCAGCGTCTCCCAGCCGGCCTTCTTTGCCCAACCTTCGAGCACCGACCGCTCGATGCCGGCCGTCTTGTAGTCGTGGAACTCGTACGCGATCTTGCGTGCGTCGAGCCACGACCGCGCCTTCTTCATCGTGTCGCAGTTCTTGATGCCGTAGATCGTGATCGCCACTGCCCCGCTCCCGTCTGTAGCCCTATGCGACGTCGAGCTCGACCACGTTCGCCGTGACCGAACCGCTCGCGATCTCGAGCTCCGCAACGGCGATCGGCAGCCTGAACCGGCGCGGACCGGCGCTTCCCGGATTGACGTAGAGCACTCCATGGCGCGTCTGGACCGCGGGCTTGTGCGAGTGACCGGACACCACGACCTGGAACCCCGATGCCACGGGATCGAGATCAAGCTCGGCCAGGTCATGAATGACGTAGATGGAGATGCCGCCGACCTGGAGAACCTGCGAGTCCGCAATCGCATTTGCCCAAGCGCCGTCGTCGTTGTTGCCGCGCACCGCCGTCACCGGCGCCAGCGCGTTCAGCTCTCTGAGGATGGTGTCGTCTCCAATATCGCCGGCATGAACGATGACATCGCTCCCGCGCAGGAATGCCACGGCCTCGGGCCGCAACAGACTGTGCGTATCGGAGATGAGTCCGACGCGCGCCATGACGTGCAGCTTCTCACACCCTCGCCGGCAACGGACCGTCTGCTCACGCCGAGGCCGGCCGACCAAACCGCTCGGCCGCGCGCTGGCGGGCCTTTTTCGCCTCCTCCTCGCGATTACGCGGCAAGGCGCTCGTCTCCAGCCGGTCGATGAGGCGGCGGGCGACTTTGAACACCTCCTCGACCGCATCGCCAAAGGCGGCTTCGTTGGCCTTCGAGGGCGCGGTGAAGCCGCTCAGCTTGCGCACGAACTGGAGTGACGCGGCGCGCACCTCCTCGTCGGTCGCCGGCGGCTCGAAATTGAACAGCGTCTTGATGCTGCGGCACATGGTCCTGCTCCTCCGCAATGGTCCAGCTCGGCCACCCCACCTCGTCGCCGGGCAGGAACAGTGAGAATCGGATCGCGGTCTCCATCTGGCTCACTCCCGGAGCCTACGACGAAATGGTCTACGCTTCATCCCCCTGCACCCTGCGAACCGCCCGGGTGAAGACCCGGCGCCTCCTGGCCCGTGCGCGCCACATATTCGGTGTAGCCGCCGCCGAACTGATGAACGCCGTCGGGAGTCAGTTCCAGCACCCGGTTCGAGAGCGCGGCCAGGAAGCGGCGGTCATGCGACACGAACAGCATGGTGCCCTCGAAGTCCGCCAATGCGGCGACCAGCATTTCCTTCGTCGCCATATCCAGATGGTTCGTCGGTTCGTCGAGGACCAAAAAGTTCGGCGGGTCGAACAGCATCTTGGCCATGACCAGGCGCGCCTTCTCGCCGCCCGACAGCACGCGGCAGGTCTTCTCGACATCGTCGCCCGAGAAGCCGAAGCAGCCGGCCAGCGTACGCAAGGCACCTTGCCCGGCGCGCGGGAAGGACTTGTCCAGCGAGTCGAACACCGTGTCGTCGCCGTCCAGGAGGTCCATCGAGTGCTGGGCGAAATAGCCCATCCGCACGCTGCCGCCGAGGGTCACCGTGCCCTCGTCGGGCGCGGTCTCACCTGCCGCCAGCTTCAGCAACGTGGATTTCCCCGCACCGTTGGCACCCAGGACGCACCAGCGTTCCTTCCGGCGCACCTGGAAATCGAGCCCGGCGTAGATCGTCTGGCTGCCATAGCGCTTGTGAACGTTGCGGAAGCTCGCCACGTCATCTCCCGAGCGCGGCGGCGGGCGGAATTCAAATCGCACGGTCTGACGACGCCGGGGCGGCTCCACCCGTTCGATCTTGTCCAGCTTCTTCACCCGGCTCTGCACCTGTGCCGCGTGAGAGGCACGCGCCTTGAAGCGCTCGATGAACTTGATCTCCTTGGCGAGCATCGCCTGCTGGCGCTCGAATTGCGCCTGGCGCTGCTTCTCGTACAGCGCACGCTGCTGGTCGTAGAAATCGTAATCGCCCGAATAGCTCGTGAGCGCCCCGCCGTCGATCTCCACGACCCTGCCGACGATGCGGTTCATGAACTCGCGATCGTGCGAGGTCATCAGCAACGCCCCGTCATAGCTCTTGAGGAAGGCTTCCAGCCAGATCAGGCTCTCGAGGTCCAGATGGTTGCTCGGTTCGTCCAGCAACATCCCGTCGGGCCGCATCAGCAGGATGCGGGCGAGCGCCACACGCATCTTCCAGCCGCCGGACAGCAGGCCCACGTCGGCGTCCATTCGCTCCTGGCCGAAGCTCAGGCCCGCGAGCACTTCCCGCGCGCGGGCCTCCAGCGCATAGCCATCCAGCTCCTGGAAGCGCGCCTGCACTTCGCCGTAGCGCTCGACGATGGCGTCCATGTCGCCGGCCCATTCCGAATCAACCAGGTCCGGATCGACCATCGCCGCCTCGAGCTTGGCCATTTCGGCGGCCAGCGCGCTCACCGGCCCCACGCCATCCATCACCGCCGCGACCGCACTCCGGCCCCGCATGTCGCCGACATCCTGGCTGAAATAGCCGATCGTCATGCCGGTCTCGACCACCACCTGGCCGTCGTCTGGCCGTTCCTCGCCGGCGATCATCCGGAACAGCGTCGTCTTGCCGGCGCCGTTCGGCCCGACAAGCCCCACCTTCTCTCCCTTCTGGATGCTCATCGACGCGTCGATGAACAGGATCTGATGGCCGTTCTGCTTGCTGATGTTGTCGAGACGAATCATGAGGTCGTGCTGGCTGGAAGAGGCGGAGGCGATTCTAACCCGGGCCAAGGCGCCGGAACGCGCGCTATACCACGCCACGGGATGCGATCGAACCGGCGAATTCAGATCGGGAGAATGTCCGTATTTGCGGCCCTGCTCCGCTGATTCCCACTCGACTGATGAGCATCTCCATCTCACCGAGGGTCGGAGCGGCTTAATGCGCGTTCAATTCTCCTGTCAGGTACGAGCCACGCTAGGGCCACCAGGACATAAAGCCCGAATGCAATCCAAGGCAGATAGAACGCCAATCCGATGCCGAGCAAATAAACCAGCGGAGACAGCGCGCCTTTGAGATCCGGGCCTAATTCAGATCGAAGCGGCGACCCGGGCGGCTCGATCGCCAAGATTCTGCCCTGCAATATTTTGTAGGCCAGAGCCCCCATCAGGAGCACCGAGCCATACAGCGCCGTGGGCAAGGGTGCGAAGTTGTTTCCTCCCATCCAGTCGGTAACGAACGGGATGAGCGACAACCAGAACAGCAAATGCAAGTTCGCCCACATGATCGACGCATTGATGAGGTTACAGGCCGCGAACAGATGATGGTGGTTGTTCCAGTAAATGCCGACATAGGTGAAGCTGAGGACATAACTGACAAGCACCGGCCAATCCTTGGACAGCGCTCGAAGATCCGCGCCGCTCGGAGTTTTCAACTCCAGCACCGTGATAGTGATGATGATGGCGATCACGCCGTCGCTGAATGCGAGGATGCGATCCTTATCCATGACCGAGCGCTTGATTGATGGACCGGTCGCGCGAATGCGTAAAGCCCCATGGTATCGCCGTCTTGGCGGCGGTGACAGTCGCTTCGGACGCAAACAATTCGCTGAAAACCGTCGAGAGCCAGAAAGACGTAATGGTGAGGAGCGCGACCGCGCCAGCGACCGGATGAATGATTTTGAGCATGGATTGACTGCCGCTCCTGCAAACTTGCTTGCATTATGCGACGCAGATGCCCGGCACCGCGACCTTCTGGAAAAGGTGCGGGACAGCAACGGCCGAGGACGGATAGGCCGACAGTGTTGCCCTGAACTCCGGATGCGTGAACGCAGCGCGGAAATGGGCTGTCGTCTCCCAGACCGCGTAGTTCAGATAGGTTGGACTTTCACCGATCGCGCGGTGAAGCTGGGTCGAGATGAAGCCCGGCTGCCGTTTCATGAAGTCCGCATCGTCCTGCCAAGCTTTGAGAAAAGTCCGCTCGTCGGCCTTATCGAGTGTAAAGACGTTGACGAGCACGACCGGGGAGGCATCGACGGCGAGTTGACGTTCGATCGGAAAGGTTGGGTCCAGCGGGCGCAGCAGCGGCATGACAGGCTCCGTTCAGATGGTTGAATGATGTCATCTTGGCATGGTAGATACATATTATATTGACATCATCATGTCAATATAGACATATGGTGACATATGAAGGATGCTAAGCGAACCCCCGCTGGGACCGCCTTGACCGATCTCATTCTCGAGCTGTTCAGCCTCAACAACCGCATGCTGGCCGCTGGGGACAGACTGGTCGCCGGCCTTGGCCTGACGAGCGCCCGCTGGCAGGTCCTTGGCACCATCGTCGAAGCTGATCGGCCGCAGCCCGTTGCGTGGATTGCGCGCGACATGGGAGCGAACCGCCAGAATGTTCAGCGCATCGTCAACGACCTGGAAAAAGATGGACACGTCGCTTTCGAGCCCAACCCGCACCACCGACGGGCGCAACTCGTCGTTCTGACCGGCAAGGGAAGGCGGACGTTTGAGGCTGCCATGCGTCTGCAGGCGCCTTGGGTTAACGAACTTTCAGAAGGGCTATTGATTAAGGATCTGGAGACAGTCCACCGTGTCCTAACGGCATTGCGGAAGAAGTTGGGGCACCGTCAAAATAGCGACCAGATTCTACCCATAACTGGATGAGAGTTGGGGCTCAGGTAAGCGATCAATAAGGTTCCCATCTTCCCTACATTGTATGGTCGCATCTCCATCACATTACGCCCATCGCCCCGATTTCCGGATCATCATGAAAGAATTGCAAATTCCTATATGTGACGCCTTTTACAGCGCACGCTCCAACACGGTGCATTCCTGAATGAATTCAGACTTCAAGCTGGGGTTTTCTTGCATAGCGCCGTAGAGCGCAGTGTTCACCATCCGGCTTGCGTTTGATGCACGGACCCCGCGATGTGTCTTACACATGTGCACCGCGCTGATGCGCACGGCCAGGCCGCGTGGTTTCGTCCTCTCGACGAGGAAACTCCCGATCTGCTTGACTAGTTCTTCCTGATTCTGAAAGCGCGCCGCGAAATGATCGACGATGCGGTCGTATTTCGAGAGCCCGATGATCTTGCCGTCAGGCGCCGGCAGGATGCCGATGAAGGCGTGACCGTAGATCGGCATCAGGTGATGAGCGCACAACGAGCGTACTGCAATTGGCCCGGTGACGATGAGCTGATCATAGCGTTCAGCGTTCTCGAATTCTGTGATTCTAGGACAGTCTGAGAAACGGCCGCGCAAGAATTCCTTCACGTACATTCGGGCTACGCGCTGCGGCGTGTCGCGCGTGTTGTGGTCGTTGCGGTGATCGATGCGCAGGATGTCGAGCAGCTCGCCGATTTTTTGGCTCGCCGCCGCGATCATCGCCGCTTCTTCGGTGCTGCTGAGCGGGGCGTCGACGGCTTGGTTGGCACGGCGCGAAATTGGGAGAGCATGCACAGTCATCAGATTTTCCCTTCAGTCAAATGCGATCGTAGCGAATTTCGGAACCGTCCTGCGCGCGAGATACCAACGAGGCCCAGCGTCGATTGGGCTCGTACCAAAGGTCGAGGGTGGCATCGCCCGAAAGCATGTAGCGTTCGGCTGCGAGGAAAGTGCCGTCAGGGCGCCGCAGTCGTTCGAGCCCCGCTGGCTCGACCTTCGGACGCATCAGTCGGCCATCTTCGAGATTGATCCACGGCGCGCGTAGCTCCGCTTTGTTCCAATGACTTGCGGTTAGGGCTTCTCCGGGCGCCCGGTAAGGCGACACCTGTGAGCCCGACACCGAGAGCCCGTCACCCTCGCGCCGACACGAGAACGTCACCTTTTTTCCGTCGTGGTTCGTGGCGCTTTCGGAGGAGATCAACATTCCGCCCCGCCAGCGCTCAGTGCCGGTCAAGTTGTAGCGAAAGAGCGTAATCGGTCCGAAACCAACCTTGATATCGATGGCAATGCGCACGTCGAAACCATCGTCCTGCGGGACAAAATCAAGCGTATGCGAGCCTATCGCGCCCCCGTTCCGCAGGACACGAAACGCCAGGCGACCATCACCGCATGGCGGTACGTAGGGCTCGGCCTCCGCTAACGGCGCGGCGCCGCAGCCGAGCAGGAAATCACGTCGCGTCATCATCCGCGCAGCTGCCTCACTCCTGCATCGATGACGCCGGTGCGAAATCCGGCCTCGCAATAGGCGAGATAGTAGTCCCAGAGTCGCCGGAACCGGGTCGAGAAGCGGAGCGCGGCGACCTCATGGCGCGCCGCGAAAAGCGCGCGCCAAAGGTGTGACACGGGGCGCCGCCCTGAGCGAGCCGGATCGCCGGCCCGCCCCAGCCACAGCCGAGCTCGATTACGCTGTCGCCACCGTCAAGTGGCAGCAACTCCAGCACCCGTTCCAGCTTCGCCGCCTGGGCCTCTTCCATTGTTATCTCTGGCCTGCGGTACAGTGCTGAGGAAAAGCTCATGGCGGGGTCGAGCCACACCGCGTAGAAAGTTGCCGAGGTCGTAATGCTCGACAATGTTCCGCTGGCTGCCACGCAGCGTATTGCTGCGGAACCCGTGTTGAAGGCTATTGTGCAGCCGCGTTGGCAGCGTTCCGCTGACGGTTTTCGCCAGCCCAGCATCGTTGTCCGGGTCAGGCGATGCGCTTTGGACAGCAGCCATGCGGCCGACAATCCAGCGATCCCTGTGCCGACGATGGCGATATTCAGTCTTTGGGCTCCCCGCGGCACTGGCTTCATTCTCCAATACGCTGCTACGGGTCGGTACGGTGCGGCTGCGCGATTGGATCACTGAAAAACCTGTGATCCAATCCGAGCTGAGCTACGTATCGCAGGCATGATTTTCCTGGCGCCGTTGGAGAGCCCGGTCGCGTCGCGCAAAACTGCAGGCGTCATCCTGGCCCTGTCGGAAGCGGTGATGGCGGGTGAAAGGGAACCATTCGACGCTGAAGGGCGGATCGAGGCGGTGGCGCAACGGCGCGATCGCGCCGCCTTTCGCCAGCTTTTTTCTTATTATACCCCCCGCCTTAAGGCCTACCTCGTGCCGCGTGGCGCCAATCGCCACCGCTTGCGGCCACGATGAAGATCCTGGCCCTGTGCCGCACCTACCCCGCGCACCCTGATCCCGCCACTGCGGCAGCCAACCTCATTGCCCTCGTGGTCGCGCTGAACGGCCCGTTTTACCCGCTCTACGTCATCGGCGTGATCGGTTGGTCAGGTCTGCCGACGTTCGCGACCATGCTCGCCAGCCCGTTATTTTTCGCGGTGCCGTGGGTGTCGCGCCGTAATTCGCTCGCGGGGCGCGTCGCGCTTCCGTTGATTGGCACGGCCAACAGCATGTGGTGTGCAAAGCTTCTCGGCATCGCCTCGGGAGTTCAGCTGTTCTGCATTCCCTGCATCATGCTCGCGGCACTGCTTTATCGCGACCGGGAACGGTGGTTAGGCCCGGCGCTGATCGGGCTCGCCTTGTTGCCGCTATTTGTGCCGGAAGGAATTCTTGGCCCGCCGCTTCTGCCTATGGATGCCCCCGAAGCCGCTCGCCTCGTTCCATTAAACGTGGCCTGCATTGGCACGTTGATGGGGCTGCTGGCTCTGCAGTTCAGAAAAGTCTTCTCTGAAATCGAGACGTCGCGCAACAGAGCGATAATGAATTGATGTTTTCAGGCATCGCCGCTCACAGGCTTCCGGTTCTCGTTCTTTTTGCCTTGCTCTTGGCAAGCTGCACCGGCAAGCCCGATGGCGTCGACCCAGTCCGGCATTTCGACGTGCCACCCCGGGTCGAGGCGGCCACCGTGTATGATCGCGTCGCAGCCGCCGCCAATCACATCGATCTCCTCGTCCCTCGCCGCGATGAGCCAACAGTCTCGCGTGGTGCAAGCCCAATCGTCGGGAGGCAGGTGCAAAAGGACCCCAGAGTGGGCGGGGACAATTTGGGATAGTAATAGGTCGTACTAGCCTGGCTGATTTCCCGCGCACCAAAACTCTAAGCTTTGTCGATGTCGATCGATTTATCGCAAGGCTTGCCGTGGGAAGAAAACCGGTTCGCTGTGGCGGTCTCGACACGAGCCTGCAGGTCGGCAATCTGGCGCCTCAGCGGCTCGACAGCCGAAGCGAACTCTGAGGCCGTGTATCTTGGTGTAATGTGCTGCGGGCAGTTCCAGTCAAATCCCGTCACTGTCACGCGCATCGCATGCTCAATGGTGGCGCCGTAGTTCACCACTTCGAGCCGCACTTTTAGATCCGGATGGTCTTCGATTTCGACCACCGTCATATGTCCAAGGACTTTCAGGCGGCGCTGCGCCGAGTAGTCCATGAAGATCATGGCGACGCGGTCGTTGTCCGATGCGTTGCCGATTGTCACGTACTGCCGATTTCCGCTGAAGTCCGCCCAGCCCAGGGTTTGAGTGTCTAGTATCCGCACGAAGCCCGCCGGCCCCCCGCGATGCTGCACATGCGGCCAGCCGGTGGCGGACACCGTAGCCAGGTAGAAGCTGTCCCGGGCACCGATGAAGGCTGCTTCCTGTTCCGTGAGGCCCGCAGCTACCGCGTCGCCGGTGGCGTGGCGATTAAGGAAGCGCTCATACCCTGCCCGCGACCCATGTCGGGTCTGCTCGGCCTGCACGGACGGGGTGAAGACGGTTTCCAGGAATCGATTGGGCATAATCCGAATCTCCACACATGGGTCCGGCCGGTTAGATCTGGGCTGAGCCCCCGTCGACAAACAACTCACTTCCGGTGACGAAGCTGCTGTCGTCCGAAGCAAGGAAAAGGGCCGCACGGGCACTCTCCTCAGGTTCGCCGAGACGCCCGAGCGGCGTCGTTGATTTCACAAAGGTGACCATTGCATGATGGGCTTCTTCGGAGGCCGCAAGATCGTGCCACCCAGGGGTGGAGGTGGCACCGGGTGAGAGCACGTTGACGCGGATCTTTCGCGGCGCGAGGTCGAGTATCCAACTACGCGCGAAGTTGCGGATCGCGGCCTTGCTCGCACTGTAGACGCTGAAGCCAGGGGTGCCTCTTGTTGCCGCGGTGGAGCCTGTCAGGATGATGGAGCTTCCGTCCCTGAGCAAAGGTAGCGCCTTCTGAACGGTGAAGAGGGTGCCTTTCACATTGGTCGAAAATGTCCTGTCGAAGTGTTCCTCGGTGATGGACTCGAGGGCAACGAACTCGCCGCCTCCCGCATTGGCAAAAAGCACGTCAATCACCCCGGCCTCGTCACGTACGATCGCAAACAGATGATCGAGGTCAGCAAGCTTGGAAATATCGCCCTGAACACCCCGGGCGTTCCTGCCTACCTCCGCAACCGCGGCATCGAGCTCTTTCTTGCGACGTCCCGTCATGAAAACGTGAGCGCCTTCCGCCGCAAAGAGCTTTGCAGCAGCCAAACCGATGCCACTATTTGCGCCGGTAATTACGGCGACCTTTCCTTGGAGCCTACCCATCGCGGCCTGCCTCGAACAGAAACCAGGTGCGCTTTTCCGCCTCGTCGATCCAGACCTCGAGCAGGCTTGTCGTGGCGACATCACCGTGATTATCGCAAACACCGTGAGTCTCGCGCATCGCTTTGGCGAGTTGCCTGTTGTCGTCGCGCAGTTCCGCCAGCATGTCACCCGGCGTGACGTAGTCCGCGTCGTTATCCAAAATTCGTTGCAAGCGTTTTATGTTGCCGATCGAATGCAATGTTTTACCGCCGAGCTTACGCACGCGTTCGGCGATGGGATCGGTTATGCCAAAGATTTGATCGGCCTGCTCGTCGAGCAAAAGGTGATAATCCCGAAAGTGCGAGCCTGACATGTGCCAATGAAAATTTTTTGTCTTGAGATACAGCGCAAAGATGTCCGCCAGCAGTAGATTCAATGCTGCCGCGATGTCCTTGGTCGCGTCAGAGCCAGCATCATTTGGCGTCCCCAAAGAAGCACTTTGACGCGATTTGACGGCTTTTGTGTCCATTGTCATCGTCTCCTTCTGAACTAATGTTTGACCTGAATTTGGACCGGATGCTCTGGAAATGGTCCGGAGCGCCGAGGCATGGTCGATGCGCGCCAGCACGGCCATGCCATGCTTCGCCACCGCTGCCGCCAACCGACCCATCGTCTCTTTCGAACCATAACTGCTGGGGAGGGCCGCAAACCCCTCCGGGCTCATGGCGATGACCTCGGCGGGCTGTACCAAGCCATTTCCATCTCCATCCGAGATTGCCTCGCGGCGCCAAGCCTGTCGCTCACCCTTCGTCGCCTTCCTTCGGCCATCTCGCCTCGACGTCAGCCATTTTTAGTGCGAGCTCTGTGGGCGTGAGAATTCCCTTGCGGAAAAGGACGTTCGCGAAGGCGACGATCCAGCGCTCGTAGTAGCTAAGCTTGCCAATCATTTCGGTCCCGAGCGCCTCGACGCCGCAGCGCTTTTCCTCGGTGTTGATGATCTTGTGAAAGTCGAGGACGTCGGCCAGCGCATGGCAGCGCTTCTCCCACGGCTCGAGCTCGTGATCGACGCGGTGAATCGGCTTTGCCGGCAGGCCGCCGATGTCGTTAGGCAGGCGCTCAACAAGGTCTTTGGTTTGGGTCATCGAATGCCCTCTTAGACTGAACGTCGGCCAGAACGACGCCGGCGCTGGGTTGCGAGCGCGCCCGGCAGACTTCCTCAACGCATGCGATCGACCGTCTCCTCAGTCGAAAGCACTGCATGGGCTAGAAATCGGTAATTGATCATCGCCGCTTGGTAACCGTCGCCCCATTCGGGGTGCCGAGGTCCAGCAGTTGCGTCTTTGACGACGGCGACCTCGAATCCTTGCTCAAGCAGCTCTCGCAGGTGCGACTCGACGCACATGTTCGCCAACATACCGCCGAGGATGATCTTGCTGACGCCCCGCTTGCGCAGCTGCAGAACCAAATCGTTCGTTTGCGGCCCCCATACCTTGTGCGGGCTTACGATGACTGTCTTTCCATCTTCGATGTAGGGCTTGAACCGATCCAGCCAGTCCGCGCCCGAGTTTGCGAACCCCTCCAGAGTCAACGGTCCGCGTCGGGCGAAACTATGTGTCTTGAACTCGCTAGTCTCGAGCGGCCCGTCGAACTTCCAGTCGCTATCGGTGGGATAGAAATAGTGCGGCGAGATGAAAACATGATATCCGCGAAGCTTCGCGGCCTTGAAGATTCGCTCCATGTTTTCGACGGTTCCGTTGGCGGTGACGCTTGCGCCAACCGCTGCCCAGTTCGCTCCCTTCTCACTCAACACGTCGTTTTGCGGGTCGATAAAGACGACCGCCGTATCGGTCTTCTGGATGTCGACCGGGTCATTCGTGACGTTCGCCCCCGCAGCGATGGACGTATTGGACACCGTTGCGATCGCCGCTGCTGCCGAGACCCCACCGATCAAGACCGCACGCCGGGATGCAATCAGATTGCCGTGGACATATTTTGCCGAGCATTCTGACTCAGTCATGGCGTGCTCCTCCCATTGTCAATCGTGACCGGAATTACTCCGATCATCGCGTCGCGCGTGACCAGTTCGGCCAATTCATCCTCTGTGTAGTCCGCCGTGCCTTCGGGCTGCTTCGGCAGAACGAGGTAGCGAACCATGGCCGTCGAATCGCTCACCCGGATTTCGACCTCCTCCGGAATGATGGTGCCAAATTCGGCCAGGACCGCGCGCGGCTCGGACACTGCGCGGGACCGGTAGGGTTTGAGCTTGTACCAATCCGGTGGAAGCCCCAGCACCGGCCGCGGGTAACAGGAGCAGAGCGTACAGACGATGAGGTTGTGGACCGTGTCGGTATTCTCGAGCACGATGAGCGAGGTGTCGTCATAGAAGCTGATGCCGAGCTCCTCGCATGCCGCCCGGCCATTGGCCAGAAGCCGTGCCTTGAAATCGGGATCGACCCAGGCGCGGGCTACGACTTTCGCCCCGAGGGCGGGCGTCCGTGAATCCAAGACTTCAATCTGGCGGCGAATCTCATCGGCGCCGATCAGCTTTCTCTCGATCAAAAGCTCGCGAACGGCGGTCTCCATAGTCTCGTAGTAGCCAGGAGGGGCGGACTGCCTGATCTCGGTATGAGGCTGACTGTGGCTATGATCGTGGTCGTGACGTTCGCTTGGCGTATTCATGCGTCAAATCCCTTCGAGCCAGGTCTCGAATACTTCGATGCGGAGACCGTCGCGTGAAGAGCCCGCATAGTCGGGCCAGATCTCCGCCAGCAGAACGGCGATGCGATAGTAGTGAAGCTTCTTTCCCGCATTTCTGCCGTAGCCTTCCTGCTCATTGTCTATGCCAGTCGGCTCAATGACCGTCTCCACCGTCCCCGCCTTACCGCGCAGGTAGGCAGGCACGCGGTAATGGCCGATCGGAGAGCGGCTCGAAACGCGGATGCGGTCGCCAGCATGAAAGGCCGCGTCTTCACCGACCGCTAATACGATGCCAAGTTCGGACATGCAGGACTCCCAAATGAGGCTTTCGTCTTCATCGAAATTTGCCTCGAGTCTTCATATCGGGGCGCTGGTGACACGACACCGCCCACCTCTGGCAGCTTGCGATGAGACGCGACGGCCGCTGCCTCAGCGCAACGATGGCAGCCAGCAGGCCGCACTTATCCGGATGCCACTCGCCAATCATGGAGCGAACCGCGTAAAGACAAAGTCGTGATTCTTCACATTTGCTTGGTGGCAACCGAAACATGTCTCGTGCTGCGCGCGATCGACGGCCTTGCCATCAATGAATCGGCCGAAGCCCCATCCCCCGGTCGATTCGTATCTCTTCGAGTCCTTGACCATGATCTGAACGGTCGTGGCACGGCCAGGGACGAAAGCGCCGGGGAACTCCGATGAGGGTTCGCGTTTCCAGGCCAGCTTTGCGAGTATCGCGCCATCCGGGAAAGGAAGCGTCCCTGCCCGGTAGGCCGTCATGGCGATGGAGTTACCAAGGATGCCGCGAAGCTCATTGAAATCGCCAGCTTCATGGGACGGGGCGATCAACTCCCACTGCCGATATCCAGCAGGAATCTTGACACCAAAGATCGGAGAGCTGTCGTCGTCAGCCTCGCTCGATGTGATCGGTGCGAGCGCAAGAACGCTGACCGCAAAAGCACACCGCATTCGGCAACGCCATTTCTCCGGATGCTTCTTCACGACTAGAGCTTCCGATTGAGGAAATCTCGGATCAGCGGCACCATCTCGTCCGCTTTATCCTCGAGCGCAAAGTGGCCAGTGTCGATGAGGTGAAACTCGACCTTGGGAAGGTCGCGCTTGTAGGGATAGGCGCCGTCAGCGGGGAAGATCTTGTCGTTCTTACCCCAGACGATCAGCGTCGGGGGCTGATGCTTCCGGAAATAAGCCTGAATGGCGGGATAAAGTGGAAGATTGGTGCGATAGTCGTAGAAGATGTCCATCTGAATGTCGGCGTTGCCAGGCCGGTCTAGCAGCGCCTGATCATGAACCCAGTTGTCTGGATCGATTCGGCTGACATCGCTGACGCCATCGGTATATTGGAACTTTGTGGTCTCGGGCGCGACCAGCACGTAAAGCGCCTTGCGGTGCTCCTCCGAGTGGTCGGACCAATAGGCCTTGATCGGGTCCCAGAACTCTTTAAGCCCCTCGTCATAAGCATTGCCGTTCTGCACGATGAGAGCGGTGACGCGCTCGGGATGCTTGAGGGCGAGACGCCAGCCTACGGGCGCGCCATAGTCCATCACGTACATCGCGTAGCGTTTCACGCCGATCTGATCGAGCAAAGCATCAACAAGCTCTCCGAAGCGATCGAAGGTGTAGGAAAACGTCGCACGATCGGGCATGTCACTCTGCCCGTAGCCCGGGTAATCGGGGGCGATCACGTGATACCGATCGGCGAGCTCTGGGATCAGATCGCGAAACATGTGCGACGAGGTCGGAAAGCCGTGCAGCAATAGGATGGCCGGAGCGCTGGTGGGCCCCGCTTCGCGATAAAAGATCTTGATACCGTCGACTGTTCTGGTCCGGTAATGCGTGACGATCGGCGCCTTATGGCCCGAGGCTGCCCTTGCTGCGGGCACCTCCCCCAGATAAGCGGCGCCGGCAGCCACTAGCGGCAGCCCGAGAGAGAACCGTCGGCGGTCCAGGGCCAAGGAAGTGTCGACAGGATCAACCGCCTTCATGCCAGCCTCCACGTTCAAAGGGACCAGTCAATCTGCAGGGACGCACCGGTGGCGACCGACGTGCAGGCGCCCATGATCACAAGCTCGTTGAAAGCGGGTTGCGTGACGATGCCGTCCGCGGAGAGCGAGTTCAGCCTTTGATAAAATTCAGCAAATCGTTGTTGATGAGCTCGGCCTGCGTGGTGGGCATGCCGTGAGGAAAGCCCTTGTAGGTCTTCAGCACGCCATTCTTCAGGAGCTTGGCTGACAGCGGTCCAGCGTCGGCGTAAGGCACGATCTGGTCGTCTTCGCTGTGCATCACCAGCACCGGCACACTGATCTTCTTAAGATCAGCAGTGAAATCGGTCTGAGAGTAGGCGACGATTCCGTCGTAATGCGCTTTGGCGCCGCCCATCATGCCTTGGCGCCACCAGTTTCGGACAATAGCCTCGGATGGTTTCGCGCCCGGCTGATTATAATTGTAGAAGGGACCGGATGCGATCGCGAGGTAGAATTCCGAGCGATTGGCCGCGAGTTGCGCCTGAAGATCGTCGAACACTTCCTTGGGCAGGCCTCCCGGATTGGCGGCGGTCTTTACCATCAGCGGCGGCACCGCGCTGATGATGGCGGCCTTCGCCACGCGGCTCTCGCCGTGCCGCCCAAGGTAGTGCACCACTTCACCACCGCCAGTCGAATGCCCGACGTGGATTGTGTTCTTGAGGTCCAGATGCGCCGTCACTGCGGCGAGGTCGTCGGCATAATGATCCATATCGTGGCCATCGCCGACCTGTGCCGAGCGGCCATGGCCGCGCCGATCGTGCGCAATGACGCGATAACCCTTGCTGAGAAAAAACAGCATTTGGGCGTCCCAGTCATCGGCCGAGAGCGGCCACCCGTGACTGAAGACGATGGGCTGACCCGTGCCCCAATCCTTGTAGTAGATCTCCACACCATCTTTTGTCGTGACTGTGTTCATCGTACGAACTCCTTAGTTGGCGCAAGCGATTGGACTGCTTCGCAATGCCCGCTCTAGGCTTTCAAGAAGGTGAGAAGGTCGGCGTTGAATTTGTCCCTATGAGTGACCGTCAGCCCGTGCGGCGCGCCGGGATAAACCTTCAGCGTCGATTTCGCGATCAGCTTCGAGGACAGCAGCGCCGTGTTCGCGATCGGAACGTTCTGGTCGTCCTCGCCGTGGATGATCAGCGTCGGGACATCGAATCTCTTGAGATCCTGCGTGAAGTCCGTCTCCGAGAATGCCGCGATGCCTTCATAGGATGCTCTCAAGCCCACCTGCATGGACCACAGCCAGAGTGCATCCTTGACGCCCTGCGACACTTTCGAGCCTGGGCGGTTGGCGCCGTAGAACGGCCCGTCTCCAAGATCGCGGTAGAATTGAGCGCGATCGCCGGCGACGCCGGCGCGGATACCGTCGAACACCTCGATCGGCACGCCGCCGGGATTGGCGGACGTCTTGAGCAACAAGGGCGGGATCGCCGACACCAGTACGACGCGGGATACACGCCCCGTTCCGCGCCGACCGATGTAGCGCGCGATGTCCCCGGCGCCTGCCGAATGGCCAACCAAAGTAGCGGCTTTCAGATCAAGCGCGTCGATCAGCGCCGCAAGGTCCTCGGCGAAGGTGTCATAGTTGTTTCCTTTCCACGGCTGACTCGACCGACCGTGGCCGCGGCGATCAAAGGCGACACAGCGGAAGCCGCGTGCCGCCATGAACATCATCTGGTCGTCCCAAGCATCGGCGTTGAGTGGCCAGCCATGACTGAAGACAATGGGAGGTCCCTTGCCCCAATCCTTGTAGTAGATTTCGGTCGAGTCTTTTGTGGTGATCGTGCTCACCCTGCGAACTCCCACGCTTGAGGGGACAGCGGGCCGCCTCGCACCTTCTGCGGCGGCTGTGGTGCTCGGCAGTGCCCCCAATGCCGAAGCCGCTAGGAGACTGCCCACCATGAGGTTGCGGCGAGACGGAGCCCAATTGTCTGGCTGGCTGTTGCTAGGTTGAGTCATGCAGAGCCTCCGACTGCCACCTGCGTAGTTCATTGCAGCGCAGCAGGGCAGCCGGTATGATCAGGAAGAAACTTCCCGAAATTTGGAAAGGCGGGACCCGGATGGACCGCTTGGAGGCGATGTCGGTGATCATCGCCGTGACCGAGACTGGCAGCATCTCGGCCGCGTCGCGTCGTCTAAAGTCGCCAGTCGCGACCGTCAGCCGCAAGGTCGCCGAGCTCGAATCGCGCCTCAAAGCCCAACTTTTTCAACGCTCCTCGCGGCGGATGACGTTGACTGATGCCGGACGGTCCTACATCGACGCCTGCAAGCGAATCATCGAGCAGGTTGATGACGCCGAAAGGGAGGTGTCCGGGGAGTACCGAATTCCAAGAGGGGAACTGGCGGTGACGACGCCCTGGGGCCTCGGACACACGCATTTGCTGCCGCTCGCGGTCGAATTCCTCGAAGCCTACCCGGATATTTCATTGCGACTCATGTTGACCGATCGCGTCGTCAACACGATCGAGGAGAACATCGACGTTGCCATACGCGTCGGAGCCCTCCCGGACAGCAACATGATCGCCGCTCGCATCGGCTCTATCCGCATCGTAGTTTGCGCAAGTCCCTCATACTTGAAGGCCCGCGGCGAACCGAAGCAGCTCAGCGATCTGGAGAAGCATGCTTGCATCACCATCGACGATCATACGATCCCTTCGGCATGGAAATTTGTGCTTGGCAGCCGGACCACAGCAGCGCAAGTCAGCTCGCGTTTGTGCGTCAACACTTCCGAAGCGGCGGTCTTAGCCGCGATCGAGGGGGCCGGATTAGCTCGGGTTATGTCGTATAAGATGGACGCCGCGAAGCGCGCAGGAAAACTGTCTATCGTTCTGGAAGAGTTCGAACCGGAACCCCTTCCAGTGCATATTATTTACACGCCGCGGAAACCGGTGCCACTTAAGCTGCGCGCGTTTCTCAACTGGGCGACGCCACGGCTCAAAAGTCGACTGAGCTTGGCTTAGGCGGCGAGTTCCGCTCAGGCCTGGGCGCATATACATCATCGATCCGCCGCTCCCCCGCCCGAACGATGCTCAGCATCGCGAGAGAACTATCGACTACTGTTGCCGGGACCATCTCACCTACCGCGCGCTCCTCTATCCTAATCTACTCCAGAGTATTCTCCTCACTCCCACTCGATCGTGCCGGGCGGCTTCGAGGTGACGTCGTAGACGACGCGGTTGATTCCGCGCACCTCGTTGATGATGCGCGTGGCGCAGGCGGCCAGGAACTCGTGCGCGAAGGGATATGACTCCGCGGTCATGCCGTCGGTCGACGTGACGGCGCGCAGCGCGCACACGTAGTCGTAGGAGCGCGCGTCGCCCATGACCCCCACGGTCTTCACCGGCAGCAGCACCGCAAACGCCTGCCAGATCGCATCGTAGAGGCCGGCCCGGCGGATCTCCTCGAGGTAGATCGCATCCGCCTTGCGCAGGATGGCGAGCTTGTCGGGCGTGATGTCGCCCGGGATGCGGATCGCAAGGCCGGGCCCCGGGAACGGATGCCGGCCGACCAGGCTGTCGGGCAGGCCGAGCTCGCGGCCCAACGCGCGCACCTCGTCCTTGAACAGCTCGCGCAAGGGCTCGACGAGCTTCAGGTGCATGCGCTCCGGCAGGCCGCCCACGTTGTGGTGCGACTTGATGGTGACGCTCGGGCCCCCGGTGAACGAGACGGATTCGATCACGTCGGGGTAGAGCGTGCCCTGCGCCAGGAACTCGGCACCGCCGACCTTGCGCGCCTCCTCCTCGAACACGTCGATGAAGGTCGAGCCGATGATCTTGCGCTTGGCCTCCGGGTCGACGACGCCCGCGAGCTTGCCGAGGAACAAGGCACTCGCATCGCGATGCACGAGCGGGATGTTGTAATGGCCGCGGAACAGCTCGACGACCTGCTCGGCCTCGCCCTGGCGCAGAAGCCCGTGGTCGACGAAGATGCAGGTGAGCTGCTCGCCGATCGCCTCGTGGATCAGGACGGCGGCGACCGATGAATCGACCCCGCCCGAGAGGCCGCAGATCACCCTCTTCGAGCCGACCTGCGCGCGGACGCGCGCGACGGCCTCCTTGCGGAACGTCGCCATGCTCCAGTCGCCTCGGCAGCCGGCCACGCGGTGGGTGAAATTGCGGATGAGGTCGGCCCCATGCGGCGTGTGCACGACCTCGGGATGGAACATCACGCCATAATAGCGGCGCTTGTCGTCGCCGATAATCGCGAACGGGGCACCGTCGCTGACCGCGACCCGGTGGAAGCCCGGCGGCATCTCGACCACCCGGTCGCCGTGGCTCATCCACACCTGCTCGCGCGCCCCCTTGGGCCACAGGCCGGCCAGAAGATCGCACTCGCCGATCACCTCGATGAAGGCGCGGCCGAATTCGCGGTGGTCGGAGCTCTCGACCTTGCCGCCGAGCTGCGCCACGAGCGTCTGCTGTCCGTAGCAGATGCCCAGGATCGGCAGGCCCGACTTGAAGATCTCGTCGGGGGCCCGTGGACTGTCCTTGATATCCAGCACCGAGGCCGGACCGCCGGAGAAGATCACCCCGCGCGGCTTGAGGCGCTTGAGCGCCTCCGCCCCCTTGGCGAACGGGTGGATCTCGCAATAGATGCCGCTCTCGCGCACCCGGCGCGCGATCAGCTGCGTGACCTGGCTGCCGAAATCGAGGATGAGAATCGTGTCCGTCACGGCCGCACTCTAGCCGTTGATGCGGACCTGGAACAGACCGGCAGCGGTGCTGATTTTATAGGCGAGGACCGGGCGTCGGGACGATCAGGAGCGGGACCGTTCACCCGGTCTCGCACGACCCCAACCGGTCGAGCGCCTGGGTGAGGTCCGGCCAGCCATAGGCCATCTCGTCGAGCACGCAGCCCCACAGCCGCTCGCGGCGCTCGGCGATGGGAACGCCGCCCGCGCGCTCATAAAAATAACGCGACGGATTGTCCCGCAGCACCCACAGGAAGCCGCGATCGTAGCCGCGCTCCTGCATGGCGCTGAACGCGGCGCTCAACAGCCGGCGGCCGATGCCGCGATCCTGCATCTCCGGCCGCACGTACAAGGTGAAAATCTCACCGACGTTGCCGCCGCCCGTACCCGAGTAGGGACCGCTGGCCGGCCGGTCGGCGATCCGGCTGAGGCCGAAGCTGACGAACCCGACGACCCCGCGATTTGCCTCGGCGGCGACGATCACCGGTTGTGCATCCGCTCGATTGCGGATCACCCACGACCACTCGCGCGCCTGACGCTCGTATGACATGCCGATGAGCACTCGATTTGGCAGCAAGCCGGCATACGCATTGCGCCACGTATCGACGTAAACCTTCGCGATCCCCACAGCCGCGCGTTCAGTTGCAAGTCCAATTGTTGTCATACCGATAAAGTACCACGATTCGGGGAGCCTGCCACAGATTCCGACTCCGGATTTCGGGCAGACGGATGCAGCGCGCGATACGGTATCCACGCGGCCTCAGCCCGCGGCGCGCCGCTCGAAAACGGCGACGAAAAATCCATCCGTACCGTGCCGCGCCGAGGACAGCGCCAGCCAGGGCCCCGC
>Ga0335069_10002745_pt1 | contig 26899 bp, 22 predicted proteins | sample Lox_Sample_11_FD_206714 | JGI IMG/M metagenome (GOLD analysis project Ga0335069, IMG submission 206714) | Soil microbial communities from Loxahatchee National Wildlife Refuge, Florida, United States - Lox_Sample_1.1 | ecosystem: Environmental > Terrestrial > Soil > Wetlands | place: USA...
CGCCGCCAGTATCAATCGCGGCGACTATTGCCTGGCCAAAGCCGGTCTCGGCATGATGACCAAGCTCTTTGCGCTTCGCCTCGCGGAATTCGGGATCCAGGTCTTCGAGATCCGCCCGGGCGTCATCTCGACCGACATGACCGCAGCCGTGAAGGAACAGTACGACCGCCGGATTTCCGCAGGACTCAGCCCAATTCGCCGCTGGGGCCGGCCGGAAGACATCGCACGCGTTGTGGCCGCCCTCGCGGAGGGAAGTTTTCCGTTTTCGACGGGCGAGGTCATCAACGTGGACGGCGGATTCCATCTGGATTCCCTGTGACCATGATTCAACTTGATCGCGCACCAAACCTGGGAGCACTCAAGCCAAAACTCGAGCACGTATTCGAACTCTCGGCCGCAAAGATTCGCGCGCTAGCCGAGGCGTGGGACCCGGCGCAAGGGGCGCCCGTTGTGACGGTGCGCGGCCGCTACACGTCGCGCGCCTGGACGGAGTGGACGCAGGGGTTCCAGTTCGGCTCGGCCCTGCTCCAGTACGACGCCACGGGCGAACCCTGGTTCCTGGATCACGGGCGGCAGAACACCTTGAGGGTCATGGCCGCGCACGTGACGCATTTTGGCGTCCACGACCACGGATTCAACAACGTCAGCACGTACGGGAATCTGTGGCGGCTCTTGCGCGAAGGGAAAATCCCGGGCGGTGAATTCGAAAAGGACTGCTACGAGCTGGCGCTGAAGGCCAGCGGCGCGGTGCAGGCGGCACGCTGGTCATTCTTGCGCGATGGCCGCGGATACATCTATTCCTTCAACGGCCCTCATTCTCTTTTTGCCGACACCATGCGCTCGCTGCGTTCCTTGGCGGTCGCTCACAAGTTGGGGCACGTGCTGTGGGGAGAATCGGACCAACGCATTTCTTTACTGGAGCGGATGGTCCATCACGCCTCGGTCACGGCCGAATTCGCGGTGTTTTACGGGCAAGGGCGTGATCAGTACGATGTGGCAGGGCGTGTGGCGCACGAGTCGATTTTCAACGTCAATGACGGCGCCTACCGTTGCCCCGGCACCCAACAAGGTTATTCTCCCTTCACCACCTGGACACGGGCGCTCGCCTGGGTCATGCTGGGCTTCGCCGAAGAATTAGAATTCCTACGCACGGCAGCGGACAACGACCTTGCGCCCTTGGGAGGCCGGGCAGAGGTCGAGGGTTGGATGCTGCGCGCCTTGCGAGCGACCTGCGACTACTACCTCGAATTCTCGCCTGCGGACGGCATACCTTTTTGGGATACCGGCGCACCGGGTCTCGCGAAACTCGGCGATTGCCTCAATCGCCCGAGTGATCCGTACAATGAAGTCGAACCCGTTGATAGCTCCGCCGCAGCCATAGCAGCACAAGCCCTGTGGCGCTGCGGCATGTATCTCGGGCCCGAAGAAGGCAACCGTTACTGCCGGGCCGCGCTCGCGGTCGCCGACACCCTGTTCGACCGGCCCTACCTCGCAGAGAACCCTTCCCACCAGGGCCTGATTCTCCACTCCGTCTATCATCGCCCCCAGGGCTGGGACTTTGTCCCCCCCGGCCATCGCATCCCCTGCGATGAGTCGTCCATGTGGGGTGACTACCACGCGCGCGAACTGGCGCTGCTCCTGCTGCGGCAGTTGCGCGGAGAGCCCTACTTGACCTTTTTCTAAACCTTCCGACGGGCAGTGTAGTATTTCAGCGCCCGGTAGGCGCCGTGGCCAGAAGAGGCAGGACTGCGGGGCTGATGGGAACATCCACGTCAAGGTACCAAGGAACCGGGAGGGTGCCCCAGTGCGCGGGGCGGAACGCCCATTCTTTCAATGCCTTCTGGAGTGCGGACGGGTTGTTGAACACGCGCGACGAGGGTTCGGAGTCGATGACTTGGCCCCTGTCGTCTACCAACAGGCGCATGTGTACGAGTGCGGCCGGTGTCGGGCTAGCGGGGCGCTCAATGATGACAGGCGGTCGAATCTGGCGGCTGAGGTCGTTTTCTGCCTCGCTCGGCGCCGTGTCATTCTTGGGGATACGCAGCGTGAACTTGACTTCCACAGTGGTCAGGAAGGCCACCGGGCCGGCGGCGGTTTCGAGTGGACGGTAGACCCAATTGCGCAGCGCCTTCAACGTCGCCGCAGCCAGGATGGCGTTTCCCTCCACGACATGGGCCTGTGCGACCTTTCCATCTTTCGCGACTTCAAGCTCGGTGCGAACGTGTCCCTGGATGTAGTTGATCCTTGCCAGCGCCGGATACTCAGGCTGGTTTTGCTCCAGAGCGAGCCGGGAAGCTTGCTTGCGGTTGAGGATCATCAAGGGTGAAGGTTGCGTGGGGCTCTGTGCACACAGGGGAAGGGCGGCCGCCGCGCATGCAGCCGGCAGCAGCAAGAAAAACAAGCTCAGCCGACGGCGACTGGATCTAATCATCGCTTTCAAAAATTACCTGGGCCACCACGTAGCGGTCGGAGTGCGAAATCGAGACCGCCATGCGGGCGACCCGTAATTCACGCGCCACTTCCTCGGCCCGCCCTGTCAGGACTAACTCCGGTTTTCCGCTCGGCTGGTGGGTAACTTCCACATCGAGCCAGCGGACCCCCTTGCCCCAGCCGGTTCCCAAAGCTTTGAAAGCTGCTTCCTTGGCGGCAAAACGCGCCGCATATCGCTCGCCACGATTCTTGAACTTTTCGCAGTAGGCAATCTCGGCCGGCGTGAAGACCTTCTGTGCGAATCGCTCTCCGTACCGCCCAAGCACCCGCTCAAGACGGGCAGTTTCCGCGATGTCCACACCGATTCCGACGATCATGACCACCCAGAGTCTTCAAGCGCCCGCCTTACAAGTAAGGGGCGCCAGATCTCACATTGCCACACGGGCGCAACGCCGAAGGAACCGCAGTGCGTACTGTCTTCGTTTCCGCCCGTCTTTTTCCAACCATAACAGAAGGTGTGCGGCTTGGCAATGTGCCCTAATCCGCCGATAACGGAGAGGCCGCGGCTTCGGAGGTTGAGGGCAAATGGCGCCTGGCCTACCGGCGTGTAGGGCGAGCGGCGCTCGCCCTGGGGCGAATGCCATTCGCCCCTACGGCCGGGACAAGTGCCGTCCGCCGCTACGCGGCGCGGGTGCGTTGGGTTGGGGCACTGGGCAGTCGTACCTTGAAGGTACACGTTATTAGTCTTGACATATTTACCATAATGATATACGCTGGGAGCGTTTTGCCGGAGCTCGGCGGGCGAGGCGCTCACGCCGGCTGGCTGCTACCCTACGATGTTTATGAAACACGGGCACTTACGACAATTTCGGGCAAGATTACTGAAATGCAAGCTGTTGAAGGCAAATGTGATAGCTTTCAGCGACCCTGGTGGCCGCGAAAAAAAACATTCGGTAACTCCTACGATGTTCATGAAAACAAGCGACTTAAAAAGCGACATGTTGGCAATAGCTACGATGTTGATGAAAAATAAGCAACTTACGCGTCGCACCCTACGATGTTGCTGAAAACAATGGCAGTTACCGTCCGCTGCACTCTCGCAAAAAGCGCCCCTTTGCTGTCGTTCCCGCGGCGGCGGGAACCCCGTTTGCCTTTGAGACGGGCCCCCGCCTGCGCGGGGGCGACGTCTCAGTAGGCAGGCTAATCGAGACGATGTTTACCGGCCCCCGGCTCCGCTTGGAACGGAGGGAAGGTCCGTGGGGCGGCGGTAGTCCGTCGGTAGCGGACCGGACGCTGGCTCGAAGGCCGGGGCAAGCGGCCCTTGCCCAGAGGGCGGACGCCGTCTGCCCCTACACGGAGTTGCGCCGCCGGGGTGCGTCGCCGGCAGCCTCGGCGAGCTTCGCCCGCGGTTGCTGGCGGATTACGGCCGGACCGGAAGTGCCGCCACGCAGGATGTATTACAATGACCATTATGCCGGGAGTTCCGCTGTTACAACTCGCGCAGGAACTCGAATGGCTGGGGTGTGAGCTGGAGTACTATGGCCACCAGCATGCCGAGCAGGGGTTCCCGGAAGCAGGTCCCGCCTGGGACTCCTTCCGCGAAAAACAGCGCGGGGTGCTGGTCACGGCGGACAAACTGGAGCGCGCGCTGAAGAACATGATCCGCTACAACCCCTCGCCTTTCCAAGAAGACCGGTACTCGATGGACTTGGCGTTAGACTCGATTGCAAGCCTGCTGGCCGCGGTGGAAGAGGTCAAGCAATGCGCGGTCTTTTCCGTTCACACACTTCCTGTGCGGGTTCGCACTCTCACCGGGATGGTTGAGGGATACCTCAGGGCCGCCGTTACGCCTGTGGGGTAAGGCCGGCTACCCCTTGCGCCACTGTTCCCAGTCTTTTCTTACAGCCTCGACCATTTTCCGTGCAGCTTCGTGCAGCCAGCCTGTCTTGCGTTTGATGAGGTCACGGCGCACGGCTTTCGAGGCGGCTTTACTTCCCAGGTGAATGTTGGCGGTCTCAAAACCCATGGCGTGGAGAAGGCGTTCTTCCTCACGCTTCTTGGGCAGCGCCGTAAGTTCGATGCGCGAGCAATGCGGCGCCAGGCGGCGGACGATCCAGCGGCCACGCAGATGAACGTAAGGGTCCAAGGCACGCGCGGCGGTGGTGATGATCTTCTCGTAGAAGATATTCTGCGACCCTTTATCTTCCTGCGCCCAAACGCACGCCGAAGGAACCAGCGCCTTGGCTTCGCGTGCCACGCGGCCTCCCTGCCAATCCGCCAGAGCTACGTAACGCTCACGCCCCAGACTGCCCAACCCCGCCACCCGGTGCGCCACCCGGTACACGAGCCCCGGCGACGGCAGCAGGTCCTCTAACGCCTTACGAGCGCTCTTCGGAACCTCCCCGTGCACGGGAGCGAGCGCGTTCATTTTCCCCCAGAAGTGCACAGGATCGCGCAACTCGCCCGTCGCCGCTTCGCGCAGCCACTTGTGGTCCTCTTCCAACACGAACGGCTTGCCGCCCGATTCCAATCCCTCGCGATATCCTGCCAGGATGGCCGAGCACGCATCCTCAGTCTTGAGAGAGAGGTGGTTTCCGGCAATCGCGAGGTGCGCGCTCGTGGCCAGCCGAACCAAGTCGCCCGTATACGGCAGGGGATAGGCCTCATCGAAGTCGTTGACGCCCCAGATGAGCCGACCCTCCTGGTCGCGCCACGTGCCGAAGTTTTCCACGTGCAGGTCACCCACAGCCAGAACGCGCGCTGCACGCGCTAACTCCGAACAGACCTGCGGCCACATCTGCATCCAGCGGTAGAACGTGGCGCGCAAGAAAGGAAAAGGGTCCTCGGCCATGCGCGTGTGTTTCAGCGCGAGGTCAGCCGTCACCAGCGTGATCTGCTTGCCTAACCAGGTCTCATATCTCTTGGTTGCCTTCTTAATGCGCATGGGAGCTCACCTTCCTGTCTCCTGCTGCAACCCAAGGAAATAAGCCTCAACCTTGCGGAGGTCCTCCTCCGTGTCTACACCGATCGTGTCATGGGGGGTCTCGACGACAACAATGGGGATACCGTTTTCGAGCCAGCGCAACTGCTCGAGCTTTTCCGATTGCTCGAGAGGCCCCGGCGCAAGGCCATGGAACTTCCCCAGCGCGCCGGCCGTGAACGCGTAAATCCCCAAGTGCTTGAAGTATTTGGCGGGGCTGTTGCCGTCGCGGTCGTAAGGGATGGGAGCTCGCGAGAAGTAGAGCGCTTGGCCCGCGCGGTCCGTGACCACTTTCACCTGGTTGGGGTCGCGGGCGTTCTTGCGGTCGATCTGAACCTTCAGCGTGGACACCTCAGCCCCAGCCGGTCCGCGAAATGGCGAAAGAAGGCGCTCCAGGTGGTCCGGTGTAATCATCGGCTCGTCACCCTGAATGTTGACATAAATGTCCGCCGGCTCGTGCACCATGACCTCCACCAAGCGATCGGTCCCTGAGCGGTGCTCGCTAGAGGTCATCATGACCGGAATCTTCTGTGACTGGCAATAGAATTCAATTTCGGGTGAGTCCGTCGCCACCAGCAGACCGTCGAGACTGGGCGCCTGGCGCGCACGCTCGTACACCCAGGCGATCATCGGCCGCCCGGCAATCTGCCGCAGCGGTTTGCCCGGCAGCCGCGTGGATGCGAGGCGCGCCGGTATCACTCCCAGAGTTTTGCGCATCGTCCGACGAGATTATGCTGAGCCGTGCCGGTTTGCAAGCATTTGCCCCGGACCGGGGACCGAGGTGCTGCAAGTCCAGGCTTGCAGAAATCTGGCCGCGGAGGTTCGGGAGAGCTATACTCCTGGGGCCATGCGCCGCCCGCCAAGGCCGTTGCCCGCCGGAAAGCTACCCGCTCCTGTGCTTAAGGCTCTACTGCGAAGCTGCCGCCCCAACCAGTCCTCCGGGGTGGTGATTGGCCCCGGCTACGGAGAGGACGCCGCGGTGATCGACGCCGGGTCAAAGTACCTGGTGGCCAAGACCGACCCCATCACCTTCACCGAGGAGCGCATCGGCTGGTACGCGGTCAACATCAACGCGAATGATATTGCGACGGTCGGGGCGCGGCCGCGCTGGTTTCTGGCCTCATTGCTACTTCCAGAAGGACGCAGCACCCCCTCGCTGGCACGCCGCATCTTCCGGGAAACTCTCCAGGCCTGCCGGACGCTGGGCGTGACCCTGGCGGGCGGCCACACGGAGATCACCACTGGCCTCGGCCGACCTCTGGTGGCAGGGCTGATGCTGGGCGAAGTCGAGAAGTTGAAATTGATCCGCAAGGACAGCCAGCGGCCCGGCGATGTGGTAATTCTGACGCGAGGAGTTGCCATCGAGGGCACAGCCATTCTGGCGCGCACGAAGGGTGTGCTGCTGGAAAGTAAAGTGGGCCGCGGCGTCGTGCGCAAAGCCCAGCGTCTGCTCTTTGATCCCGGCATCAGCGTGGTGCGGGCAGCGGCGCTAGCGGCGCGCGTGGGAGGCATTCACGCGATGCACGACCCCACCGAAGGAGGATTGCTGGCGGGGCTCGACGAGATTGCTCTCGCGGGCGGCGTGGGACTGCGCGTGTGGAAGGACAAGATACCCATCCTTCCCGAGACTCTCGCATTCAGCCGGGTGCTGGGATTCGATCCCTTGGCCTTGATTGCCTCGGGAGCGTTGCTCGTGGTGGCGGCCCCGAGATCAGCCCCGCGCCTCTTGCAGGCCTTCGAGCGGCAACGCATCCGTGCGGCGGTCATCGGGGAAATTCGCCCCCGGCGTGAAGGTGTTCGGCTGATCGAGAACGGCCGCTCGCGTGCTCTCGTACCTCTGCGGGATGAAATTGCACGTCTTTTGGAGGGGGAGCAAGGGGCACCCGCGGCGTGACTTACACGCGGAAGAATAGAAACGGCTTCGTGTGGCCCGGAGGCGCTATTTTCAAGGGTGCGGAGAGTTTTACAGCCACCTGAAATCGTGCTATATTAAGGGGGTGGTACGAGTCATTTCCGACAAGTTGTGGCGCCTTCCTGGGACTGGCTCAGCACCCCCAAACACAGGCACAGGAAAGCTAGCAAGAAGTCGGGCGCCTTACTGACGCCGGTCCTTTTCAAACTTACAGAAGGGGTTAGTTCCGGAAGACAGGACACCCGCCGGGCTTGACCGGCAGGCCGCACTCCCATCGAACTTGTCATGAACACTTGGCAGGAGATCCTCGGCTTCTTGAAACCCAAGGTCAATACCCAGAGTTACCAGACCTGGCTTCGGCCCACACGCTTCAGTCACACGGACCAGGGCACGGTGGTGGTGCGTGTCCCCAACCGCGAGTTTCAGGATTGGATTCAGGAACACTACGGGGCGCTCATCAACGAGGCACTGCAACATCTGCGGTTGAATGTCCAGAAAGTTAGCTACGTGGTGGAAGAGCCTGTGGAAAAGAAAGCTTCCGGCGGTAGCGATGGGACGCCGCTGCAGACCAAGCTGGATTTTGAGTCGGTCGACCACACGCTGAACCCCCGGTACACGTTCGACACGTTCGTGGTTGGGAGTTGCAATCAATTTGCGCACGCCGCGGCCCAGGCCGTGGCGGAAAACCCCGCCAAGGCGTACAACCCGCTGTTTCTTTATGGCGGCGTGGGACTCGGCAAAACGCACCTGATGCAGGCTATTGGCCACACCATCAAGAGCAACTGGAAGGAAAAGCGGCTGGCCTACGTCTCGTCGGAGCAGTTCACCAACGAGATGATCAATTCTGTCCATTACAACCGTATGGTTTCCTTCCACGACAAGTATCGCAACATCGACGTGCTGTTGATGGACGACATTGAATTTATTGCGGGAAAAGAGCGAACCCAAGAGGAATTCTTTCACACCTTCAACACGCTGTACGAGGCGCAAAAGCAGGTGGTCATCTCCAGCGATTGCCCGCCTCGCGAGATCTCTGGCCTCGAGGAACGCTTGCGCTCGCGTTTCGCGTGGGGATTGACGGCCGACCTGCAAGCACCTGACCTTGAGACGAAGCGTGCCATCCTCGCGAAGAAGAGCGAAAGCCAGGGAATTGAAATTGCTGACGATGTTGAAGATTTCGTCGCGCGGAAGATCAAGTCTAGTATTCGTGACTTGGAAGGCGCCCTGACGCGCCTGGTGGCCTACTCTTCCTTAACGGGTTCGCCCATTTCTCTCGCTATGGCGCAGCAGGTGCTGAAGAACCTGGTCGATCTGGATGAGCGGCGCGTTTCCATCGAGAACATTCAGCGTGCCGTTTGCCGGGAGTTTGGGTTGAGCGTGGCGCAACTCAAGGCGAAGGATAACAGCCGGATGGTCTCTTATCCCCGCCAAGTCGCAATGTTCCTTTCCAAGGAGCTGACCACGGCGTCGCTTCCGCAAATTGGGAGAGAGTTCGGCGGCAAGCATCACACCACCGTACTGCACTCGATCAATAAAATTGCGGAGTTGCGCGAAAACGATCGAGATTTGAACAGACTTCTCAACAAGCTACGTGATAGTCTTAGTTGAACTTAGAGTATTTTCCAACATTCGCAGGCGTGAGATAATTGTGAATTTCAAGGGAGGAGGTCCAAACGCCAGGACTATCCTCAAGTTCTCCACCACGATCCACAGAGCGATTGGTTCTAAGTATAGGCAGTCTGAGGGTTTCATGGCTTTTCCACAAGATTCACAGCTCTACTACTAAGAAACTCTCTTGAGGGAATACTCCTATGGAATTTACTACTAGTAAGGCCGAGCTCCTCAAGGAACTGACCTTAACGCAAGGTGTGGTTGAAAAGAAGACCACGATTCCTATTCTCTCCAACTTGCTGTTTGAGGTGGAAGAATCAACCTTGCGGATCAGCGCGACCGACCTCGATCTGGGCATTCGTTGCGGATGCTCGGCCAAGGTGAAAGACGCAGGCTCCGGAACCCTGCCAGCCAAGCGATTGTTTGAGATTGTCCGGACCCTACCCGATTCGGAAGTCCGCTTCAAGCTCTTAGAGAATCATTGGGTGCAAATCACCTGCGACCGGTCGTCGTTCAAGCTGGTGGGAATGGCAAGGGATAACTTCCCCGTCTTGCCAACCATCCCGAAGTCCTTGGCGGCGCTGCCGGCGGGCGTATTCAGCGCCATGATCCAGAAGACAATCTTCGCGATCTCGAGTGAAGAGTCGCGTTACACCTTAAACGGTGCGCTCCTGCTGCTGAAGCCCGAGACCGTCAGCATGGTGGCGACGGATGGCCATCGCCTGGCGGTCGTGGAGCGCGATGTACAAGTCGCGGGGCTCAAGAACGAACTCCGAGTTCTGGTGCCGAAGAAAGCCATGGGTGAGGTGCAGAGGCTGATCTCTGAGGTGGAAGAGGAAACCCCTGTGGAGCTTTCCAAGGACGACAGCCACCTCTTCTTCCAGATCGGCAGCCGCGTATTGATCTCAAGGATGCTCACCGGGCAGTTCCCCAATTACGAAGCCGTCCTTCCGCGCGAAAACAACTGCATCGTGGAGCTGGACAAAGAGCAGGTGCAGGCGAGCATCCGCCGGGTGGCGCTCCTGGCCGACGAGCGCTCGCACGCCATCCGCATGCAGTTTGATAAGGACCGTGTCGAGATCTCCTCGTCCAGTGGGGAGTACGGCGAAGCCCACGAGGTTCTTGACGCTGCCTACGACAAGGAAGCCATGCAGATAGGGTTCAATTACCAATACCTGCTGGATTTTATGGCTGTCGTCGGCGACGGGGGCAAGATTCGGCTGGAGCTTAAGGACGAACAGAGCGCGGGTCAACTGCGGCCCGGCGAACAGGGCGCTTACCGCTACCGCTACGTTGTCATGCCCATGCGCATCTAGCGTGCTATGCCAGGCGGCTAACTGAGCACAGGCGACTTTACGCCGTCGATTCGGATGTACGGGTATAGGAGCGCGCCCGCGCCGGCTTTCCTGCGTACGGGAAGGGTTGGCGAGCGGAGCGAACCGGGAGGTTGGTGAATCGCGTGAGTAAGCAGAAGGAAAACGAACCAAACGTGGTCGAGAAATACGACGCCACAAGCATCAAGGTTCTGGGCGGCCTTGAGGCAGTACGCAAGCGACCCGCGATGTACATTGGCTCGACGGGCCCCGTGGGACTCCACCACCTTGTATGGGAGGTCGTGGACAACGCGGTGGACGAGTCGCTGGCTGGTTTTTGCGACCGTATTGATGTGGTCGTCCACACCGATAATTCCGTGACCGTCATCGACAATGGGCGCGGCATCCCCGTCGATCTGCACAAGGAAGAGGGGCGCTCGGCTGCCGAAGTGGTCATGACTGTGCTCCACGCGGGCGGCAAGTTCGACACCCAAAGCTACAAGGTCTCCGGCGGCCTGCATGGTGTGGGCGTATCCGTCGTCAACGCGCTTTCTGAGTCCCTCGAGCTGGAAATTTGGCGCGACGGCTACACTTGGGAGCAGTCTTATGAACGCGGCAACCCCCTCGCTCCGATCAAAAGAGCAGGCAAGACGGAGCGCCGCGGCACGAAGGTCACTTTTCTGCCCGACTCCAAGATCTTTCCTTCGACGGAATTCAACTTCGATACGCTGTCGCAGCGGTTACGCGAAATCTCTTTCCTGAACAAAGGCCTCACCATCCGCCTCAAGGATGAGCGCAGCAATAAGCAGAACGAGTTCCACTACACCGGGGGCATTGCGGAGTTCGTGAAGCACCTCAACAAGACCAAAGACGTGCTTCACGCAACGCCCATCTATGGGGAAGCCGACCGCGACGCCGTCCACATGGAGTTCTCCCTCCAATACAACGACGGCTATGCGGAGAACGTTTTCTCTTTCGCGAACGATATCAACACCGTGGATGGCGGTACGCACCTCTCCGGTTTCCGTTCCGCGCTGACGCGTGGCATCAACCAGTTCGGGCAAAACCAGGGCCTGTTTAAGGACGTCAAGGACAACCTGCAGGGTGAGGATGTTCGCGAAGGTCTGGTTGCTGTGATCAGCGTGAAGCTGCCGCAGCCGCAGTTCGAAGGCCAGACCAAGGGAAAACTCAATAGCGACATTCAGAGCACGGTGGCGAGCTTCGTTTATGAGAAGCTGATGGAGCATTTTGAGAAGAACCCCACGGTGGGCCGCAAGATCTGCGCCAAGGCCATCGACGCCTCGCGGGCCCGCGAGGCCGCGCGCAAGGCGCGCGAGTTGACGCGGCGCAAGGGCGCGCTCGATTCCGGCGGACTTCCCGGAAAGCTCGCCGATTGCCAGGAAAAAGATCCCGCACGCTGCGAATTGTTTCTGGTGGAGGGCGACTCCGCCGGCGGCTCCGCCAAGCAGGGGCGTGACCGGCGCTATCAGGCCATCCTGCCGCTGCGCGGCAAGATCCTGAACGTGGAGAAGGCCCGCATTGACAAGATGTTGAATCACGAGGAAATCCGCGCCCTCATAACCGCCCTGGGAACAGGGATCGGCAAAGACGACTTCGACATCAGCAAACTGCGCTACTCCAAGGTCATCATCATGACCGATGCGGACGTGGACGGTTCCCACATCTGCACTTTGCTGCTCACTTTCTTCTATCGCCAGATGATCGAACTGATCGAGCATGGGCATATCTACATTGCCCAACCCCCACTCTACTTGATCAAGAAGGGCAAGAGTGCGCGGTACATCTCGGACGAACGGGAGTTCCGCCGCGAGGTCCTGCGGCGCGCCACCGAGGATCACGCCGTGGAATTCGGCGAGGGGAAGAGTACCCGAAAGCTCGAAGGGGGCGAACTTACGAACTTCCTCATGGCCTTTGGGGAATACATCGAGCTGTACGATAAACTCGAAAAACGCATTGGCGACGGACGCCCCATCGATGCGTTGCTGCGCGCCGAGTTGGGGAAGAAGTTCGAACTGGAGAACGATAACAAACTTGCGAAGGTCGCGCAGGACCTGAAGGCGGAGGGGTTCAAGACCACGATCAAGCTCGATGAAGAACACAATATCTATTACTTGGTCTTCCACAGTGAAACGATGGGCGAGCGCACCCTCGACTGGGAATTCCTTTCCAGCCCTGAATACCGCCGGCTGTTTGAGCTGCACAAGCGCGTCCACGAATTCGACCGGCCGCCCTTCACGATTACCACCAACGGGACGAAGTTGACCATCGACGATCGCCGTGAGTTGGTGGACCACATCATGGCGGTGGGGAAGAAATCCTTCACAGTCCAGCGGTTCAAGGGGCTGGGTGAGATGAACCCTGACCAACTCTGGGAAACCACCATGGATGCCGACCAGCGTACGATGCGTCTGGTGAAGGCGGAGGACAAAGAGGCGGCGGAGGAGATGTTCACAACCTTGATGGGCGACGCCGTCGAGCCGCGGCGCAAGTTCATCGAAGACAACGCCCTGGACGTCAAGAACCTGGATATCTAATGGGCCTCTCGCTGCGGAGCCGCGCGAAGACGAAATGGCATCCCAGCCGTGATTGACGCGGGGTTGAACGAAGTATATACTTGGTAGTGTATACTTGGTTGGGAAGGCCGTCCATGATTGTCACTGCCAAGCAACTTCGGTTGCAAACCTCGAAGGTCCTGAAAACGGTGGAGAAGGCAGGCTCCGTGACGGTGACTTTGCGGGGCAAGCCTGTGGCGAAAATCTCATCGCTGGTGGGGAGAAAGCCGGGGAGAGATTTGCTGGAGTTTGATGCTGTTGGAATGTGGGCGGACCGGAAAGACATGAAAGACCCCAGCGCCTGGGTGCGACGAATCCGCCAGCCACGGTATTCACTGCATTGATCCTTGACTCCGACGTGGTCATTTGGATGTTGCGTGGCCGTTCCGAGGCGTTGCAGTTTGCCCGCGGTGTTGAGCCGGGGGAACGCAATGTGTCTGTCGTTTCCTACCTCGAGCTCCTCCGGGGGTGCCGGGACCGGCGCGAGGCGAACAGCCTCGTGGAATTCGTGCAGGAGTGGTTCACCGAAGTCGTTCCGCTCAAACCTGAAATCGGCGATTCCGCGGTCTCCTTGATGGGACGGTTTGGCTTGTCCCACCGCCCGGGTGTGAATGACCTGCTGATTGCGGCCACGGCCTTGAGCCGAATGGAAACCCTGGCGACCTGCAATGTGCGGCATTTCGATTTTATCCCAGGGCTGGTTGTGCAGCGTTTTAAGATCTAGGACTCGCGAAAGGAAACTCACCTGATGGGTGATCAAGAGCTGATCAAGCCGACGCGCGAAGTGCCGGTCAATATCGAAGATGAGATGCGCAAGTCGTATCTCGATTATGCGATGAGCGTCATCATCGGCCGGGCGCTGCCCGACGTCCGCGACGGCCTGAAGCCGGTCCATCGCCGCATCCTGTATGCGATGTACAAGGAAGGCATGACCAGCGACAAGCGTTACGTGAAGTGCGCGGGCGTGGTGGGCGAGGTCATCAAGAAATATCACCCGCATGGTGACGCGGCGGTTTACGACACCATGGTGCGCATGGCGCAGAACTTCAACATGCGCTATCCGCTGATCGATGGCCAGGGCAACTTCGGCTCTGTGGATGGCGACCCGGCCGCGGCCTATCGGTACACGGAGTGCCGCCTGGCGCGCGTGGCCGAGGAGATGCTGGACGACATCGAGAAAGACACCGTGGAGTTCAGCCCCAACTTCGATGAATCTACGGAAGAGCCCGTGGTGCTGCCCACCCGCATCCCCACTCTCCTGGTCAACGGCTCGGACGGAATTGCCGTCGGCATGGCCACCAAGATTCCGCCCCATAACCTCACGGAGATCATTGAAGCCACCGTTCTGCTGCTGAACAAGCCGACTGCCACGCTTGATGAGGTGCTGGCGCTTGTTCCCGGGCCGGATTTCCCCACCGGCGCCTACATTTACGGCAAGAGCGGAATCCGCTCCGCTTATGACACCGGCCGCGGACAGTTTACGATGCGCGCCAAGGCGGCCATCGAGCACCCCACCAAGGACAAGGTCCAGATCGTCATTACCGAAATCCCCTACCAGGTCAACAAAGCGCGGGTCATCACGCACATCGCGGACCTCGTGCAGGATAAAAAGCTCGAAGGCATTGGCGACCTCCGGGATGAGTCAGACCGTGACGGCATGCGCATTGTGGTGGAACTCAAGCGCGGCGAGCAGCCGGAAGTCGTCCTGAACAACCTTTACAAGTACACGCAATTGCAGGAGACGTTCGGCATGATCCTGCTGGCCATTGTCAGCGGGCAGCCGCGCACGCTCCCACTCATCGATGCCCTGCAGCTCTTTATCGACCATCGGGTCAACGTGGTGCGGCGCCGCACCGAGTACGATCTGCGCAAGGCGCAGGAGCGCGCCCACATCCTGGAGGGCTTTCTCAAAGCCCTCTCGCATCTCGACGCCATTATCAAGCTGATTCGCGCTTCGAAGACTCCCGCGGAAGCGCGCGCCGGTTTGATGGCAAGCTTCAACTTTACGGAGCGCCAGGCGCAGGCCATCCTGGAAATGCAATTGCAGCGGCTGACCGCTCTCGAACGTGACAAGATCCAGGCGGAGTACGACGAGCTACAAAAGAAGATTGCTGAGTACGAGGAGATCCTGGCCAGCGAGAAGGTACTGAAGAAAGTCATCGCGAACGAGCTGAAGGATATCCAGAAGACTTACGGCGACGCGCGGCGCACGCAGATTATCGAGGAACAGGCGGAATTGAAACTGGAAGACTTGATCGCCGACGAAGAAGTGGTGATCACGATTTCGCACTCGGGTTATACCAAGCGTACGCCGCTCAGCACCTATCGCCAGCAGGGCCGCGGAGGCAAGGGACGCCTGGGGATGAAGACGCGGGAGGAGGACTTTGTCGAGAACCTCTTCATCGCTTCCACGCACAGTTACATCCTGGTCTTCACCAACACCGGCCAACTGTACTGGCTGAAGGTCTACGAAATCCCGGATGTCGGCGCCGCGGGCAAAGGCAAGCACATCCTGAACCTGGTCAACCTGGAGAAGGGCGAGAAGGTGGCGTCGGTGGTGGCCGTTAAGGAGCTACCTGACGAGGAGAAAGACGTCACGGTGGACGATGTGACGCTGGCTGCGGAAGGCTACATCATCATGGTTACGCGCCAGGGCATCATCAAGAAGACGCGTTTGGCCCAGTTCTCCAATCCGCACTCGCGGGGCATCATCGCCATGAAGATCGAGGAGGGCGATGAACTTATCGGCGCCCATCTTACTACCGGACGCGACACGATCTTCCTGGCTTCCCACGAGGGCATGGCGATCCGCTTCCCTGAATCCGGCGTGCGCGACATGGGGCGTGCGGCTTACGGCGTCAACGCCATGAATCTGGACGAGGGCGACTACATCGTGGGCATGGAAATCGTGGGCGAGAAGGAGTTGATCCTTTCGGTCACCGAAAAGGGGTACGGCAAGCGGACGGGCATCTCCGAGTACCGCCTGCAGTCGCGAGCCGGCAAAGGGGTCATTAACATCAAGACCGTCGAGCGGAACGGCAAGGTGGTGGGCGTGCTCAGCGTGGAGGAGGATTCTGAAGTTATGGTTATCTCCCAGCAGGGAAAGATCACCCGCCTGGATTCGAGCACGATCCGCGAATGCGGCCGCTCCTCGCAAGGCGTGCGCCTGATCGACCTGGAAGAAGGCGACCAGGTGGCGGCCGCCTGCCTGATCAAAAGCGAAACCAACGGCGACGGGCCCGTGCAGGGGACGCTGATTCAGTAAGGCCGTCGCAAGTGACCAGTGACGAGTGACAAGCAGGCCGCGTGATGCTCGGCACTTGTCACGTGCTACCCATCACGGTATGCTTGAGTTCTGCGGCAGTTGATATGGGCGAATTGGAAACAAAAGAGAAGCGCTTAGAAGAGCAACTCGGCCAGTTGCCTTCGCTGGTTGTGGCTTACTCAGGCGGCGTCGATTCCGCCTACCTCGCCTATGCGGCGCATGAGGCATTGGGCAACCGCATGCTTGCGGTGACCGCTCTCTCCGCCAGCTACTCCGCGCGCGACCGCGCCGAAGCCGAGAAGTGCGTGGCGCGCTTTCAGTTTCCCCACGAGTTTATTGAAACCGATGAACTGCAGAATCCCGACTATCGCGCCAACCGCGGCGACCGCTGCTACTTCTGCAAGGATGAACTGTTTGCGAAACTCGACGTTCTGGCCGGCGACCGCGGATTCGCGGCCGTGGCCTATGGCATCAACGCTGACGATCTGGGCGACTGGCGGCCCGGGCAGCAGGCCGCGCGCGAGCACAAAGTTCTGACTCCGCTCCTGGACGCCGGAATGACCAAGGCGGATATCCGGGAACTTTCACACCGCGTCGAACTGCCCGTGTGGGACCGTCCGGCTTCAGCCTGCCTTTCCTCGCGGATCGCTTACGGAGTGGAAGTAACGCCGGAGCGTCTGGCGATCGTCGAAAAGGGCGAAGATGCCCTGCGCGCGCTCGGATTTCGCCAGTTCCGCGTGCGTTATCACGAAGAGTTGGTCCGCATCGAGATTGCTCCCCAGGAGATGCCCCGCGCTCTCTCCGCCGAAATAGCCCGCAGGTTCGTCGAGATCTTCAAGGCGCTCGGCTTCAAATTTGTCACTCTGGACCTCGAAGGCTATCGCACGGGTTCCATGAATTCTCTCCTGGTCAATATCCAACGGTAGACTGTAATCCTCGTGGTCCAGACGGCAGGTAGTGGCTCAGTTTGGTATTTGTAGCGGCGGTCTATGACCGCCGTTTTCGGCGCTCATAGAGCGCCGCTACAGCAAACTGAGGCACCACCCGGCGACGGAAAGGGCTACGTATGCACTCACGCGTTCTCGCGATCATAGGAGTCCTCATTATGAGTTTTCATTTGCAGGCGCACTTTGCCCACGCACAAAGTCCCAATCTTGCCCAGCGGCTCGGCTATCCCGCGGATGCCCGGTTGCTGATCATTCACGCCGATGACCTGGCGGTGGCGCACTCCCAGGACATGGCAAGCTTTGAAGCTTTGAACCGGGGCGCGGCGTCTTCGGCCAGCATCATGGTACCGTGCCCGTGGCTCGCGGAAGCGGCCGACTATGCGAAGGCCCACCCGGACGCTGACCTTGGACTGCACCTCACCTTAACGAGTGAGTGGAACACCTATCGTTGGGGACCCGTCGCGCCGCGCGATCAGGTGCCGTCGCTGCTCGATCCCCAGGGCTATTTCTATCCCGAGACCGAGGAAGCCGTCCGGCACATCAAACCCGGGGAAGCCGAGCGCGAGGTGCGCGCGCAAGTCGAAACTGCGCTGAAAATGGGCATCCGCCCCACTCACCTCGATTCCCATATGGCCACACTGTTCTCGAACCCCGCCATGGTCGCGGTGCTGGTGAACGTCGCTCACGATTACCATTTGCCCTTCCTGATGATGATTCCCGGCACGCCACATGAGATGTATGCGGCCCTCAAGCCCACCGATGTCATTCTCGATCACATCTTCATGGCGACCCCGCCGATCCAACCGGACAAGTGGTTGAGCTATTACACCCACATTATCGACACGCTGCCGCCCGGCGTTTCGGAACTGATCGTCCACTTGGCCTACGACGATGGCGAAATGCAGGCGGTCACGGTGGGCCATCCCGACTACAACGCTCCCTGGCGGCAGCGGGATTTCAACGTGATGACCAGCCCGGAATTCCGGCAGTGCCTCGAAAAGAACCACGTCAAGCTGATAACCTGGCGGGAGCTTGACAAGCTGCTGCCGAAGGCTTGAGCAGGCGCCGACCTTGTTGTGGCATTATGTAATTATGGCGACCAGAAAAATGACCTTCAGTCTGCCCACCATCCTGGCCGCCCAGTTTATCAAGCGGGTTTCGGCACGAGACCGCTCGCAGTATGTCGCCGAAGCTCTGGCTGCGAAACTGCGGGAACGCGACCGCATTCTAGCTCGAGCTGCGGACGTGGCCAATCGCAGCCCTCAAGTGCGGGCCATTGAGCAGGAATTCGACAGGCTCGAACCCGAGATTCTGGAGCCGAGGGATCCTCCCCGTCATTACGCAAACTCCCGGCAATAACTCATTTTGACTCTGGTTGATTTAGGCTTCCATCTTCATGCGATATATCGGCTGCTAGCTTGCGCATCAGAGCATTGGCACGGTCAGCGTAACCGTAAAGCTCGTCATCCTTGTCGGCTGCCGCCTTGTCCCGGATCTTAAAGATAAGATCATCCAATTCCTTCCACGTCTGCTTACTAAACGCGCGATTTATCACGATTACCCTCCTCGTGGTTAGCCTAACGATATTTCGACGAATTGGTTATCGAGTTCGTAGGTCCATGCTTTTGTCGCTGCCTCACGAGCCAGGGTTCGAGCGTGTTGCAGAGCAGTCAATCGATTCTTCTCAAAGGCTACCTGTTCCCAATTGTCTTCACTGGCCCGCCGCTCAATTACGAAATCTTGACGACCCCTATACCTGACGACGAAATCTCCGAGTTTTGGAACAGTGTTTTTGATCATATAACCTGCCTCGGCCACCCGTCGGGAGACTTCTAGCCGCTACCGAACCAGATGGCTTAACAGTGTCCTTATCAACATTCAACAGCAGTAGAACGCTCCGAACCTAAACCGAGAACAAATGCTCGAGAATCCCACGTAGGGCACGTAGTGTTTCGTTTGAATTCTCTTCCTTCACCGTCTCCCTGTGTAGGATGTCGTTTCCCCTCGTTCGAACCTTGTGCGCCTGTTTAAGCCAAATGTCGTCCTCAAGGTAGCCCATGTTAGTGGCAACAGAGATTAGGCACTCCAGCCCACCTTCTTTGAGGTGAGTCTTGCGGTACTCGCTTAAAGCCACCCTGCCTTCCTTGGTTTCCTTCACTTTTACAGATAACGCCTCTTCGAGGCACGCTCGGCAGAGGGCTATGCAGGCGCGATGGAGTCCATACAAGAAGCAGCGCGTGGCCTCGCCAAGATACCAGATTAATTTCTCAGGGACCTTTCCTCGAATTGGCGGGGCGGAGAGGATGAACGTCTTCTTACGAATTCTCCCAAGAACCTTGACGAGTTCAAACGCGTAGTAAAACTCCGTATTGTCGTAGGCTCCTTCGTTGGCGTTAAGGGTGACTGTTTTGGAGAGTCCGTCAAATTCCGGTTCCACTCCCTCCTCCCGTGCCTTTGCAAACACCCCAGCAAGATTGACTGCCCTGAAACGGCTTTGAGCGTGTTTTGTCGCGGCCGCTTCTGAAGGAAACGTCGGAATTGCATCTCTCCCCAATGTAATGCCAACCACTTCTTTGTCTTCGTCAATATCCACTTCAAAATTGACAAGATTTAGTTGTTCAAGTATCCATTTCAGGACGGAGTACAGAGGGCCACTCACGGGGTCACCAGGCGAGCGTTGCTTGTAAATCCAATAGCTTTCGCCAACTTCTTCTATACCGAATTTTTCTTCTCTCATAGTTGATTCCTCTGTCCGGGCAACTCAACAACCATGATGGGTGCAAATTCCCCATGTTTCGTGGGAGATACGGACGCTTATATGGTTTTTTGGCTCTCCGCGAGTTCCTTCGCCACACGAATAGTGTTGGTGTGGATCTGGACGGTGTCTTCCACGCGGCGGGCGTAGCCTCCGGCCAGGGAGACCGTGACCGGAATCTTCCTGGCCCCGGCCTTCTCGAACACCAGCCGGTCGCGCCGTTCCAGCCCCTCCAAGGAGAGTTTCAAACCTCCCAATTGATCGTCCCGGTAAGGGTCAGCGCCCGCGACGTAGGCAATTAAGTCAGGCTGGAACTCTGCGAGTGCCTGATCGAGGCCTTTTTCAAGCTCGCGCAGGTATTCGGCATCGTCCGCGCCGTCTCGCAGGTTGATGTCGAGCGTGCTGGCAGGTTTGGGGTAAGGGTAGTTGTTTTCCTGGTGTATGGAAAGAGTAAACACGGAGTGATCGCCGGCGAAGATGGCGGCGGTGCCGTTGCCCTGGTGGACGTCGCAATCCACCGTCATGGCGCGCTCGATGGCCTTCTCTTTTTGCAGTTTGCGAATGCCGATGGCGACGTCGTTCAGGACGCAGAAGCCTTCGCCATGGTCGGGGTAAGCGTGGTGGAATCCGCCGCCGACGTTCACGCCGACGCCGTTTCCCAGTGCCAGGCGTCCGGCCAGAATCGACCCGCCTGCCGCAAGCCACACGGCCCGCACCAGCTCGGGTGAATAGGGAATTTCCAGGCGCAGGATTTCCAAGTAGGAAAGCTTGCCCGCTTGCAGTTTGCGGATGTACTCGCGGTGGTGGACCAAGGCAATGTCGTCATCGGAAGCCGCCGGCGGCGCCACGAAATCCTCCGGCGCGGCGATCCCGTCGCGCAGGAGTTTTTCCTTGATCAGGCGATACTTGATGGAAGGGAAAACGTGGTTGCCGAGGTTCAGGTCGTATTGGTCGGAGTAAACAAACCTCACGGCAGCAACCCTCCACGGCCTACTTGCGTTTACTGTAGCGCCGCCCTTTAGGGCGGCACATGCCGGGCTAAAGAGGCTGCGGAAAAGGTCGTCCCGGCGACCTCTGTAGCGCCGGCATCTTGCCGGCTCCCATGGAAGTGAAAGGAGTTGCCGGCTGGAAGCCGGCGCTACGTCAGCCCGCTAACGACTTTTTCCGCAGCCTCCGCAGCCCGGCGCTACGGGGCATTAACATGTGTCACATTAGCAAACCTATTTTCCAAGCGCCATACTAGCAGTTTCACGCGGGCGGCGGGCCGGGATCAACCCTTCGCGCACTCCCGGACCAGCGCCAGGAGCCCGGCCAAATCCTTCTCCGTTGTCCCGGCATTCATCAGCGTGCAACGCAGGTAGAGCGCCCCACCGATGCGAGTCTGCACCAGGAAGAATTTGCCGGAGGCGAGGACGCGCCTGCGAATCTTCGCCTGGTGTTCATCGAGTTGTTCGACGCTCAATTCCTTCGCCCTCTTTCCACCGGGGAGATGGCGGAAGCAGAGGATGTTGCACATGGGATCAGTGAGCAGCTCGAAGTCGGGCTGTGCCTTGAGTTGGGCCGCGAAGGCGCGCGCCAGGTCGATCTTCTGCTCGACCAGTTCGCCGAGCCCCCGCGCGCCGTAGAGGTGGAAGCAGAGCCAGAGCTTCGTCGCCAGCATGGGCCGCGTGCATTCGACCGTGCGCAGTCCCAGATCGTACTGCGGGAAGGGATGCCGACCGAACAGGTAGCTGGCTTCCTGGTGGAAGGCTTCATAGCCGTGCGCGCCGTCGCGGAAAAGCAACGCGGTGCCGAGCCCCGGCATGAAGAGCATCTTGTGAGCGTCCCAGACCACGGAGTCTGCCAGCTCGATCCCCGCCGCCAGCGCCTTGTACTTGGGGCTGAGCAGGACGGACGCCCCGTGCGCGCCGTCCACATGAAACCACACACCCTGGGCGCGGCAGAACTCTCCGATCTCCCGCAGCGGATCGAAGCTCCCCGTGGCCGTCGTCGCGGCGCTCGCGACCACCGCCACCACTTTCTTTCCCTGCGCCACGGCCGCGCGATAGCGATCCTCCAGCGCCGGCACGCTGATTCGGAACCGGTCATCGACCGGAATCCGGATCACGCTCTCCTGGCCCAGGCCCAGCACACCCGCCGCGCGCTCGACCGAGTAGTGGGCCTGCTCCGAGACGAGCATGGCCAGCGGAGGTCCGCTGCACAGGCCTTTATCCCACGCCTTTCCTCCCGTAGCATGATTGCGGGCCACGAGCAATGCGGTCAGGTTGCCGAGCGACCCGCCGGAAGTGAAAACGCCGCCGGCCTGCTTCCCCCAGCCGATCAGGCCGCACAGCCATCCCACCGTCTCGCGTTCGATGTGTGTGGCCGCGGGACTCATCTCATACACGGCCATGCTCTGATTCAGCACGCCCGCGACGAGTTCTGCCAGGCTGGCAGCGGGGATGGGATTCCCAACCTGGTGGCCGATGTAGCCGGGATGCTGCAAGTGAATGCCACGCTCGATAAGCTCCCGCACCCGCCGGTCGAGCTCGCGCGGGACGTCCGCCGCAGGCTCCGCGGGCAGCGGTTGCGCGTACTGTTCGGCGAGCGCCGGGGGCTCGGGCTCGGGCAACGCGGGCATCTCACCCCTGCGGGCGGCTAACATGTAATCCGCCAACTGGTCCACCACCCGATGGCCAGCTTCGCGGAAGAATTCCGGATCGTAAATCGATTTGATCATTGCTATGGGTTGAATTCCAGGCGGGGCTTTGCCACGGCGTTCCAGATCCAGCACCTGCTGGGATTTGCGAAATACCGTCGCGCCGCGGCCTGTAGCGCGGGCATCTCGCCCGCGCCGGGTGCTGTAGCGGCGGTCTATGACCGCCGTTTCGGCGCTCACAGAGCGCCGCTACCATTCTCCTTCTTTGCCGGGCTCACTGGCTATTCCACCGTAACCGACTTCGCCAGGTTCCGCGGCTGATCCACATCGCAGCCGCGCAGCACGCCGATGTGGTAGGCCAGCAATTGCAGCGGCACTACTTCCAGGACTGCGGAAAGCAGTTCGTTGGTGTGCGGCAGCACGATGAGGTGGTCGGCCATGCCGCGCACCTCGCGATCGCCTTCCGTCACGAGGGCCACGATCGACGCGCCCCGCGCTTTGGCCTCCTTGATGTTTGAGATGGTGCGCCCGTAGCGCGTGCGGGAGTCTTCCGAACTCCAATCGCAGGTGGCGATCACGACCACGGGCAAGCCGTCGGCGAGCAGCGCGATGGGCCCGTGTTTCATTTCGCCCGGTGGCGAAGCCTCCGCATGAATATAGGAAAGCTTCTTCATTTTCAGGGCGCCCTCGAGCGCGACGGGAAAGTGCACGCCGCGGCCGAGGAAGAGGAAGTCCGACGCGCGGTCGAAATGCCGCGCCAGGTCTTCAAACTCATCGTCCTTTTGCAGGACGCTTTCAAGCTGCACGGGCAGCGCCGTGAGGTCATTCAGCAGCGCCCGCGCCTGCTCGGTGCGCAGTTGGTTGCGCTTCTCGCCGAGATAAGCCGCGAAGAGATAGAGCGCGGTCAACTGCGCGGCGAACGTCTTGGTGGATGCGACGCCGATTTCCGGGCCCGCGTGCGTGTAGATGGTGCCATTGGCTTCGCGCGGCACCATGCTGCCCAGCACGTTGCAGATGGCCAGGGTCTTGGATCCCTTGGCTCTCGCCTCGCGTTGCCCCGCGATGGTGTCCGCGGTTTCGCCGGACTGGGTGATCAGCAGCGTCAGCGTTTCCGGGTCGACCAGCGGGTCGCGGTAGCGGAATTCCGAGGCGTAATCCACCTCGACCGGCACGCGCGCCAGCCGCTCGATAATGATCTTCCCCGCCAAGCCCGCATGACGCGAGGTGCCCGCGGCGACGATCTTGATCTCGCGGAAGGAACGGAAGTCGTCCTCCGTGATTTCCATCTCATCCAGGAAGACCTTTCCCGACTCCGGCGCGATGCGGCCCAGTGCCGTGTCGCGCACGGCGCGCGGCTGCTCGTAGATTTCCTTCAGCGTGTAGTGCTTGAAGCCGCCCTTCTCGGCCAGGATCGGATCCCAGGTGATGTGCTGGACGCGGCGTGAGACGGGGTTCCCGTCGAAGTCGGTCAGCGTCACACCCTCGGGGGTCAGCACGGCGACGTCGCCATCCGAAAGGAAGAAGAGGTCGCGCGTGTGGTAGAGAATGGCGGGGACGTCGCTCGCGACGAAGTATTCGTCCTTGCCGAGGCCGATCACCGCGGGCGGTCCCTGGCGGACCGCTACGATCTTCTCGAGGTCGCGCGTCGAGATGATGGCCAGCGCAAAGACTCCCGTGAGCTGCCGCACTGCCGCGCGGACGGCATCTTCGAGAGGAACGGACGCGTGCACGCCGTCACTGCCGTTCAGGTGTTTTTCCACGAGGTGCGCGATCACTTCCGTATCGACTTCGGTCCGGAAGCGGTGCCCTTCGGCTTCGAGTTGCTCCTTCAGCTCCTGGTAATTCTCGATGATGCCATTGTGGACCACCATCACGGAGCCGTGGCAATCGGCGTGGGGGTGGGCGTTCTCTTCGGTGGGAGCGCCGTGCGTGGCCCAGCGCGTGTGCCCGATGCCGTAAGCGCCGTCCACGGGGTCAAGCCGGATCTTCTCTTCCAGGCTGGGCAGCTTGCCCGGGGCGCGGCGCAGTTCCAGCTTGCCGTCGTGCATAACCGCCAGTCCGGCCGAGTCGTAGCCGCGGTATTGCAGCCGGTGCAAACCGTCGAGCAGCACGGGCACTACGCGCTTGTTTCCGATGTAGCCGATAATTCCTGACATAGGCGGACCGTTCCCGGCTGAGTGTGGTTCCGGCGGTCCCGGACCGCCGTGCAGAACTCCTCGCGTGCCGCTCCTGGTTACTCCTCTCCGCGTGCTGAAGATTACAGAATATGGTGGCGGCAGCTCACTGTAACGGCGCTCTATGAGCGCCGAAAACACGGCGGTCATAGACCGCCGCGACAGCAGGGATTATCACTATACTCTGTAATCCTCAATAGAGCGGCACAGCACTCTTGGGACTTCAGTCTAACAAGGTGAACTCCGAATTATAGCAGGAGCCGGGCGAACATTTCTGATTTGAAGAGCGGGCTGGAACCTTCGCGGGCGCCGGGACATCAAATGACTGAACCCTGCAGGCAACTCCGGTGAAGAGGAGATACCCATGTCCTTGCGACCCATCAAACGGCTGATCAAGTCCAAGCCGACGCTGGAAGGCGCGGGCGTGCACCTGCGCCGCGCGTTTGGCTTCGGCAACACGTCGGACTTCGATCCCTTCCTGCTTCTCGACGACTTCCGCAACGAACGGCCGGAGGACTACCTCGCGGGCTTTCCCTGGCACCCGCATCGCGGCATTGAGACCATCACATACGTGTTGGCGGGCACCGTTGAACACGGTGACAGCATCGGCAACAGCGGAGTGATTGGTGCGGGCGACGTGCAGTGGATGACAGCGGGCAGCGGGATTATCCACCAGGAGATGCCCAAAGGAGATCCGAAAGGGCGCATGCACGGGTTCCAATTGTGGGGCAACCTCCCTTCGTCCCTTAAAATGACCGCACCGCGTTACCAGGAAGTGAAAGCGCCCGACGTGCCCACGGTGACCGATGACGATGGTACCCAGGTGCGCATTGTCGCCGGGGATTTCTGGGGAACCAAGGGTCCTGTCGACGGCGTCGCCGCGGACCCGATCTACCTCGACGTGTCGGTGCCGGCGGGCAAGCGCAAGACGCTTCCGGTCGAGACCACGCGCCACGCTTTCGCCTACGTCTTCGGTGGAGAGGGGAAGTTCTGCAACGCCTCGGGTCCGCTCGCGGTGCCGACCGAGTCAGTGGGATGGACGGACACCAAACCTCCGGCGGACGTCGAAAATCGGTCGCTGGTCTTATTTGATCGCGGCGACGAACTCACCGTCCAGGCCGGCGAGGAAGGCATTCGGTTCCTGCTGGTCTCAGGAAAACCGCTCGAAGAGCCCGTCGCTTGGTACGGGCCCATCGTGATGAATACCCAGGAAGAGCTCCGCGAGGCTTTCCGCGAACTCGATCAGGGAACCTTCCTCAAGCACGCGCCGCCAAACCCCGCGGCCCGGTGACGGCCTGAAGCCTCGGCGACCTTCCTTCGCCAGGTACCCGTAGGGGCCCACCTGTGCGTGCGCCCTATCTCCCGCAAGGCGGGAGGGCCGGGCAGACACACAGGTCTGCCCCTACGGCCACGGCGCCCAGTGTAGGGGCACACCCGAGTGTGTGCCCTCGCCCCAGGCGGGCGAGGCGCCCGCGCTACTCACGCCGGTGTCATGCAATCCCCCGCAAGAGAGGAACTCTGTATTGCAATATAGATATAACGTGAACGATAGCCATCTATCGATGGCACAGATGCGCCCGTGCCGCCCTCACCCCACCGGTTGTCCGAAGCAGGCGGGGTAGCGGCGTGTATAGGGTTTCTTTTCGCGGTAGGAACGCGCGAGTTCCAAGTAGATTCCGAGGTCGCGGTCGAGGTCCGACTGCGTGCCGTCGAAGTAGAAATTGCGGATGGGTATGCCGCCGAGGTCCTTGGAGAGTTTCGGATAGATGGCCTCGGTCACGATACCGTTCATGCAGGTGAAGGGGCTGATGTCGATGATGCCGTCGGCGCCTTGCTTGGCGAGATACGCGGCCTTGCCCACGCTCAGCACCATCTCACCCAGCGCCCCGCCGGTCGGCAGGTAAGGCCAAGCCAATTCCAGTACTTCCTCAATCTCCGGTTCCTCAAGACCCACGAAGTCATCTTCGAAAGGCGCGACCAACGCGTGCTCGTCCGAGTGCTGGATGTGCGAACGGATATACGTGGCGAGCATGGATAGAGAGATCTCGCGGCCATGCAAGCGGAGTTTTCGCTTGGTCTCGGCGTTGGTGTAGCTCACCCACTCGCTGATGTGCGAAAGGCAGGCCTCGGCGCCGTAGCCTTCCAGCTTGCGGATCAGGTCCTCGTTGGAGAAGGTGTTCAGGCGGCAGAAAATCTCGCCCACGACGCCGATCAAGGGAAGCTCGCGATCGTAAAAGGCCGGCACGCGGTGGAAGCGCTCGCGGGCGCGCACCATAGCTTCCTGAAGAGTTTCGAGCTGGC
>Ga0335069_10002746_pt1 | contig 26897 bp, 19 predicted proteins | sample Lox_Sample_11_FD_206714 | JGI IMG/M metagenome (GOLD analysis project Ga0335069, IMG submission 206714) | Soil microbial communities from Loxahatchee National Wildlife Refuge, Florida, United States - Lox_Sample_1.1 | ecosystem: Environmental > Terrestrial > Soil > Wetlands | place: USA...
TGAATCCGAAGAAATTTGCAGAAGAGACAAGCGCAGCGTCACTTGCCGGCCTGGAAGAGGCCACTCGTCTTGCGGTGAAACGCAGCCACGCGGTTCTGCTCAGGAAGAAGGCGGCATAAGCACCAGCCCGCCGCAGCAGACCCGCACCGTACAATGCGGACATGGGTCCTCATCCATTGTTCCTGCGTGTTGCCGCAGTCCTGTGTGTCAGCGGTCTGGGACTACCTTTGCTTGCTCAGAGCGCATTGCCCTCGGCGTTGACTGCAGACCGTGCAGAGGCCCGCGACATCTTCAGGGAACTGATTGAAATCAACACCACCGATACCCCCAGGGGAAGCGTGACAGCCGGTACTGTCGCCATGCAGAAGCGATTCCTCGAAGCGGGCTTCCCGCCGGAGGATGTGCGGCTTCTCGGCCCTGATCCCAACAAACAGAATCTCGTGGTTCGCATGCGTGCGGCGGGCGCGACAACGAAGAAGCCGGTACTCTTTCTCTGCCACATGGACGTGGTGGAAGCGCTCCCATCCGACTGGCACACCAACCCATTCGAATTTGTCGAGAAGGACGGTTTCTTCTATGGTCGCGGCACTCAGGACATGAAGGAATCCGACGCCGCGATGGTTGCCACCTTCCTTCGACTGCATCGCGGGGGATACAAGCCGAAGCGCGATCTGATACTGGCGCTGACCGCCGATGAAGAGGGAGGCAAGTTCAACGGAGCGCAATGGCTGGTGAAGGAGCATCGGGACCTGGTGGACGTGGGTTATGTAATCAACCTTGACGCCGGCGGCATTGAACTCGACAACGGCCGTACCGTCGTCGCCGACGTGGAGGCAACCGAAAAGGTCTATGCCGACTACCAGGTCACAGCGACAAATCCGGGAGGCCACAGCTCGCGCCCGCGATCTGACAACGCCATCTACGAACTGACTACAGCGCTCAACAGACTCGCGGCTTACTCTTTTCCATTCGAGCTGAATGAGGTCACGCGCACCTACTTCAGAAGCCTCGCCGGCCAGGAGGCGGGCCAGACGGCGCAGGATATCAGCGCAATCCTCGCCAGTCCCCCCGACATGGCGGCGGCCGCGCGCCTCAGCGCCGAACCCAGCTTCAATTCAAACTTCCGGACCACATGCGTAGCGACGCGTCTTTTTGCCGGCCATGCAAACAACGCGCTGGCGCAGACCGCGCAGGCTAACGTCAACTGTCGCATCTTCCCGGGCCACTCGCCGGAGGAGATTCGCGAGGAACTCATCTCCGTCTTCGGAGACCCGAAGCTCAGTGTGAAGTACGTCTCAGACGCCGGAGTTGTGTCGGACATCGCTCCCGAGCGCAAGGCAATTGTTCCCCCGGCTCCACTCAAGGAGGTTTTCGACCCGCTCACGCGCATTACCCAGCAGATCTGGCCCGGCGTTTCCGTGACCCCGGTGATGGAAAATGGCGCAAGCGACTCCATATATTTTGCGCAGGCTGGAATTCCTTGTTACGGCTACTCGGCCATCGCTCTCGAACGTGACGATGATCGCGCACACGGACAAGATGAGCGGCTGCCTGTGGACTCCTACTGGAAGTCCCTCGACTTCTTCTACGCATTCACAAAGGCTCTCGGGGGAGAGTAGCGCCTTCGAGAGGAATCCGGGGACGGAATCCCGGCGTCTGCCCGAGTATGATGAGATGCCGGCAGCATAATTGACTTCAGTGGGAGTGTTTGGTTTGGCTGGCAAGATCGAACTGATGATGGGACCGATGAGAAGCAACAAGACTGCGGAGCTTTTGCGCCGTGCCGAGATGCGGCGTCAGTATGCGAAGCAGTATGTGCTTGTTCTCAAGCCCAGTGACGATACCAAAGGCGGGCCCGGCCTCGTCGAGAGCCGCAATCCGAACGGCCATGGCAAAATGCAGGCACTCGAATTCAAATCCAATGACCCGTGGCAGGTCCTTCAAACAATTGCAAATCTCGAGCAGGAGATCGGAAAGCGCGTCGAATGTGTCGCTATCGATGAGGGTCAATTCGTTGAAGGGCTTTTTCTCTTTACCAAGAGTCTTCTCGACGGCGGCCATGACGTTCTCGTCGCTGGACTCGACCTCGACTTCCGCGCCATCCCCTTTGGCGAGATGCTCAACCTCACGTGGCTTGTGAATGCCTACGGCGGCAGCATCACGGAATGCATGGCCTATTGCAGCTGCGGCGCGCGCGCGCTTTACTCGCAGCGCCTGATTGAAGGCAAGCCTGCTCCGTTCGACAGTCCGATCAAGATGCCCGGAGACTCGTATGAACCGCGCTGCGCAGAGCATTTCGTCCTGCCAGGCCGGCCCCATTAGCATCAACGGTCGCGCAGAAGACGCTTGATCCTCCCACTGAACACTATTGTTGAGCGCGGCGAAAGCAAAAGTCCGGGGTAAAGATGATGCGGTTCATCTGGGATCACTGTCAGGCGCAGCTGCTGGTGAGACCGTCTCCTCGTGCTCGACGATGCGCCAGTTTCCCGACGTACCGTTGTATTTGAGGTAGGTTGCACTGACGTTGAGGTCGCGGGGAAGCAGTTTGCCATTGCAAACCGCATCCTGCTCCGCGCGACAAGTAATCTTCGCTGCCGTTGGGGTGGAGAGTGCCAGGGCAAAATCCGTGAGCTTATAGCTTTTGATCTTGCAGGCGCCATTCTCCACCTGCGCAATCAACTCTTTCCTGTTCACTGCACCCGTGGAGCTGACGATTTTCGTATCATCGCTTACGAGTTGCTTGATTATGTCAGCTTTGCCCCTGCGCGGACCTGCCAGAGTTTCGTCTCGATACTGACGAAGTCTTTAAGGGATAGAAATCCAACTGGTACTTCGGGCCGTGATGTCGGATACCCATCCGTCCTAGTTCTGTCATCCACGCCATTCTGTCCAAAGCTCGATGAAGCGCCTAAACATGCTGCAATGGCTAATGTACTTGCGTGAAGAAATCCAACAGCCACCACAGTGGAAAAGAGGAGCTTCCAAGCGTCGAATCGAAAATGTGACATCTTCGTTTTCTCCCCAGGGTTTCCTCAGGGGACATTCAGAGGTTCAGGGGCCCAGAGAGACAGATTGATTTCAATAGGAGGCACTTTTCCTCGGCATGTCGTACTGGAGGAAGTCCTGTTTTTGAAAGGTGAGAATGCGTGGATTAACGGGTGACCGAAAATGACTGGCTAGGCACCCAAATGATGACAGAGAACACCTCAAGATTTGCTTAATAAACGGTTCGCGTGAAATAAACCATTCAGATCAGCAAATTGCTCATTAGCGCGCCTTCTTGCAGAAGATGCGTATATGACGACGATCACAAGTCTTTGTTCGGCTGCACAAGCTAAGAAATTTACGGTTCCAGCGCCGCTGCAATGAGAGGGTCAACGCCTCAAGGAGCCAGCCAGATCGTGATTGCTTTCTCGCCCAACCCGCTCTATCGAAAGATCACACTGCGGCTCGTCCCTTTCCTGGTGCTGCTTTACATGGTCGCGTTTCTTGACCGCGTCAACATCAGCTTTGCCGCTCTCACGATGAACCGCGATCTCGGCATCTCCGAGAAGCTCTACGGCTTTGCTGCCGGCATCTTCTTTCTCAGCTACTGCCTCTTCGAAGTCCCTGCCAACCTTATGCTTGGCCGCCTCGGCGCGCGACGCTGGCTGTCGATTCTGATGGTGGTTTGGGGATTCGTCTCGATGGGAACTGCCTTCGTCAAAACAGCGCCTGAGTATGTCGGCGTTCGCCTTCTGCTCGGGGTTGCGGAGTCCGGATTCTTTCCGGGAGTCATCTACTATTTCACCTTCTGGTTGCCCCGGCACCTTCGCACGAAGGTGATGGCGCTTTTCTTGCTGGCTGTTCCGTTGTGCAGCTCCATTGGCTCACCGATATCGGCGCATCTCCTGCTTCTGGATAGCCTCCATGGCTTAAATGGCTGGCAGTGGCTCTTCCTCATCGAAGGATTCCCGGCGGTATTGTTGGGCTTTGTAGCCTGGTTTGTGCTTTGCGACGGCCCGTCGACCGCCCCATGGTTGTCGCATGAAGAAAGAGGCAAACTCCGAAAAGAGATCGAACAGGAGGAACAGCATCTGCTGCAGACAAAGCCAGGCAGCGGGTGGGCTTGGCAAGTCGCGCGGGATTCGGCAGCGTACTTTCTCTGGAGCACCGGGATTTATGGTCTGAGCTTCTGGCTGCCGAAGATCCTGGTTGCATCGGGAGCATCGACGGTGGCGACCGGCTGGTGGGGACTGGTCACATTTGGCGTCGGCGCTCTAGCCATGTTGTGGGCAAGTCAGCAAGAGGGCTTTCGCGTTCTGCCCCTTCTCTTTCTGGCTACCGCCGCAGGATTTGGCGGCGCTGCTTTGTCCAGCAACACTCCGATGGCGGTTGTGAGTTTCTGCATCGCATCGGCAGGATTACTCTCTTCTTTGCCCATCTTCTGGAGCCTTGCCGCCAGCCGTCTGAGCGGCCAGGCCGCCGGGTCCGCGATCGCCATCGTGAATTCCGTTGGTGCCGTTGGCGCATTCTCGGGACCCTTTGCCATGGGCTGGCTACATGATTTGACGCATGGATACTCCGCCGGCCTTTGGACGATCGCCGGTTGCATGGGGCTCGGAGCGATTCTTGTAAACGGCGCGGCCAAAACCGCCAGAGTAGCTGTGGAGAGCGCGTAGGAGAGGTACCAAAGCCATGCATTCAGCCAATCGCGTTGCTGTCGTGACAGGCGGGGCCCAGGGCATCGGCCGCCGCACCGCAGAGCGGCTTGCTGAGCGGGGATACTCGCTGGCGATCATCGATCTGCGAGAGCCCACTGACACTGCAACAGCTATCCAGTCCAAGGGCCGCGAAGTCCTGAGCTTTTCTGGAGACATTACCGACGAGGCGACTGTTTTCGCATTTGCGGAGTCAGTCTTTGCGCGCCACGGCCGGGCAGACGTGCTGGTGAACAATGCCGGCATCAGCCATATCGCCCCAGCCGAACAGACAAGCTTTGCCGATTACCGCCGCGTCATTGATGTCAATCTTGTGGCGCCGTTTCTGCTCTGCCGGATCTTCGGCAAACGCATGCTTGATACCGGCAGCGGCTCCATCATCAACGTCGCCTCGGTTGCGGGCCTCCTCGGCGTCGCCGATCGATGCGCCTATAACGCATCCAAGCACGGCCTTATCGGCCTGACCCGAACGCTTGCCGCGGAATGGGGCGGCCGCGGGGTCCGCGTGAATGCGGTCTGTCCCGGCTGGGTGAAGACCGAGATGGATGCGGCCGATCAGACGGGCGGTACTTATACCGATGCCGACATCACTGGCCGCATACCGATGGGCCGCTTTGCCACGCCGGACGATATTGCCCAGGCCATCGCTTTTCTTGCCGATGAGCGCGAAAGCGGCTTCATCAACGGCCACTCGCTCTCAGTCGATGGCGGCTGGGCGAGCGACGGCACCTGGGAATCGCTGCGCCTGCGCAAACGGTGACTCAGCGGTTTGCAGCGGGTGCTCCATTCGATCTTAAGGAGTTCGCTGGGTGCGTTGCTCGCTTACCTGCGCTGGTAGACTAGAGTCTGCATGATCCTCCCGTTTGTCCGCGAGATTTTCGCGGAGCTGGAGCACTCCTCCTCGTTTGATCGCGTACGCAGGCACCTCGGCCTCGGTACTGGGCGTCGTCGTGTGTCCGGACTCACCGCAACGGGCCGCTCACTCTACCTACCTCTTCTCGCCCGCGCAGCAAAGCACCCTGTCATTGTGGTTGTCGCTGACAATAAGGCTGCGGAGGCTCTTGAGCCAACATTGCGCGCCGGCTGCGAACTGACCGGGGCCATCGATCCTGGGCAGGTTGTCCGGATGCCGGCTCACGATGTGCTGCCTTTCGAGAACCTGTCTCCGCATCCTGATGTCCAGGAGCAGCGAGCCGCGGCGCTGTGGAAGCTGGCCACCGGAGCCGTTTCCATCCTGATCGCGCCGGCTGAAGCGGCGGCGCTTCGGCTCTTCGACCGCGACTACTACTCGAGCCTTGCGGTCACGGTCCGGCGAGGCGAGGAGATCGATATCGAAGTTCTTACGGGACATCTGGCAAGTGTCGGCTATACGCAGATGGACCTGGTCGAAATGCCTGGCCAGTTCACCCGACGTGGCGGCATCCTCGATGCCTACTCGCCGGAGTCGGACCGGCCAGTGCGCATCGAGTTCTTTGGCGATGAGATTGACACGATTCGCAAGTTCGATCCTGAAACACAGCGTTCGCAGGCCGGTCTCGATGAGACACAGCTTCTTCCGCTGACCGAGACGCCGGTCACCGAGCATCTGCTCGCCGCAGTTCACGCCCGTCTCAGCAGGCAGCGGGTGTACACGGAGGCTGCAACCAGCGACGACGAAGAGATGGCCGTCGAGGCCGCCGCAGCCGGAGGTGTCAGTGTTTTCCCGGGTTGGGAGTTCTTTTCAGCCGTTGCCGGAGCAGAACGTCACCTGCTCAATCTGCTGCCCCGCTGCGTGGTGTTCGTGGACGAACCGGCGATGGTACACAACCAAATCGATCGCTGGTGGAACAAGGTCGAACAGCGCCACGAGCGCGCAGGCATCGGCTCTTTGATTCGTCCTGAGGATATCTACCTGCGCCCCGAAGTGCTGCAGGGCCAGCTTGAAACTCATCATGGTCTCGATCTCGATCAGCTTGGCGCCGTCGATGTGCTCGAAGAAGACAGCACCCTTGGAGAGATCGACATCAATTCGCGCCCGACGCTGCGCTTCCACGGCTCGATTCCAGCCCTCGTCGAGCAACTGCGCAATCTGATGGCCGCCGAGCAGCGGATTGTGCTCGCCACGCCCACGCAGGGTGACCTGGAGCGAATGGCGACATTGCTCCGGGACTATCAGCTTCCGTACCGGCTGGGGAGCCGTCTCGTCCACGGCGGCGAGACCATCCTCGAAGAGGCCAGTTATCTGGCGGGCGATCTGCGCGTGCCTGTTATCGTGCGAACGCAGCTGGCCACCGGGGTCAGCTTTCCAGACTCCGGGCTGGTCGTCTTTGGAGCGAACGATCTCTCCGATGATGCCGACATCGCTGCGCGCCCGGAGCCGAAGCGATCGAAGACCGCGGCGTTTGTCTCGGATTTTCGCGATCTGGCCATCGGCGACTATGTTGTCCACGTTGAACACGGCATTGCTCAATATCAAGGCCTGAAAGAGATTGTGCAGGACGGGCTCGCCGTTGAATTCATGATTCTGGAGTTTGCCGAGCAGGCCAGGCTTTATGTGCCGTTGACGCGACTGGACCTGATTCAGAAGTACCGGTCGACAGATACGGGCCCGGCCCCCGCGTTGAACAAACTTGGGTCACAGCAATGGACGAAGACCAAGGCGCGCGTACGCAAGGCCATGCAGGACATGGCGGCAGAGCTGCTTAAGCTCTATGCCGAACGCCATACAGCCCAGGGGACGGCATTCTCGACGGACAACGAGTTCCAGCGCGAGTTTGAGGGTTCCTTCGACTTCCGCGAGACTGACGACCAGCTCACCGCGATTGCAGCCGTCAAGCAGGATATGGAGGCGCCGACTCCCATGGACCGGCTCCTCTGCGGCGATGTCGGCTATGGCAAGACCGAAGTCGCGATGCGCGCGGCCTTCAAGGCGGTCCAGGATGGCAAGCAGGTGGCGGTGCTTACTCCCACAACCGTGCTCGCTTTCCAGCACTACGAGACATTCAAGCGCCGCTTCTCCCAGTTTCCGATCAACGTGGAGATGATGTCGCGCTTCCGTTCGCCGAAAGAGCAGAAGGGAATCATCGAGCAGATCGAAACCGGCAAGGCCGATATCGTCATCGGGACGCATCGCATCCTGTCGAAGGACATCCGCTTTCAGGATCTTGGCCTGCTCATCGTGGACGAGGAGCAACGGTTTGGCGTGCGCCACAAGGAGCGGCTCAAGCAGTTGCGGAAGGAGATCGACGTCCTCGCCATGTCGGCAACGCCGATCCCGCGTACGCTGCACATGTCGCTTGTCGGGCTGCGCGACATGAGTGTGATTGAGACTCCGCCCAAAGACCGCATGGCCATTCAGACAGTGGTGGCAAAGTTCGACGAGAAGATTATTCGGTCGGCCATAGAAGTCGAACTCGAACGCAGCGGCCAGGTTTACTTCGTGCACAATCGCGTGGAGTCGATCTACGAGATTGCTTCGCGGATTCAAGAGCTTGTTCCGGCCGCCCGTGTTGCTGTGGGACACGGCCAAATGGGAGAGAAAGAGCTCGAGCACGTCATGCTGGCTTTCATGCGGCATGAATTCGACGTTCTCGTCGCAACCACCATCATCGAGAACGGTCTCGATATTCCGCTGGCCAACACGATCATCATCAGTCGCGCCGATCGTCATGGTCTGAGCGAGCTTTACCAGCTTCGCGGGCGTGTCGGGCGGTCGAATCGTCGTGCCTATGCCTACCTGCTGATTCCGCCGGAGCGCGAACTGACTGACATCGCCCGCAGGCGTCTTGCAGCGCTCAAGGAGTTCAGCGACCTTGGCGCCGGGTTCAAGATAGCCGCGCTCGATCTTGAGCTTCGCGGTGCCGGTAACATGCTTGGAGGCGAGCAGAGCGGCCACATCGAGGCGGTCGGTTTTGAGCTCTACACGTCGATGCTGGAAAGCGCTGTGAAGGAATTGAAGGGCGAGTCCACTGCGGAGCGTCTTGCAACGCAGCTTAATCTCGGAATTTCGCTGCGCATTGACGAGAGCTACGTCGCCGAGGAGAATCAGCGGCTGCGCCTCTACAAGAAGATCGCAGGCGCCGAAAGCGAAAAGGCGATTGCCGATCTTCGCGCGGAGATGGAGGACCGTTACGGCTCCCTGCCCGATTCAGTTGTCTACCTTCTCGAGGCGGCAACGCTGCGGCTTGAGTGCGAACGGATGGGAATCGCGCAGATTGATCGCAAGAGAGGTGAACTACAGGTGCGATTCACTGAGACCGCGTCAATCGATCCGCAGCATCTGATGCGCCTTGTGGCACAAAACGCAAAACGCGGGGCCCAGTTCACTCCACAAGGCGTCCTGAAGTTTCCGCTGGGAGTGACCCGGCCTGATGAAGTTCTGCTTGAGATTCGAGACTTGCTCACAAGATTGATGCCGTCGCCAGTGAACGCATAATGGATGCGGATTGAACGAGAGGTAATGTGAAGAAATCGATCGTATTGCTTGTACTTGGTGTTCTCATGTTCTCTGCCGTCGATGCTTACTCGGAGACTCCCAGACAGAGATTTCAAGAAGTCTCTGACGAATACTTCGACCAGGTCTATTTCCCGTATCAGCCGACCGCGGGAACAATCGCGGGATATCACCAGTTTGATGGCAAGCTCGAGGACCTCTCGCGCAAGAGTATCGATGCTGAAGTAGCCTCCTTGCACTCTTTCGAAGAGCAGGTGGAGGCCATTCCGGAAACGGCGCTCGACCAGATGACGCGCGGCGACCGGCAGATGGTTCTTGGGCAGATCCGTTCAAGGCTGTTGACGCTTGAGACGATTCGCCCATGGGCAAAGGACGCGGATCGGTATTCCAGCATTGCGGCCAACGGGGCTTTCAGCCTCATCGAGCGCAAATTCGCTCCGGCCGACGATCGTCTGCGCGCGCTCATCGCCCGCGAGAAGCAGATGCCGGGACTTCTCGCCAATGCTCGCGTAAATCTGCAGAATCCGCCTCGCATCTTTACTGAGATCGCAATTGAGCAGCTGCCCGGAATCATTCGCTTCTTTGAACGCGACGTTCCGTCAGCATTCACCGACGTCCATGACGAGGCGCTCAAGAAAGAGTTCACGCAGACCAACAATGCGGTGATTTCTGCACTCAACGACCATCTCAGCTGGCTCAAGACCGACCTGCTTGCACGTTCCAACGGGGATTTCCGCATTGGTGCGGAGACTTTTGCGAAGAAGCTGCAGTACGACGAGATGGTCGATCTTCCTCTCGATCGATTGCTGGCAATAGGCTATGAAGACATGCGTCGGAACCAGCAGCAGTTCAGCCGGATTGCGAATGAGCTTGAGCCGGGCAAAGATCCGCGAGCAGTTCTAGAAGAGCTGGGCCACAATCATCCGGCGCCTGACAAGCTTCTTGACGCCTTCCGCGCCACTTTTGACAGCCTGCTTGGATACATCCGGGCACATCAGATCGTCACCATTCCTTCCGATGTGCGGCCCATTGTCGAAGAGACACCTCCGTTCATGCGCGCCACCACGTTTGCCAGCATGGATTCCCCAGGGCCGTTTGAGACACATGCCACTAACTCTTACTTCAACGTGACGCTTCCCAACGCTGCAATGACGCCTGCCCAGGTTGAAGGATTCATGCATTCGTTCAACATCGGCACCGTGATTTCCACCTCGATTCACGAGGCCTATCCGGGTCACTACATTCAGTACCTGTGGTCGCTGCGCGCGCCGAGCCGTGTTCGCAAGATCATCACGTCAACGACGAACATTGAAGGGTGGGCTCACTACACCGAGCAGATGATGCTCGATAGCGGTTATGGCCAGCCGGGAGCCGGCGCGAAAGATGAGCGCGAGGCCCAGTGGTTGCGACTCGGGCAACTCCAGGATGCGCTGCTGCGCAACGCCCGGTTTATCGTTGGCATCCAAATGCATACGGGAAAGATGAGCTTTGATGAAGCTGTCGAGTTCTTCCAGAAGGAAGGTTATCAATCGAGAGAGACGGCAGTAGTCGAAACCAAGCGTGGTGCAGGGGATCCCACCTATCTCTACTACACCCTGGGCAAAATCGAAATTATGAAGCTGCGGGCAGACCTGATAAAGAAGCAGGGCGCGGCATTCTCGTTAGGCAAGTTCCACGACGAGTTCCTCAGTCAGGGCTTTCCCCCCATCAAGATTGCACGCGAGGCCCTGCTCGGGGACGATTCTCCCGTGCTTTGAATTGCGCGTGTCGGACCGCTTAGCATTAGATGGCTAGTCCGCAACCGCTGGATGTGTTTGTTGAACAAATGAGATGAATAGGCTCGGAGATTTTCCGGCAGATGCCGATTGGGACAGGGAGACCAAATGAACGGGCAAGTGCGCAAGGTTGTCTTTCCGGCGGGCGGTTTGGGTACACGTTTTTTGCCGGCCACGAAGGTCATTCCGAAAGAGATGCTGGCGCTGGTTGACAAGCCCATCATCCAATACGGTGTCGAAGAGGCGCTGGCCTCTGGAATCGAGCACATCATCATCATCACCGGCCGCGGCAAAGGTACGATGGAGGACCACTTCGACCACAGCTTCGAACTTGATGCTACTCTCGAACGCCGCGGCAAGAAGGACCTGCTTGCCGTCTCACGGGGCGTTTCGAGTCTCGCGCGGATCAGCTACGTGCGGCAGCGCGAACCCCTTGGCCTGGGGCACGCTGTTCTCTGTGCGAAGGAACTGGTTGGCCCGGAGCCATTCGCGGTGATCCTGCCCGACGATGTTATCGATTCCGAAACTCCATGCCTGAAGCAGATGATCGATGTGTTCAATGAACGCGGGGGCTCCGTTCTGGCGACGCAGACGGTCGATGGACCTGGGATCTCTGCCTATGGCGTGCTTGCCGGCTCTCAGGATCTCATCGATCCACGCATCTATAACTGCACCGGCATGGTCGAGAAACCGAAGTTCGAAGATGCGCCGTCGCAACAGGCGATCATCGGCCGTTACGTTCTCACTCCGCGCATCTTTGACCTGCTTGAGCAGACTCTTCCGGGCGCTGGCGGCGAAATCCAACTCACCGATGGAATCAAAGCGCTGCTCAAAGAAGAGAAGGTCTTCGGCTATACCTTTGAAGGCAGAAGATTCGATGCCGGCGACAAGTTCGGCATGCTTCAGGCCACGATCGAGTTCGCGCTCAAGCGCAGCGATCTGGGTCCGAGGCTGCGCGAGTACCTCAAAGGGCTGCAACTGTAAATGAAGTCAGCTCATTGAACGGAGTCCAGTGCTGACGACGCTGTCGAGTTCTATGCCTTCCATTTGATATTGCAGCCAATCGAGGCGCGCTGATCCGCGCTCGGCTTTTTGCCTGCCAACACCGCATCGGTTGCCGCGCGAAGATCTTCGCCTGTAACGGCGACGCCATTTCCGGGCCGGCTTCCGTCAAACTGACCGCGGTAAACGAGCTTGAAATCAGAATCAAAGAGAAAGATATCGGGCGTGCAGGCCGCCTTGTACGAACGCGCGACACTCTGTGTTGCGTCATACAAGTATGGAAAAGAGAACTCTTGCGTCTCGGCCTGGTGCTTCAGTCCAGCCGGGTTATCTGCGGGATACGTTTCCGCATCGTTGCTGCTGATCGCAACAATCCCAACCGGCTTGCCGCTGTAGTCCTTTCCGAACGCTGCAAGCCCCTTCTCAACATGCTTTACATAGGGGCAATGCGCGCAGATGAACAGGACAAGGAGCCCCTTGTTACCCCGAAAATCGTCGCGCCGCACGGTCTTGCCGGTAACTACATCCGTCAGCGAAAAATCCGGCGCCGTTGTGCCCAACTCCAGCATCGTCGATTCAGTAAGTGCCATCGTTGTTCTCCAATCTCTGTGAGCTTCAATGGGTAGGCTAGCCCTGGGTGCTTTGCGTGCCAGAGTCCGTTAGAACAGCCCGCCTTGTCGTCCGGGCATTGCGATTCCGAAGTGCTCGTATGCAAGACGCGTCGCCACGCGACCCCGCGGTGTGCGATCCAGAAACCCTATCTGAATGAGGAATGGCTCGTACACTTCCTCGAGCGCATCTTCCTCTTCGGCCAGTGTTGCGGCCAGAGTTCCCAGTCCTACCGGGCCGCCGTCGTACTTCTGCATGATCGTCAGCATCAGGCGCCGGTCGATTTCATCAAAGCCATGCGCGTCCACCTCGAGCATGGTGAGCGCGGCGTTGGCCGTGGGGCGATCAATGATGCCCGACCCACGCACTTGGGCAAAGTCCCTCACGCGCCGCAGAAGCCGGTTGGCGATGCGCGGCGTGCCACGCGAGCGCAGCGCTATCTCTGCCGCTCCGTCTGGATCGATGGGCACCTGAAGAACCTCGGCCGAACGCGCCACGATCACGCGCAACTCGTCCTCCGTATAGAACTCAAGTCGCAACAGAATTCCGAATCGCGAGCGCAACGGTGAACTGAGCAGGCCCGGGCGTGTCGTTGCGCCGATAAACGTGAACGGCCGAATATCCATCACGTGGGTGCGTGCCGCAGGGCCCTGCCCGATGATGATGTCGAGCTTATAGTCCTCGAGTGCGGTGTAGAGCTTTTCTTCGAGGACCGGCTGCATCCGGTGGATCTCGTCGAGAAAGAGAACCTGCCGTTCGCGCAGGTTTGTCAGAATTGCAGTCAGGTCTCCCTGGATCTGCAATGCCGGCCCCGAGGTCTGCTGGAAACCCACATCCAGTTCGTTGGCGATGATCGTCGCCAGTGTCGTCTTGCCCAGGCCGGGAGGTCCGAAGAGCAGTACGTGGTCAAGGGCTTCGCCGCGAGACTTTGCTGCCTCAAGGGCAATGGCCAGTTGCTCCTTTGCTTTCGCCTGGCCAATGAACTCCCGCAGCCACCGCGGCCGCAGTTTCAGCTCAAAACTCTGCTCCTCTTCAGCGCGGGAGGCGCTGACCAGCCGCTCAGGCGAGTTGTCGCGGGCAATGGCCATGATGCGAGCAGTGTATCGGGTCGCGGCTTCCCGGGCCAAGCGAGCGCCGCTACCTCGAAAAGCAGTGCAAACTGAGGCTTATATCAAGGCCGGACCGGGTGAATCGCGTGGGATGCTCATCGTTGCTGCAAATCCCGGCCTATCTCTTCGTTACGCGCGTAACATCCAGAGCGTTTTGACCCAAGTTTGCTATTGATTCGCTCAATTGACGTGCCGTATTCTTGGGCCACCTCACAAGAGGAAGAGTGCGTTTTTAATGATTGGAACGCCGCGAAAAGCACGTCGCAGGCAGCCAATTCACAATATTGCAACGTCGCGCGGCCGAGTCAGAAACGCGCCGGAGTTAGAACTGGTATTTATCGGGAAGCAGCCTGCAGGATAATCTCCTGCCTGCTGCTGGTTACCTCATTCTGTTGTGCTGATCCATGGACCGCCGTGGCTCAGCCGGGCGGAAACGCCGGGAGACCTTTTATGCGTAATCGTTCGTCCCTTGGCGCCATGTTGTTGATTGGCGCCTTGGTGCCGCTGACCAGTTGCACTAGTGAACCAAAGCTTTCTTCCATCGTGGTCACTCCGAGCACCGTGACGGCGGCTGGGGGCGTCACGTGGCAATACACAGCTATCGGATACTACGCGAAGCATGACAAAGCTCCGCTGACCAAGGACATCACAAACGAAGTCACGTGGTCTTCCGCGAGTGCTCAGATGGTTACAGTCAGTTCCACTGGATTTGCAACCGTCACCGGAATCAGCTATGGGAACACGACCATCAGCGCCACCGCACCGGGCTTCAATGGGATTATTGTTGGCACGGCCAATGTCAGCGTCCCGACGCCAACGTCGTCGCAAGCGATCGGAGTCAAGTCGGTCTTGATTCAGAAGACCGTATTGCCCGATGGATCTGTGAAATTCACTGCCACCGGAAAGAATTCGGACGGGTCGCCCGTCGAGTTGACGAACGATGTGAAGTGGACGTCTAGCGATTCCGACGTCGCGTCCATCGACTCCGCTACCGGGCTCGCAGCCGGTGTCGGCCCAGGACGCACCACTATCATCGCGGTGTACACGAATCCGGACGGTACGAATGCAATCGGCACCACGCACTGGAACATCGCAGCGCAAAACTAGCCTTCGCTGAAACAAGCACAGACAGGCCACCTTCGGGTGGCCTGTTTCACTTTGTCTAGGCCACGGATTCCAACGGTTAGACTAAGAGAGTCGATTCTCCGCTCGCGATGACCCACCGTTTTGCACGCCTTCGGCGTTTTCATTTCAATCTTCCGCAACGCATCGCCGCGTGCATGCTCCTGCTGTTTCTCGCGCAGGGCTTCTGGCTAACCGGACGGCAGACGCTTTCTGATCGCGACTATCAGTACGCGCGTTGCGGACGCGAGATGTGGGAGCGCCCCTCGCCGCTTGCCGGGTACTTCACCAGTTGCGGCAACATTCGCGACGGCGTCCTCGCCTACCGCATCGCAGGCCTGCCGTTGACTCTGAACTTTCTTGCCGAGCGTGGGATGGATCGATTTCGCCAGCCCGAAGATCGCGTCGTGCAGGGCCCAATCGGCGAGGGCGCCGGACTGACGACCTGGGAGCTTCGCCATCAAATGACCCATGTGCTCCTTTTGCTCCGGCTTCCGTTTCTGGCGTGCGGATGTGTGCTCGGCGGAGGACTGTGGTGGGTCACACGCAGACTCTACGGAAATATGGGCGGATACGTCGCACTTGCCCTTTACTGCTTCTCCCCGGCCGTTCTCAGGGCTTGCGTCTCGCCAAATCCCGAGGTATACGCTGCCCTCGGCGTCTATGGGGGCGTATACACCTGCATTGGCGTCGCCCATGCCATGCAGGGTCCGCGGCGCAAGTGGCGGCCCCGCATCGTGCTGCTCACGGTGATCTTCGGAATCGCCGCGGCATCACACATTGCGGCGCTGCCGGTGACTGCGCTACTCGGGCTTGTCCTGATGCTCTGGGTTGCCGAGGGCCGGCGAAGCCAGGTGCTGCCCGTGCTTCTGCTCGCCTCTGCTGGCGCGCTTCTGCTCGTCTTTGCATGCTATGACTTCTCGCCCGATGCGTTCAGCTACGTATTTCGCTCCGCTGCCGGATTCCTCTCCTTCTCGCTCGATCCCGCTGGGCGTTTCTTTTCAACGCTCGGCAATGCTGGAATCACAGTGGCTGCCGCTGCTGCCGGCCTGCTCTATCTGGGGGTGAGCCGCTCGCGATATTTTGGCAACACCGCCCCGTTGCTTTGCGCGGCGATTCTGCTGGTTCTAGTCACGACCGGCGTCCCGTCCAGCCCCTGGATCTGGGCGATTCCCTTTGTGCTGACGTTTGTTGGAGGAGTCTTTGCGGATGCCTTCGAGACGTCTCACAGGAGGATTGCGCTTGCCGCAGCGGGTTCGATCGTCGCAATGCAGATCGTCTTCTGTGTTGTGACTCTAGCAGGAAAGCTCTGAAAACCCATTCGCCCCCTCGACGAAGGGCATTGTCCGTGCTGTATGTCACGTCCAAATCCGTAATAAGAAAGTCACCTCTTCAAACCTCAGAATTCTGGCTGAAACGAGTCCGCTTGAGAGGCGTCTCAAGCCCTGCGGAACAGCATGCAGATGTCAACCATAAATATATGGAAAATAATGGTTTGTTTGCATGTTATCGTCTTGCTGAAATGCACTCCCACGCCGTAAAATAGACTTGCAGCCCGCAGAAATTCCGGCCCTGCCTTTCCGGTGTTTTCGCCGCCTCTCTGGGGGCTCAGACAACCTCTATGCCAGACGATCAGAACCCCCAGCTTCCTCTCGATGGCGGAACGCCGCCGCGCGACGGCACAAGTCTCATCTCCATCAACATTGAAGAGGAGATGCGCCGCTCGTATCTTGACTACTCGATGTCGGTCATCATTGGGCGCGCACTCCCCGACGCCCGCGACGGCCTCAAGCCCGTGCATCGCCGTGTGCTCTACACCATGAGCGAGATGGGCCTCGAGCACAACAAGAAGTACACCAAGTGTGCCAAGGTTGTCGGTCAGGCGATGGGTGTCTATCATCCCCACGGCGACTCTGCAATTTACGACACACTTGTTCGTATGGCGCAGCCGTTTTCGCTTCGTTATCCGCTTGTTGACGGGCAGGGGAACTTCGGTTCGGTCGACGGCGATCCGCCGGCAGCCATGCGGTACACCGAGTGCCGCATGATGCGCATTACGGGTGAACTCCTTGCAGACATCGAGATGGAGACCGTCGACTTTACGCCGAACTACGATGAGTCCGTGCTCGAGCCCACCGTTTTACCCACGCGCATTCCCAACCTGATCGTCAACGGCTCCAGCGGAATCGCAGTCGGTATGGCCACCAACATTCCGCCGCATAACCTCACCGAGGTTGTGAATGCCACGATCGAGCTTGTCAAAAATGCAAAGGCTGGATTGATTGAAATCCTGAAGCACGTGCAGGGGCCCGATTTTCCGACCGGAGGTTTCCTCTACGGCAAGGGTGGAATCGCCAATGCCTACAAGACAGGGCGCGGGCGGTTCATGATGCGCGCCAAGGTGGCGACGGAGAATCTGACCAAGGAGAAGCAGGCGCTTGTCGTAACCGAGATTCCGTACCAGGTAAACAAGTCAAAGCTGATCGAACGCATCGCAGAACTGGTGACCGAGAAAGTCATCGACGACATTGGCGACGTTCGCGACGAGAGTGATCGCGATGGCATGCGCATCGTGATCGAGCTCAAGCGCGGCGCCCAGCCCGAGATCGTGCTTAACCAGCTCTACAAGCACACGCAGATGCAGGAGAGCTTCTCCATGATCCTGCTGGCTGTGCTCAATGGCCAGCCCAAGGAAATGGGGCTCGAAGACGCGATCCGCGCCTTCATTAACCACCGCATCGATGTTGTGCAGCGCCGCACTGTCTTTCTGCTGCGCAAGGCCCGCGAGCGAGAGCATATTCTCGAAGGCTACAAGATCGCGCTCGACAATCTCGATGCAGTCATCAAAATCATCCGCGCGTCCGGTTCGCGCGCCGAGGCGCGTGAGAACCTGTACGCGTGGGGCAAGGGAACGGAGATTGTCATCAACGTCGACCGCGAGCGCCTTCCCAGCGAAGAACGCGGCCTTTCGCTTCGCCAGGTCGATGCGATTCTCGAATTGCAGCTCTATCGCCTCACCCAGCTCTCCGTCGACGAGATTCTCAACGAAATGAAGGAAATCCGCGAGAGGATTGCCGAGTACGAATCGATTCTTGCCAGCGAGAAGAAGCTCCGCGGTGTCATCGTAAAGGAGCTGGAGAAGGTCCGCGACCAGTATGGCGATGAGCGCCGCACTGAGATCGTTGACGAGTCTGCCGAGCTGCAGCTTGAGGACCTGATCGCCGACGAACAGGTAGCCGTCACCGTGAGCCACCAGGGCTACCTGAAGCGGACACCGATCTCGATCTATCGCCAGCAGCGGCGGGGCGGCACAGGCCGCACTGGCATGAAGACGCGCGAGGAAGATTTTGTCTCGCAGCTCATCATCGACTCGACCCACGCCTATCTCCTTTGCTTTACCAATACGGGCCGCGTCTACTGGCTCAAAGTCTACGAGATTCCGGATGTCGGCGCGGCAGGGAAGGGCAAGAGCATCCAGAGCCTGCTCAGCCTGCAGCCTGGCGAAAGTGTGCGTGCAATCCTTCCGGTGCGCGACCTCGAAGAGGAAGGCAAGTTCATCTTCTTCGCAACGCGTCAGGGAACCGTGAAGAAGACGCCGCTCAAGGACTTCTCCAACGTGATGTCGCGCGGCATCATTGCCATCGGCATCGATAAGGACGACGAGCTTGTCGCCGCCCGCGTCACCGACGGTTCGCAGATTGTCTTTCTTGCCACGCATCTTGGCATGGCGATCCGCTTCGATGAGTCCGATGTGCGCTCCATGGGTCGTCCGGCCTTTGGCGTCCGTGGCATTGATCTCGGTAAAAACGATTATGTCGTTGGAGTCGCCATCACGCCCAAGGAACACGAGGAAGGTGCGTATCGCATTCTTGCCGTAACCGAGAACGGGTTCGGCAAGCGCACCAATGTCGAGGAGTACCGCCTGCAGTCGCGCGGCGGAAAGGGCGTCAAGAACATGGCGGTGACCGAGCGCATCGGCAAGGTCAACACCATTCAACTGGTCGATGACACCTCAGAGTTGGTGGTCATCAGCCAGTGGGGCAAGATCATCCGCATCGATACCAAGCAGGTGCGCGCTGCGGGCCGCGCCACGCAGGGGGTCCGTCTCCTGAACCTCGAGGAAGACGACAAGGTTGCCGCGGCGGTCATCATTCCGCCCGAGGAAGTTAACGGCAAGGATGATGAACAAGGATCGCTGATTCAATAGAAGTTCTGCATCGGCAGCAGTTGGCTTGAGAGCTCCACCTTCTTCAGCGACGTGCGTTGAAGAGGGTGGAGGCTCTGCTCATTGCATAACCGCCCCGCAGGGAGGGAAGCAGCCGCCTTGCACGCTTTAAGATGGAAACGCACGGGGTCCATCGAGGCACATGAATCGCAACAGAGTTCTTTTCCTGAGTTCGTTACTCCTTATCGTCTCCACAGTCAGTGTCAGGGCAGAAAAGAACCCGATGGACAAGGCCCGCGTCATCAACCCGTCCGCGTCATTCCTTGACGTACCTGCTCGTCGTGCCGAACTGGCTTCTGCGACCAATCCACGAGTTCTCCTCGCTCTCAATGACAAGCGCGGCTGCTTGAACGCCGAAGAGCCAGCTCCGCCTGTCGGCCGCATGATTATTCCGCATCACTATCTCAGCGGCAGCAACGGGCCGGTCAATCCGGAAGAAGCCAAGGCTACCATCCCCTATCGCAAGCTGCAGGCTGCCGCGACTGATGGGGCGAGCCGGTATGTGGCGACGGGCGATCACAGCGAGGCTGCTTGCGTTGCCAACCTCCTTGCAAAATGGGCCGCAGCCCGCGCCCTGCTTGATTACAGCTACAAGGAAAGCAGCCAGGCCTGGTACCAGGTTGAGTGGACCCTCAGTTCCATCTCCCTGGGGTTTTCCGTCGTGCAGGCCGATTCTGCGATCCCGGCCAATCAGCGCAAGGCAATCCTCGCGTGGATGCACGATGTGACTGACTACATGTTCGATCAGGACCCCCATCCAGGCGACCATGCGCGTGAAAACAACCACGCCTACTGGCGCGCTCTCTGCGCCACGTCGGTGGGCATTCTCACCTCTGATGACAAGCTCTATCGCCGAGGCCTCGAACAATACGTGCGCGCCATCGGCGAGATGAATCCCGACGGCTCGCTGCCGCCCGAGATGGCGCGGCACGAAAACGCGCTGCATTACCAGAGCTTCGCGCTTACTCCCCTGGTCATGATTGCCGAGCTTGCATCCCGCCAGGGCGTTGACCTCTACGGCATCCGCGTCAACGGTCACACCATCGCCGACGCCGTCGATTTCCTCGTGCGCGCTTCCGATAATCTGGACCTGATGAAGCAGTACGCCTCAGAACCACAGACGTTTTCACTCATCTCCGGCAAGAACCCGCCCGCCTGGACCGAATTCTGGGTGGCGCGGTCTCCGGGCAAGCCGTGGATGGACATTCTTTCAAAGCCGCTCTCTGACTCGAACATTGGTGGCAATGCGACTCTCTATGCCGCACCCGCACGCGGGAATTGATCAAGCATTTGGCGGCTGCAACTTCTTCAGCTTCTCCTCCAGATCAGGCACGTAACTGACCTGCGCATCGGGCTCCAGTTTCCTCGCCTCGGCAAGAGCAGCATTCCAGGCGGCTCTAGCTTCGTCCTTTTGGCCAAGAGCCGCAGCGCTATCGCCAAGCACCGTCTGGCTCATGATCTCGGCCGGATCGATCGCTACAGCTTCAAGTGCAAGGTCGTGCGCACCTTTCGCATCGCCCTTCCACAGCATGTGATAGGCATTGAAGGCGCGACTCAACGCAGCAGCCTGCCTCACCTCGAAAGTTCCGCGATACACCATCACGCCATAATCGATCATCTCTGCCGGCTGCATCGACTGGAACTGTCCATAAGGACTCATACGCGCGCTGGGCCACTCACATCCGCTGAGGTCGCCCGCGCTGATCAGGACGTTGCCACTGATCGTTGGTGGAATTAGGTCCGCGCCGCCCAGCCAAAACGTGTCGAGATTCGGAAGGTGCTTGCATTGGATCCCGTATACCTCGGGATCGATCTCAGGATGCGCGAAGTAAGCGAACCAGCACTCCTCTCCCGGGTGCTTGTCGACCCAGGACTTTACTTGAATGAGTTGCTGTCCCCAGTCCACGTTCGCATCGCTCAAAAGCTTGTATGTGTTCTTCGGGCCGCCCCACGCTTCGTTCGCATAGGCCATCGAATTCGGGAACACAAGCAGCGCTGAAGCGATATGTGCGGCCACGAGCGCTCCGCATGCCCATGCCCATCGCCGGTTGGCTGCAGCCAGAGTAGCTGCGCCGCCACCCGCAAGGACTGCTGCCAGCGTATACAGCGGCAGAATATGACGCGCCCCGATGTTCATTCCCGACACCATCGCGACGCCCAGATACACGGCCGCGGGAATCAGAATGAAGGCCAATTCACGCGCTTTGCGCATCTGCTTCGTCACGATCGCGTAGAAGGCGAGGGCGACGAGAGCCAGCAATCCCAGGGTCGTCTTGATGAGAATCACCACCGGGAAATACCACCACACGCCGTGTGCCAACTGCCTGCCCAGGATGAACGTCGGATAGAACTGCGCCATGCGCTTCACATCCACAAGCCCGATGAGATACGACTCGGGCAGCAGATGCAGATGCGCGATTGCCAGAACGGCTTTCGCATTGAAAGGCGTCAATGGTTCGACAAAGCTCGCCAGCGTCGGATTCATTTGCAGGCCCGCCGGCCGGGCAGCGTACCGGAACCCATAGAACGTCCACAGGACCGCGACCCCGATCACGACGATAACTGCAAATGCGCCACTCAGGCGGAGCGCAGTCCGTCCGCGTTCACCTTTTGGTGCGAACACGGTCTCCCACACGATGAGCAGCACGAGCATCGGGGCGAGCAGGATCCCCGAGTGTTTCGTTACCATCAGAAGCCCCGCCGCCAGTCCGGCGAGACACAGTCGCAGCGCCGTCGGCTGTTTCACATACCGGTAGAACCCATAGATGCTTGCGAGAAAGAACAGCGACACCCCAACATCCGTGGTGACCAGCGCCGAGTGCGCCAGGATATTCGGATCGAAGGTGACCAGAACCAGTGCGACCAGTCCTGCCGTCGTCCCAAACCACTCCCGCGCGGCAAAAAACACCGTCAACGACAGGGCAAGCGCCAACAAACCTGCGGCAAGGCGCATCTCAAAGACCATATGCTGACTTGACCCGTCATTGCGGGCCAGCCATTCCCGTCCGTCCATGTAGGCTTCGCTCTTGAAGTGATGCCCCTTCAAGGGCGGAATCCATAGATCGCGTCTCAGTTCAGGAAGCGTGGCGAGCAGTTTCACAAGGGGAGGGTGCTCCGGGTTCAGGCCAAAATCTTCGGTGTGCCACATCATGTAACCGGCAAACATGTGATTGCCTTCGTCAAATGTCAGCGATTCACGATGAACCATGTAGACCATCTGTGCTGCCTGAATCAGAAGCAGGCCAAGGACTGCAAACCACACCGAGCGATTTCGCGTCACCGTAACCCCTTTTTCTTTTGGAACCCGCCAATTTTACAATCTCCGTCCCGCCCGTGGGCACCACCCTGCTGCGGCGAGACTTATCAGACAAATCCGAACCCATCTCAGCACTCGAATTCACTTGAAATGCGTCTTACACTGGTGACGCTCGCAATTCTCCGCGCACCCCTGATGGTGCGAACTGCTGCCGCTTTACTGCTGACCGCGGCCTTCGTCCTGTCGGCTGGCGCCGTTCGGGTAACTACGCCCGAGAAGCCGCATGCCCATGCGTCCGGCGGAAAAGGCGCCGCCCATTCCACGCAGCGCGCGCACTCCAAGTCGCGGCACGCGTCGCATTCAGCGCACAGCTCTGCTGCGCACTCTTCGCGCTCGGCGAAGACGGGTTCCGTCCGGCACAAAACCGGAACCGGCAGTCACGCGACCATCAAGGCTCAGCAAATGCGGGCAGCTCCAACAACGACGCAGCCGCAAAGTGCACCCAAGCTGCAGATGGCCCCGACTTGGACTGCGTCGCCAGAAACCCTGGCGAGGGCAAAGGCTCTTGGGCTCGCGCCCTCTCCTGAAGGCGCTGTGCCCCCGGAAAACCCGGTGCCGGCGACGGCCGCTCCTTTGGCTGCCTCGCCCGAAGAATCGGCCCCGGAGGAGGCGTCGCTGACCGCGAGTCCCAAGCCTCTCGACCCTCCTGTCGATACCGTGAACCGGTTTGACGAGCTCTTCAATCCGACGGATACAACCCAGAAATTGGGCAAGTACACGTTGCGCGGCAATCGCGACTCCCTGGTTCGCCAGAACGAGCGCTCCGAGGCCGACGATCTCGAACGCATCGAAGACGACACAGACCTTGCCGATCGCATCGCGCGCGGAATGCTGGTTCCTGTTCCCGTGTCTGCTTCGCTTGCCGTCAATCCAGCGCTCCCGGAGGACCGTAGATATTGCCGGCCATGGACAGCGGCCTTTCTCACCGACCTCGCGCGCGCCCATGATGCCCAGTTTCACAAGCCGCTGATGGTCAGCTCAGCGGTCCGCACCGTCGAATATCAACGGCACCTGATGAGAAGAAACCACAACGCCGCGGCGGCAGAGGGCGACATCGTCAGCCCGCATCTGACTGGGGCAACAATCGATATCGCAAAGTCGGGGCTGAATCGGCACGAACTCAACTGGATGCGCAACAAACTGCTCTTCCTGCAGAACCAGGGGCTGATCGATGTGGAGGAGGAGTATCGCCAGGCCTGCTTCCATATCACGGTATATCGAGAGTATGCTCCTGACGAGCCAAGCCTTCCGATTACAAAGCTGGCCGCAGATGCGACAGATCACCCTGCAGGCAGCGAGGCCGTTTCAAATCACCAGTAGCGGCAGCAGCGGCCCAAAATCCCCGGCAAATTCATATCCACCTTTGCTCCAGGCGGGTTACAATCGCGGGCGAGCGCAATCGCAAAACCTGAGATGCCTCCTCCCATCGGATGCGCATGATGCTTGCGCCGGAAATCCCAAACGGCTTACGGAGAGACAAAATATGAGCGATCAGGCAGTTCAACCCGCGGCCGAAACAGACCCCGGGCTCACCCAATGGCAGCGCGTCAGCAACATCTTCTCGGCGCCGTCGAAGACCTTCGAAGACATCAAGCGCGGCAACCGCAGCTGGTGGATGCCCTATCTGATTATGATTGTGATCGGCTACATCTTCTTTGCTGCCGTCACAATGAAAATCGGTTGGAACCAGGTGGCGCAGAACGCCATCCACATGAATCCGAAAGCTGAAGAGCGAATGCAGCAGGCTCCTCCGGCTCAACGCGATATGACGATGAAGATCACTCAGTACTTTACAGAGGGCGCCGTTGCCGCCAGTCCTGTAATTCTGCTGATCGCCGCAGCCGTGATGTCGCTTGTTCTCTGGGGAACCATCAATTTTCTCTTCGCCGGAAAGGCCACTTTTCCAACCATCTTTGTGGCGTTGATGTACGCGTGGCTGCCGGGGATTATCAAATCGCTTCTGGGCACAATTGTGGTGTTTGCGGGAATGGCGCCCGAATCATTCAACATCAGGAACTTTGCACCAACCAACCTGGGCGCCTTCCTGAATCCGCTGGAGACAAACCCGGGTCTCTATTCCTTCGCAAGCGCGATCGATTTCACCACGATCTGGACGCTGGTGCTGGTGAGCATTGGCGTGGCGATCGTTGCTGGGGTCAAGAGGTCGTCAGGATACATCGCAGTTTTCGGCTGGTGGGCCATCCTCGTGGTCGCGGGCGCAGGATGGGCTGCCATCATGGGCTGAGCCCTTCACGCCGTCACACAAAAGAGAAACGGCGCGCATTGTTCAGATGCGCGCCGTTGTTTTTTTGCTAAAGGCTAAAAGCTATCAGCTAATGGTTGTTTACTCCGTCCACCGCCGGATGATCAGCGTAGCATTGATGCCACCAAACCCGAATGAATTGGAAAGCGCTACATCAAAGTTGTGCTTGATGGCTTTGTTGGGCACATAGTCCAGCCGGCATTCCGGATCCGGTTCGTCCAGGTTGATGGTTGGCGGTATCTCCTGGTTCATGAGCGCGAGCACGGTGATGCCGGCTTCGAGCCCGCCTGCGCCGCCCAGCAAATGCCCCGTCATCGACTTGGTTCCGCTGATCTTCAGCCTGTGGCTCAGAGCATGCTCGCCAAACACCAGTTCGATGGCGCGCGATTCGTTGCCGTCGCCCGCCGGTGTCGACGTGGCATGCGCATTCACATAACCCACATCTTCCGGCTTAACCCCTGCATCCTTGATCGCCGCCCGCATGCTGCGCTGCGCTCCGGCGCCATCAGGAGCGATGCCCGTCATGTGATAGGCGTCAGCGCTCATGCCATAGCCGATGACTTCGGCAAGGATCTTGGCGCCCCGCGCCCGGGCAAATTCCAGTTCTTCGAGAATCAGGATGCCTGCGCCTTCACCGATCACAAAGCCATCGCGGTCCTTGTCAAACGGACGGCTCGCCTTCGTCGGCTCATCGTTGCGCGTTGAGAGAGCGCGCATCGAAGCGAATCCACCGACTGAAAGCGGTGTCACCGCTGCCTCAGACCCGCCCGCGATCATCGCGTCCGCATCGCCGTGAAGGATCATGCGTACCGAATCGCCTATCGAGTTTGCGCTTGTAGCACACGCAGTGGCAGTTGCCGAAATCGGCCCCCGGGCACCATAGCGGATGCTCAATTGTCCAGCCGCCATGTTCACAATGGCCGCGGGAATGAAGAAGGGAGAGATCTTTCGCGGACCGCCCTGCAGCAGACTCGCGTGTTCGCGCTCGATAATCTCGAATCCGCCGATGCCGGAGCCGATGAAGACTCCCACTCGATCCCCATTGTCGGGCGTGATCTGGAGGCCGGATTGAGCCAAGGCTTCTTGCGTTGCGGCAAAAGCAAAGTGAATGAAGCGCCCCATCTTGCGCGCTTCCTTCTTGTCCACGAAGTTCAGAGGATCGAAATTCTTGACTTCCGCGGCAAATGTGACTGGAAAACCAGAGGTGTCGAAGCCCTGGATTGGAGCCATACCGCTGGCTCCGGCTACCAGCTGCCGCCAAACCTCAGGAGCGGTGTTACCGACACCGCACACCAGCCCAAGGCCGGTGATGACAACTCGACGATTCACCGGCTACTTGCCTTTCGCGGTCTTTTCGTTCTTCTCGATGTACTCGATCGCATCCTTGACCGTCTTGATCTTCTCGGCGTCCTCGTCGGGAATCTCCAGATCAAATGCCTCTTCGAATTGCATCACAAGCTCAACTACGTCCAGCGAATCAGCGCCCAGATCTTCCTGGAAGCTCGCGCCAGGGGTGACCTCGGCTTCGTCCACCTGCAACTGCTCGACGATGATCTGCTTAACCTTTTCTTCAACGGCCATGCGTGCTTCTCCTCTTATTCCTCGGAAACTCTTAAAACGTCTTCGGGGATTGAAACCAACTGCGTTCCGCTTGCCTACAATACTGGCCCGCGGCACAGGAACACAACCACCGCGCCAAAAAATCGCGCATGGCCCCGAAATTTCAAGTCTACCGGGCTGCTCCGGGTGTGTAAAGGCGGCCACAGTAGGAAATAAAATCAATGACCTGCACCCTGGAGGAGCTCTTTCCGCCTGCCGTGTTAAAAGGGCCACTCCTGACGAATTCAGCCCCGGAAATGCACAGCAAAAAGGCGTACATTAGGCGAAGAGGCAAATCTCAGTCATGCAGGCTCTCATTCCCGTCCTGGCAGTCGTCATTGGAATCGCGCTGGGCTTCTGGCTTCGTTCAAGCTCTGGAAAAGCGGAGAAAGTGCAGTTCGAGCAGCGCAATCGCGAAGCCACCGAAGCGCTCGCCGCGGCGCAGGCTCAACTCGCAAGGGCTCAGGCTGAGTCTGCCACGCGCGCGGGCTTCGAATCGGTTGCCGCCGAACGTCAGAACACGATTGACCGCCTGACGGCCGAGCGCGACGCGGCGCAAAGCGACCTGCGAGCTGCCTCTGACGGCGCGCGCAACCAAGCCGCGCGTATCAGCCAGCTGGAGTCTGACCTCGCCAACGAGCAGAAGACCTTGGCCGAGAAAGTTGCCCTGCTCAAGGAGGCTGAGAAAACCCTCGCAGACAAATTCCAGGCGGTTGCCGCCGACATACTCGATCAGAAATCGAAG
>Ga0335069_10002748_pt1 | contig 26889 bp, 25 predicted proteins | sample Lox_Sample_11_FD_206714 | JGI IMG/M metagenome (GOLD analysis project Ga0335069, IMG submission 206714) | Soil microbial communities from Loxahatchee National Wildlife Refuge, Florida, United States - Lox_Sample_1.1 | ecosystem: Environmental > Terrestrial > Soil > Wetlands | place: USA...
CCTTGCCAGACCTTATGGTTCTCGCCTGTTGAAGGAGAATGAGATGATCTTCGTTCACCTGACCGAGATGGTTGGCGAGAGCCACGATACCGTTTTCGGCATGTTCTCCCGACAAAGCGATGCCGCCCAGAGTCAGGATTATTAGTTCCAGGACGGGTTCGAACTTGGCCCGAAAACCCATCTGGACCAAGGGATCCATGGTGGCGATCGCCGTTCTGATTCTCGCGGGAGGCTCCCAAGATATTTTCCCCGCCGATCCCGCGTCAACGATTATCGCTCGAGCAGAAGTTGCGTCTTTTTTCATTTACCTTCCTCCGGGCTGAAATCTATTAGTCAAAAACGATCTGAAAGGATATTGTCATATCTATTTATGTATGTCAAGTACCGCTAACCGGATTTTCACTGCTCGGCAGCTTCGCTGCCTGCGCTTTGAGAACCCTCGGTTCTCAAGACTCTCCGACACGGGAGGGGCAGACTGCCCCTCCCGACCCCTCCCCTCGTTCAAATCCGGGTCGGTGATAGCGGTTGCAAAAGGGATCCATCACAAGATGGATCCCTTTTGCAATAGTACCGCTAACCGGATTTGAACCGGTGTTTTCGCCGTGAGAGGGCGACGTCCTAGACCGGGCTAGACGATAGCGGCTCCGATCGCACCCGAAGATTATAAGCCGATGTTTCGGTTCGGCGCAACCGACGAAGACGGCGGCCGGCTCGCGACGGCCGGGCCGTGCGCGCGGATCTCGCGGACCACGTCGTGAAGCCCGATCGCGTGCGATCCTTTAACGAGCACGACGTCCCCTTTCTTCAGCAGGTCGCGCACGGGCTTCGCCGCCTGCTCGGCGGTGTCGAAGCTCATCACGCGCTCGCGGCGCATGCGCGCGGCGACGGCGGCCTCGGCGAGAAACTTCGCGCGCGTGCCGACGGTCACGAGGATGTCGGCCTTCTCGGCGGCGAGGCGTCCCATGCGCTCGTGGGTCTCCATCGTGTACTTGCCGATCTCGAGCATGTCGCCGAGGACCGCGACGCGGCGCTTCGCCGGCAGGTCGCCCAGCGCCTCGAGCGCCGACTGCATCGCGATCGGGCTCGCGTTATAGGAATCGTCGATGATCCACGACTGCTTGTCGCCCGCGAGGACCTGCATGCGGGACGCGGGCGGGCGGTATCGCGTGAGCGCCTCGGAGATCGCGACGAGGTTCATGCCGAACACCACGCCGACCGCCGCGGCCGCCGCCGCGGAATAGGCGTGCGCGCGTCCGAAGACGCCCGGGATGCGCACCGGCACGACGCCGCCCCCATATTCGAGCTTGAACGAGATGCCGACCGGCTGGCCTTCGGCGTCGATCTTGTTCTCGAAGCGCGACGCGCGCATCTCGGTACCCCGCGAGAATCCGAAGGTCATGACGTGCGCCCGCGTGCGGGACTGCAGCGCGCGCACGAGCTCGTCATCGCCGTTCAGGACCGCGTAGCCTTCGGACGTAAGGTATTCGATGAGCCGCCCCTTCTCGCGCGCGACCTCGGGCGGGCCCGGATAGAACTCGACGTGTACGGGCACGTCGCCCACCGCCGTGATCACGCTCACGTTCGGGCGCGCGATCTGCAGCAGGTACTTGATGTCGCCGGGGCGGTCCGCGCCGTATTCGAGCACGAGGATCTCGGGATAGCCGCCGGACTTCACGAGGATGCGCCACGCGGAACCGACGATGACCCTGATCCAGAACGCCGCCTTCGCGAGGCGCGCGGTGCCGGGCGGCTGCGCGCGGCTGATCAGCCTGAGCTGCTTCGGGCTCCAGTCGCCGAGGATCGCGAGCGGCAGGCCGAGGTCATTGTTGAGGTTGCCCTCCGAAACGCGCACGCGCCGTCCACCTTCGAGGACGGCCTTGATCGCGTATTTCGTCGAGGTCTTGCCGGCGCTCCCGGTCACGCCGACGATCCCCGGACGGTAACGCCACAGGGTGAGGCGCGCGAGCCGCCGCAGCACGAACCGCAGGGACCGGATGAGGGCGCGCTTCATGGCTGGGCGTCGGTCCCGATGCGGTCGGGCGGGATGCTGTAATAGTTGATGATGTACTGCGAGAGTTCCTTGAAGGCCGGGACGACGCTCTGCGCCGCGAGCGCGGTCGCGGGCAGCGTGTTCAGGCGGATGAACGCGATGAAGCGCGGGTGCGACGCCGGGCCGAAGCCGATATAGGAGTCGATGAGGTTATTCGTATAGCCGCCGTGCACGAGGTCGGGAATGAACGCGCTCCCCGTCTTCCCGGCGAGCGCGTAGCCCGCGATGTTCGCGATCTGCGCCTTGTCGACGGCCGAGACCATCATCTGCGTCACGAGCGCGGCGGTCGAGGTCGCGATGACGCGGCGGATCGGCTGCGGCGCGAGCGCGGCGTTCACATAGGGACGCATGAGCGTGCCGCCGTTCGCGATCGCCCCGATGGCGCTCACGAGCTCGATCGGCGTCACGGCGATGCCCTGCCCGTAGGCCGCGGTGTCGAACGCGATCTGCGGCGCCTTCGGCGAGAGCTCGCTCAGGTTGCCGGCGACCTCGCCCGGCATGTCGATGCCCGTCTTCCCGTCGAGGCCGAACTTCTTGAGGTACGCCTCGAACGTCGAATTGCCCGTCTGGTTCTCGGCGAAGATCGCGCCCGTGTTGATCGAGTGCTCGATCACGTTCGTCATCGTCGTGCCGGCGCCGTACGGACCGTGCGTCGTGTAGTCATAGTTCGTGATCGTGGCGGGTCCGATCTTCAGGAACCCCTTGTCGGTATAGGTCGTGTTCGGCGTGATCTTCCCGGCGTCGATGCCGGCCGCCATCGTGATCACCTTGAGGATCGATCCCGGTTCGTAGACCGCCTGCACGTTCGTGTTCAGAAAGTTCGCGATCGGCGAGTCGCCGTAGCTGTTCGGATCGAAGCCCGGGTCGCCGCCCATCGCGAGGATCCTTCCCGTCTGCGGATCGGCGACAATCACGCTGCCGCCCGTCGCATGGTTCTGCTCGACGAGGTCGCCGAGCACCTTCTCGGCCTCGATCTGGATGTTCGGGTCGATCGTGAGCTGCAGGTCGGCGCCGACGGCCTGCGCGGACGGCCCGCTCGTCGACACTCCTTCGAGCATCCCGTTATAGAAGCTCTCAAGGCCGTAGTGCCCGCTCTCGCCGGTGTTCGACGCGTTCGGGCCGACATAGCCGAGGACCTGCGATGCCACGGTACCGAGCGGATAATAGCGGTCGTTCTCGACGTCGGCATAGACGCCCTTCACGTCGGCATCCTCGATGCCGTTCGCGACCGACGGGTCGGCCTTGCGCACCAGAAGCTCATAATCGTCATGCGGTTTCGAGAACAGCTTCTGCAGGGTCGAGGCCGGCATGTCGAGGATCGGTGCGACCGTGTGCGCCGCCTCGGCCGGATCGTCGATGGCGGACGGGACCGCATAGACGATCGGGAACTGCTTCTCGATCGCGGCCGGCAGCTCGTTGCCGTTCAGGTCCGTGAAATAGATCGCGCCGCGGGTGCCGTTCGTGCCGACGGCCGCGGCGACCTCGGACGCGGCCTTCGCGTAGTAATAGTTCCCTTTTACGAGCTGGATCTCATAAAGATGGAAGAGGAGCGCGCCATAGGCGACGGCGATCAGGGCGATGATTAGCGAGAAACGATAGGCCATTGGGTGGTGACCGTCCGGTACTGGGGGTTGTTTTCCTGAACAAGGCCGTCCTGCGACGCGATCGCGGCCGCCTGGCTCGCGCTCAGCGTGGCGATGAGGGCGTTGCTCGACGCGGTGTTCTCGGCGCCGATGTCGTCGAGCTTCGCCTTCATGGCCGCGATGTTGTGCGTCATGTTCACCGTCTGATTATAAGCCACGACAAGCCAAAAGGTTCCCACAAGGACGGCAACCGTGAGCAGCACGAGGATGCCGTTGATCAAACTCTTTGGCTTGTTGGGTTGAATGAAGGTCATGGGTTCATGCGCAGCGCCCGGAGCTTGGCCGACCGGCTGCGCGGATTGCGGACGACTTCCTCGCGCGATGCCGCAACGGGCTTCTTCGCGAGCAGGCTCGCCTCGCCTGCCGTCGCCATCCTCTGAAACGCCCGCTTCACGATGCGGTCCTCGAGCGAATGGAACGTGATGATCGCGATCCGTCCGCCCGCCGCCATGATGTCGCGCGCCACGGCGAGGATCCGTTCGAGGTTGGCCAGTTCGCCGTTCGCATAGATGCGCAATGCCTGGAAGGTGCGGGTTGCCGGATCAATCCTGCCCCGCTCGTAGTTTCTCGGCAGGGCGTTCCGCACGACGTCGGCCAGCTGCCCGCTCGTCGTGATCGGCGTCTGCCGGCCCGCGAGCTTGATCGCCTTCGCGATCGCGCGCGAGCGGCGTTCGCCGCCGTACTGATAGATGATATCGGCAAGCGACGACTCGCTCTCCTCGCGGATCACGTGCGCGACCGGCTTCGCGGCCGGATCGTACGTCATGATGAGCGGCTCGTCGCGCGACGATTCCGAAAAGCTGAAGCCGCGGCCCGAGGCCTCGAGCTGGTCCGACGAGAATCCGAGGTCGAGGAGCAGCCCGTCGGCTTTCGGACATTCCTCCTGCGCGAGGATCGCGGGCAGGTCGGCGTAGTTGCCGCAGACATACCGCTCGCGGTCGCCGTACTGTTTGTTGTCGATCCTCTTCCGGATCATCGTCTCGTCCCAGTCGACGCCGAGGAACATCCCCTGCGGCATGATCCGTTCAAGGACCGCCGCCGCATGCCCTCCGCCGTCCACCGTGCCGTCGATGACGAACTCCCCCGGATGCGGGTCGAGCGCCTCGATGACTTCCTCTAAAAGAACTGCTTCGTGCATCAGATCCCAAGTTCACCCAGCTGTTCCGCGATCGCTTCGGAGGAGCTTTCGGTCTTCGCCTTGTAGCTCTTCCACGCGGCCTCGTCCCAGATCTCGATGCGGTTGAAGAGTCCCGCGACGGTCACCTGCTTCTTGAGGCCGGCATATTTGCGCAGATAGTCGGGAATTAGGATCCTTCCCTGGCTGTCGAGGGCGACGTCGGTCGCGCCCGCGAGCATCAGCCGCACGAATGCCCGTGAATTCGCCTGGGCGAGCGGAAGGGCGATAAGCTTCTTGGCAAGCTCCTCCCACTCGGCGTTCGCGAACATGAACAGGCAGTTGTCGATTCCGCGCGTGATGATGGCGCCGGCCGCAACTTTTTCGCGGAATTTTGCCGGAACCGCCATCCGACCTTTGGTGTCCAGATTGTGTTGGTATTCGCCGAGTAGCATGTTAGTTCTGCACAGAAAGGGGCCTTTATCCCCAGAATTATCCACAACTCCCCACTTCTCTACTACTATATACCACTACGCTCGCCCGTCAAAATACGTTACGGCGCCGCCAATTTTTGAACGAAAAAGGCCGTTTTTCGGCCGTTTTTTTAAACTCCCCTCTATTGATATGCACAGCATATGCAATTCAAGCATTCCCCACCGCCCCAAAAGCCGAAATGCTAGCATTGATGCATCCCCGCATGAGCAGAAAGCTGATCAAATTCTTTCTCATCCTCCTCGCGATCCAGACGCTGATCGCCCTCGTTCTTTTCCTCTTCTTAACCCCGTACGGCACAGCCGCGCACGGCATCATCGGCATGGGCCTCGGCCTCATCCTGTTCTGGAACGTCATCGGCGGCTACATCCAGTGGAAGATCCGCGACCGCGTGAAGGCCGCGTGGCAGGCGGTGCGCCTCGACTGGCGGCTCAAGTTCGGCATCCTCGCCACCATCATGGCACTCCTCGAGGAAATGGTGACCGTCACGATGACGAACCTCTCCTTCCTCTTCGGCACGACGCCCGCCGTCGCGCATATCACCGTCTCGACGAACTATCTCGACGTCGTCCTCACGAACAGCGTGGTCCTCTTCGTGCCGATGTTCTTCATCTGGGCGCTCATCCTCTCGCGCTATGACTTCAGCCCGAACGCCGTCCTGCTCCTCTGGGGCACGACGGGAACCCTCATGGAGGCGGGCTATGGCGGCGCGAACCAGGTCATCGGCATCGGAATGTGGATGTTCGTCTATGGCCTCATGATCTACCTTCCCGCCTATTCGATGCCGTCCGCCGCCGAACGCGGCGCGCTCAGGCAGCCGCGCTGGTGGCATTACGTGCTGTCCGTCTTCGTTCCGCCCATCGTCGGCATCGTGCCGGGCGGCCTCCTCGGAACGTTTTTCAAATTCATCAGGCCGCCGCATTACCTGCCGGGGGTGAAATAACGTGGAGGCTTGAACTTCTCGAGTTCGAAGTCCGCGCTCAACGATTCAAAAAACAATCGTGCTTTTATATTGCGAGGTCCGAGTTTGGATGTGTATAAACTCCTTTTTTTCGACAACGAGTCCGCCATCCTGTTCCGATATTATCGGTTAATTTATATAAGCCTCGTAGAGCACAAACAAAAACTCCAATCGTTCCGCCTCGGAAGCAAACCCCCGCGGCGCGCCATATGCGGCATCGACCGCTTTGTCGAGACGTTCATGGGCTTCGAGAAGCTGGGACGGCATGACATTGGGATCATAAAGATCAGCCAGCGTTCCCCTGCATTCCTTCCGCACGTCAAGAAGATTATTTGACGCATCTTCTATGGCATGACGATGTTCCGTGCTAATGCTTTGAGGCCACGGGTAATTATTATAGACCAGTTCATTTGAATAACGATATCGAGATTCTAGCCGACCACACACCGCCCTCATCCATGTCATATGCATGAGAGATTGCAAAACTCCGAAGTGATACGGCGTAACATTTGGAACGACAATACACGTATCCCCCACGATATATTCTGGCCCAAATAACGAAAGTGGAACGTATTTCCTTCGCTCCGAGCTCACCCTCGGAATGAGAACATATTCCGTGTCCGGCTGACGGTCTTCTCCGAAAAGGTATGGTTTTCTCGCAAGCCGGCGGGTCGCCTCGCGCTTAGACTGGTCACGATACGTCCGCACCGATTCGACGCGTTGCATGACGTGCGGCATGGCACGCAACTCCTGCGGGGTGGCGTTTTTTAACCAAAGACAATACCGCGTAGATCCGTTAAGGTATTCCTTGGCGGACAGCAGTGGTCGAATGAACCTTTCAGCGGCTGGCTCTTCGATTAAAAGACTTTCCTTCTCGGCGTTGTCGTCAAAGAGCAAAAATCCACCATCGTTCGGCATGCTACCGAATCGCGCTTCGGGGACTTCAGCGATCGGCTTCCTGCGCGGCAATACGACGAGATTGTCGGCATCGACTAAATATGGGTTAATATTCTGTGCCTGAACAAGATGAGGACTGCCACCGGGATCATCGTAGTCCCATAGTTTCGGCTTCTCCGACCGTTCAAGAGAGAAGCCGATAATGACACAGTGAACACCGGCCCGTCCCGGAGCTTCATTCGACCAGCGAAAGGTGCGATGTGCGAAGTTGATGTTGATGCCCTTCCCCAACAACAGCGGCCACAAAATGGCAGCTTGCTCCCCTTGCGTAATGGAGTTTGTGGAGACAAAAGCAGAACTGATCTTTGTTCCTTGAATGAAGTCGGCCGCTTTGGCATACCACGCCGTTACATAATCCAGTTCCCCCGCACCGCGGAGATCGCCGAAGATGTTTTGCATTTCGGTTTTCTGCTCGGGGCTTTGATCTTGCTTCGCGATGAACGGAGGGTTCCCAAGGATATAGGTGAACGAAGCGCCTTCCGGTGCGAGACGGCTCCAGTCCGTATTCAAGGCATCGCCATGAAAAATGAACGGCTGTTCCTTCAGCGGGAGTTTAGCAAAATATTCCCCGAACAGATTTCCGAGAATGACGTTCATCTGATGATCGATGAGCCAGAGCGATAGACGAGCGATCTCCGCAGGAAAGGCGAGAATCTCTATTCCGGAAAGATGTTCAAGTGTCAATTTGGAGATGCTCGAAACATCGATCTTCAAGTTAAGGGGCGTCTGTCCCGATTTGAGTTCTTCTCTATAGAGCCTTTTAATGATCTCCAATTCAATGAGGCGCAATTCGCGGTACGCAACGACGAGAAAGTTTCCGCATCCGCAGGCAGGATCGAGAAGACGCATTGAGACGATCCTGTTCCACAACGCGTTGAGCTTCGATTGATTCTCCCCCGCTTTCTCCAACTCATCTCTTACGTCATCCAAAAACAGTCCATCGATAACTTTCAAAATGTTTTTCTCCGACGTATAGTGCGCTCCAAAATCGTGTCTGATATCCTCGTCCTCCACGTCCATGACGAATTGAAACATTGAACCGAAAATCGCGGGCGAGACCGAACCCCAGTCGAAACGCGCGGCATTGAGGATTTCCTGCCGCATTTCCTTATTGAAGAACGGAAGCGAGAGCGGGTCTTTGAAGAGCGTCCCATTCACATAGGGAAAATCCTTCAGGTCGTCAGACAACGCCTGTTGCCGACGATCCTCCGGCGTGTTCAATACCTGGAAAATAGCCTGCAGATGCCCTCCCAAATCCTCGCCGTTCTCCTTAGTAAGATAAGCGACGTAATCATGAAAGATGTCGCGTTTCGGGAAAATGCCCGCATCGTCGGCGAAGTAAAGAAAGACGAGGCGAACCATGAGTCGCGCGAGCTGTTCTTTTGGATAGTTCCCTTGATAAAGAGCTCGGTAGAGCTGGACCACCACGCGCACCGCTTTTTTGTTGACGGGGTTTTCCTCCTCGTAATGACGCACTTCATATCCGGCGATGAAGCCGAAGAGGCGGATGTGCGCCGGAAGCTCGGTGAGGCGGAACGTGTGTTCTTCCGCTTTCCCGTTCTTCCCTTCGAGGTCGTATAATCGCAGATGCTCGAAGTCGGTAACAACAATAAAGCGAGGGCGATTTTCCTCGGCAAGGCTCAAAAAATAATCATTTGCCTGTAATGTGGCGCTATCGAGACTCTCCCCGCGGGATTTGTGTTCCACCAGAAGCACGCCCGGCCAAAAGAGGTCTATGAAGCCAGTGTTGCCGTTGATCTTTTGAATCGCCCGTTGGAATCCTGCGACGGAACGCCGCCTGACTCCGAAGATATCAAAAAAGTCGGTCCAAAAATCTGCATAATCTTGGATCTCGCCGGTAGATTCCTTGTACTCCTTCGCAAAAGCAGTTGCCCGAGATCGAATCTCGTTCCAACTCAAGGTCATATCGTCAATGCTACCTCCGGACTGTGGAAATTGCCATCTACGTGTGGGCGTTGCAGGGATCGGACCTGCGACCTCTCCGATGTGAACGGAGCGCTCTAACCACTGAGCTAAACGCCCTTCCGAACGATTGTAGCGAAAAAAGCCGCGAAGCGCAAAAAAATCCCGGCATAGGATGGTTTGAGGGGAACCTCGGAGGCACGCAGGTGCCGAGAGCTTAGGTGCGCGGCCAGCGGGCCGTGACACCGTCCCCGAAAACCATCCTTGCACGGGATTTTTGCTTTGCGCTACTGAATCTCCACCTGCGCGCCAGCCTCTTCGAGCTTCTTCTTGATCTCGTCGGCTTCCTCCTTCTTCACGTTCTCCTTCACGGTCTTCGGAGCGCCGTCCACGAGGTCCTTCGCTTCCTTGAGGCCCAGGGTCGTCACTTCGCGGACAACCTTGATGACGTTCAGCTTGCTCGCACCGGCCGACTTGAGGACCACGTTGAAGCTGGTCTTCTCTTCGGCGGCTGCGGCGGCTCCCCCACCGACCGCGACGGGCGCGGCGGCCGAGATGCCGAATTTCTCTTCAAGCTTGTGCACGAGGTCGGCGAGCTCGACGACGGTGAGCGTCTCGACTTCGGCGATGATGTTTTCCAACTTGGATGCGTTTGCCATTGTAGTGGTATATCGTTTGCGACCTTTCGATAATTATTTCGCTGCCTTCGACTTCTGATCGAGCAGATACATGAATGACTTGAGCGGGGCGGACAGCATGCCGAGCAGCTGTGCGAGGAGCACTTCGCGCGGCGGGAGCTGACCGATCGCAAGCACCTGTGCGGCGTCCATCGGGACGTTGCCCACGACGTCATAGCCGCCAAGGAGCTTCTTCACCCACATCTGCTTGTCGCCGCCCTCGGGAACCTCGAGCGACTTGAAGAAGCGGTAGGCCGGCCCGGCGACCGTATCGCTCGTCCCCTCGCTGAAGATGGTTCCGACCGAGACCTTGAACTGCTTGAGGTCCGTATCGATCCCGCGCTCCTTGAGCAGCAGGCCGAGCAGGCGCTTCTTGATCACAAGGAACTTCGCGCCGCTCTTTTTCAGCTCGATGCGCAGCTTGCGGACGTCCTCGGCGGTGATCTTCGTGAAATCGGCGAAAATGAGCGCCTGGCTATTGTCAAGCAACGTTTTAGCTTTTTTTAATTCTTCTGCCTTCTGGGCTTTGGTCTTCATTAGGTTAAATAAAAAACGGCCTTTGCTTCAAAGCCGCTCCGCGAAGTCCAGCCTCGTTCCCCAAGGGAAAACCGCTGGTCACTCCTCTCGGCCGGGATTTATGGGCCTTTGGCGGCCCGACCCATGCGTCATTGAAGATGACATCAGTATAGCGATGCGCCGAAAAATGTCAACCGAGGGCGAACCGCACGTAGATGCCCGACGGGACCACCCGGTCGCCGGACGATTCCCCGATGCCGAGCTCGCCGAATTCGCCGTGCGGCCTGAACGTCCCGCAGTCCCATCCTTCGACGGCCTGCATGAGCGATCGGGGCGAATAGCCGGCCGCGTAGCCGTTCACGAGCAAGAACGAGCCGCGCTCCTGTCTGGAAATCTTCTGCAGCGCATCGATCAGGGCCGGAAGATGCTCCTCGATCCTCCAGACCTCCCCTTTCGCGCCGCGCCCGAAGGCCGGCGGGTCGAGGATGATGCCGTCATAGCGCGCTCCGCGGCGCGCCTCGCGCAGCACGAACCGCAGCGCGTCGTCGAGGATGTAGCGGATGCCGCCTTCGGGAATGCCTGAGAGGGCCGCGTTGTCCTTCGCCCAGGCGTTGCTCTGCTTCGATGCGTCGACATGCGTCACGAACGCGCCCGCGCGGGCTGCGGCGATGCTCGCGATCCCCGTGTAGCCGAACAGGTTGAGCACCTGCGGACGTTCGCCCGCCGGCGCCGCCTTCGCAAGCGCCCCGACGCGGTCGCCGATCCATTCCCAATTCGCCGCCTGCTCGGGGAAGACGCCCACATGCTTGAACGACGTGAGCCTGACGGTGAAGCGGACGTCGCGCCAGACGATCTGCCACGCCTCGGGAACGCCCTTCCCACGCCACGATCCCTTGCCGCCCTCGAACCGGAACTCGGCCGCGGCGCGCTTCCATGCGTCGGGTTTAAGCGGATGCCACAAGGCCTGCGTCTCTGGACGGATCACCGTGTGCTTACCGTACCGCTCAAGCCTGCGGTTCGCTCCGGAATCGATGAGCTCATAGTCGTCCCACGGCGCGGCCGTGAGATCCTTTTCTTCAAGATGCATCGGCGCGCTCATTGGATTGCGGACGGGTGCTTCAGGCTCCACGCATAGAGGACGACGGCAGCCGATACCGACGCGTTGAGGGACTCGGTCCGTTCGTGCATCGGGATGCGCAGCCCGACGTCGCAGCGCTCGAATGTCTTCTCGCGGATGCCCGCCCCTTCGTTGCCAACGATGAAGAGCGCCGGCGCGTCGAACGGCTCGTCGGCCACGCTCCGCTCGCCGTCCATCGCGAGCCCATAGGTGCGGAACGCCTCCTTCTTCAGAAGATCGACGGTGTAGTTGACGTTGCCGATCTGGACGAGCGGCACGCGGAAGGCCATGCCCGCCGACGCCTTCACGACCGCGCCGGTGATCGGCGCCTGGTTGTGCGAGGGCATGAGCACGCCCGCCGCGCCGAAGGCGGCGGCCGAGCGGATGATCGCGCCCACGTTGTGCGGATCGGTGAGCTCGTCGAGCAGCACGAGCATCGTGTTCTCGCTCACGGCCTTCGCCTGCAGTCCCTCGAAGAAGGTCCTGAAGTCGGTGACGAGCGCGCCGGGGTCGACGACCGCGATCACGCCCTGATGCGCCGTCTCGTCGCCCACCATGCGGTCCGCCTCGCGTCCCTTCATCATCTCGACCGTCACGCCGCGCTTCTCCACGAGTGCGAGCAGCTGCTCGTCGTCGACCGCGGGCGACAGGAAGACCTTGCGCACGGCGTGCGGCGCGTGCGACAAGGCTTCGGCGAGCGCGTGCCTGCCATAGACATAGACCTTGTCGCGGCCGGCCCGATCAGGCCGCCGATGGCCGCCCCGGCCTCGGCCGTTCCGTTCGTTTCTCATGGATTCACTCTACGTGATATCGTTCTTTGTTTGCAACCTTCCGCCGTGAAGCGCGCGGGCCGCGGCGCCTAATACTTCCCTCCCGCGGCGCGGTACTGGTCTTTCGCCCACTCATAATATTGCTGCAGTTCGGCAAGCGATCCCTCGCTCGGATTCGTCACCGCCTTCGTCACCGCCTTCCAGACCTCCCAGCTCTTGATGCCCGGACCGACGTCGAGCGACGACTTCGCGAGGTCGGCTTCGTCGAACAGCCCGAACTTCTGGCTCATGCCGAGCTGCCATTCGAAATTGTTGACGAGCGACCAGAGGAGCATCCCCTTCACCGGCACGCCGGCCTTCTTCGCTTCGAGGATGTAGCGCACGGTCTCGAGGATCCAGTACGGCCGGCGCAGGTCGGCGGCGTCCGAGAAGCCGAACTCGGTGACGAAGATCTGCTTCGTCGGATACTGCTCGTGCATGTCCTTCAGCATCTCATAGATGCCCGGCGGATAGACGTCGCCGAACGTCGGCTGGTCGCCGTAATCGCGCGCGCGGCGCTCATGCGGCAGGAGCGGCAGCGTCATGCGGAAGTAATACTGCAGGCCGAGGAAGTCCGAGTGGCTGCCGTCGCGCTCGAACCGCGACGTCACGTACCGGTCGCCCTTGTGCGCGGCATAGATGCCGAGGAAGCGGTCGAAATAGTTCCAGTTGTAGCCGACGCCCACCTGCGGCTCGTCCTGCTGCCGCCGCAGGCCGTGCTTCACCTCGCCATAGGCGATGTCGTGCGCCTCGACCATATGTCCCAAAACTTTTTTCAGATCGAAATAGCGGCCGGCGGGGTTCGCTGCGGTCTTGTAAGGAAGGAATGCGCCCCACAGGTATCCGTTCTGCAGCGTCGTCATCGGCTCGTTGATCGACATGAAATAGTTAGCGAGGCCCTCCGATAAAAAGCGGTCCTGCGAGCGGCGGTCGAGCTGCGCGTTCGCGAGGACGCCGCGGACCTTGTCATCGTTTGCCAGGAACCGCACGACGTTGTCGACATAGAAGCGGAAGTGCCGCGAGACATCGGGGTGCTCCCATCCTCCCGCGGTGATGTCGCCCTGCGCGTCGGTCTCGACGAGATACTTCGGCATGGTGAAGTGATGGAGCGTGAGGAACGGCGTGCCGCCGCGCGCCTTCACGAGCGCGAGCGCCTCGACGTACTTCGCCATCATCGCCTCGTCGAAGACGCCCTCGGCGGGACAGAGGCGCGCGAAGTCGAGCGAGAGGCGGTACATGTTCTCGCCCACTGCGCGCGACCGCGCGACGTATTCGCTCTTTTTGTCGAAGAAGCGGGGCAGGTCGCGCAGGTCCGCATCGGGGATGCCGGTGCGGCCGCCTTCCTGCTTGCGCACGATCTCATATTCCCAATCCGAAAAAACCTTCGGCTTGCCGTGTTCATCCTCGATGAGCGGCTCGGCCTGGAAGTCGGATGTCGAGCTGCCGATATAGTCGATCGTCCGGTCGCCGGACTTCGACCGGAGCGTGCGAAGGACCCAGTCCGCCGTGAATTCGTGCGGCTGCTCAGGCGCCTCGCGCCGGTTCCCCTCGGGACCTTCGGCGCCCGAAAACCGCTCGGGGGTAAACCTCATCCCTTCATTATATAGTGGGTTCCGGCCGGGGCGGCCGGTTATTCCACAGCGGCGCCGAGGCCGGCGATGAACGCCTCGGTGATCCGCCGCACCCCGCCGGCGGCGCGGGCGGCCATGAGCTCGGCGCGCAGCTCGCGCGCGCCGTCGAACCCGGAGACATAGGCCTTGTAATGCTTCTTCATCACTTCGAAATTCTTGATGCCCGCGAACAGCTCCTCGAACAGGTCGGTGTGCCGCAGCATGCGCCGCAGCCGCTCCTCGAGGCCGGGCTCCTTACCAGAGAAAAACCAGGGATTGCCGAACACCCCGGTCGCGGCCATCACCCCGTCGACCCCGGTTTCGCGCACGCGCGCGTGCGCTTCGGCGAGCGACATCACGCCGCCGTTGCCGAGCACGAGGGTCTGCGGCGCGATCGCGTCGCGCAAGGCGACGATCCGCGGCGCGAGCTCCCAATGCGCATCGACGGCCGACATCTCGGCGCGCGTCCGCAGGTGCATGGTGAGCGCGGCGATGCCCTCTTCGAGCAGCGCCGGGACCCACGTCTCGATCTCGCTCGCCGCATAGCCGAGACGCGTCTTCACCGAGACCGGCAGGCCGCCCGCGCCGCGCTTCGCCGCGCGGATGATCTCTTTCGCGCGTTCGGGATCCTTGATGAGTGCCGCGCCGGCCTTCTGCCGCTCGACGCCGCGGTCGGGGCAGCCCATGTTGATGTCGATGCCGTCGAACCCGAGGTCGCGGATCAGCGGGCCGACGGCCTCGAACTGCTCGGGCTTCGAGCCGAAGACCTGCGCGACGATCGGATGCTCGTCCGCGCTGAACCAGAAATCGACGAGCAGCTTTTCGCGTCCGCGCGAGAGGAGCCCCTCAACCGAGACGAATTCCGTCCAGAAGACGTCGGGCTTGCCGCATTCCGCGAACATGCGGCGGAACGCCGCGTCGGTGACGTTCGCCATCGGCGCAAGGGCCATGACAGGCCGCCCGAGGCGGTCCCAGAATCCTGACGCCATGCCGTTCGTCAGGGGCGGCGGATCACCTTGAAGGCGATGTTCCGTCCCTGGTTCTGCATGAGGGCGAGGTTGATCCATGCCATCGCGAACTCCTCGAGGAGGGCGACCTTGTCGTCGCCGCCGAAGTCATAGACGTTCTCGAAGCCGATCTCCTTGGCGAGCGTCGTCGCGACCATCTTCCCCTTTTCGCTCGCGCCCGCGACGAACATGTCGATCCTCGTCTCGCCGAAGCGCGGGTTCATCATGTTCTCGGCCCCGGTCGAGTTGAAGCATTTCACGACGTCGGGCGACTTCGTGATGTCCTTGAGCGCCGCGAAGCCGTCGGGGTATCCCTCGGGCTTCTTCATGACGGCGTTCGTCGTGTCGATGATCACCTTGCCCGAGACGTCGCCCAGGCTGCGCGCCGCGTCGGGCACGGCATCGGCCGGAACGGCGATGATCACGACGGTCGATTCGGCGACGGCCTCGGCGACCGGATGCGCCGTGATCACCGTCCCGTCCACCGTGTCGGTGTTCTTGAAATTGTTCGTGTCGCGCACGCCGAAGAAGATGCGGTGGCCGGCGCGCTTCAAGCCGTGCGCGAGCGCGCTCCCGACGTTGCCCGTCCCGATGATGGCGATGTTCATGGTTGTTTTTTTGGGATTATTCCGTCGAGGGCGGTGCGGCCGTGCAGCCCGCGAAGGTCGTCGTGCCGTGCTCGGTCATGGTCGCCGTGTCGCCCACGTTCCAGAAGACGACCGACTCGTCGGCGTTCGCATAGCGTGCGCCGTCGGCCGAGACGGCCTGCGGCAGCGTCATCGTCCGGCCGTCGCTCAGCTCGAGCTTCACGCTGCCGCCCGGAATCGGGGGCTTCGAGGGATCCGTGGACGGCGTGCTCGAGCCGTCATAGAAGGCGGCTGCGATCGTCTTTCCCCCGGCGCAGGTGAACACGGCCGTTGCGGCCGGCTGCATGCCCGTGCTCGAGGCGGCCTCTTCAACGGTCGGAGCTTTGGTTTCGGGCGGCTTCGGCAGCGCGATGACGCCGACGACGATCACGGCGATGACCGCGAGGACGAGGATGACGTTCCTGGTTTTCATGGGTTCATTATACACCGGGCGGGCGGGCATGCTGCAAGGCTCTGCAAACCGAGGCGCTTGCCGAAAACCGTATTTAAAAATAAAGCCTCCGGCGCTGCGAAAAGATTCGCGCCGAAGGCTCAAGGAAGAAGGAAACAAAAGGTTCAAGGTTTCTAGGAGCGAGGCTCGTCGAACTTCCGGCAGGCGCCGACACCCACGTCGTCGTTGCGGCTGTCGTCCCAGAGGCCGTTGACAACGACACCCTCGGCATCGCAGCAGCCAACGACGACACGGAAGCCGCCCGAATCGAAGTCGCTCGTGCGCGCGCAGCGGTTCGGATTGACGTACTTGCCTGTCTTCTTGAAGATCAGCAGGTCTTTCGCCGTTTCCACAACCGCCGATGGCACTTCGTACTCCTTGGGAAGCATCGCCGTTTGTTCGTCGAACATCTCGTTCTCGGAGCCGGGGACGATGTCTTTCAGGAGCAGATACCAGCGCAGGCCGAGCTTCACCTTGTTAGCGAACTTCTCTTTGCTGTACCAGGCATCGGGAGCATAGCTGTAGAAGCACGGCTCCGTCGCCTGCGGATTAAGCCGTTGGAGTTCCATCATGGTGATGGTATCCACGCCCACGAATGCGAAATGCGTCTCGCGGATCATCTTGCCCGGATTGAATGGGCAAGGCGAGTTGAGCGTCGCATCGCTCCACGGGAAGCTGCCGAGTGAGGAAATCTCTTCCGGCGTGAGCGCGATGCGATAGTGCGCGGTCCAGTCCGCGACCGCAAAGCAGTCGAGGTCGGGCAGTTCATGAGAAGTTTCACGGAACTTGTCGATGACGACATCCATACCACATCTCCTTTTCTAAAATCCTATTTTCAGGTTCTAAGAATATTTTAGCATATCACCATATTTTTGTCAATTTTGTCTTAGCTGTAACATCATGCGTTTTTAGATCGTGTGCTTGCGGACTAAAATGAGACCCCGACAAGCGTCAGGGTCTTTGCGAGAACGGCGTTATCGCGTCTCGACAATTTCGGTGCGCGGAGGGTCGCGCAGGATGCGAAGGTAGCAATACGAATAGCTGCCTTTGAAGTACAGGTGGATGCAGATTTGGTCGGCGACCCATTTCGGCTCAAGCATTGCGCTCGTGTCCTTCGAGAGCCCTTCCCAGAACGGCGTCTTCATTCCGGCAGGCGCCGCAACCAGGGTCCGCTCGATCCGCTTGTCGAGCGACAAGGAGTTGGCGAACATGCCGAGGGCGGCCTTCACTCCCGTATAGACGGGCTCCAGCTCACGGGGCGTCCATTGAGATGTCGATGTAATTGCGACGAACCGCCGGAGCGTCCCCTGGCTCTTGAGAATGCGCTGCATGAGCATGGCTGCTCCCAAGAAGCCGACATTCACCATGTCGAGGATCTGTTTATCGGTAAGATCGCTGATGCGACCCTCCTGGTAAAATCCGGGATTGTAGACGACCGTATCGAACGGAGCATGATCCGTCACGAGATGATCCATTGGGATCGGGAACCCCTGACCTGATCCGAGCGGAAGCGCGGCGAACGTCAGGCCCTTCACCTTGGGATCCTTGCGTCCGGTGATGACAACGTTATCGTAACGACTCTTCAACAGGTCGGCGATTTCGAGACCCAATCCCGAAGTACCGCCCACAATCAAGGCCGTCATAGCTGCCTCCTTCTTTGCTTTTATTGCCGCTATAAAGCTTGGGGTAGCATAATCCTGTTCCGGGATGCGGTCAATTAAGAGAGGGCCGGCGAAACCGCCATCCCCCTCATGGATGAAACATATCGGCCCGCAATTCTTTGAAATACATGTCCACGTCCTCCAAGGTCAGAATCTCGTCCTTTGTATACCATTTGTAATCATCGTTCTCGCTGACATCAAGACGAACTTCACCCGATGAAACGCCAACGTACGTCAAGCGAACGACATGTCGTTTCGGATTCCTCAGAATGTCCTGCGCGGCGACCAATCGCGGTTCGCCGATAAGTTCCAATCCCGTCTCTTCTCTGACCTCGCGCCTCAGGTTTTCGAGCAGCGGCGTACCCGGATTGATCCGCCCGCCGACGATATCCCACCCTCCCTGAATCTCGGGATATTTTTCAAGTGATCGCCTGAGCAACAAGAACTTGCCGCTGTCATTGCTTAAAAGGATTTTGACTCCGACCTGCAAGACGAGGTCGTTTTCCATGAAGGGTGAATCTGAAATGGACGGTGTCTATTTTGTTGTTGCGGGAGCTGGAGGAATCGGACCTCCGACCACAATTTTGGAGATTGTTGTTATACCACTTAACTAAGCTCCCATCTTTTATTCAGCACAGAAAGCGCCGTCATTGCGAAGGAAAGCAAGCGCCGAGCAACCGCGTTATCGTGATAATAGACGGTGACGCAGCCTTGATATCCTTCCCTCGTCCGCTTGCCGGTATTCGCCTTACGATACGGCTTCAAAAACTGCCTTTTACTAATATTCGTTATTTCCGACCAAAAATCAAGCTGTTGCATCGGCTCGTGGTAGGCATGAAGATGCATGCAAACCCTGAATTTTCTTTCATCAAGAGAAAACGAATTCCTGAATAGCGCCAGGAACAGCGAAACCAATGCGGGATCAGAATTCGTGAAACGAACACCGTTATTCCGGTCCTTGGCTCCCTCGCACCAATAGAGCATACAACAGAGAAGTCTTGCGTATTCGGGCTTTAAGCGAATCCTTTCGAGATCCACCATGGCATCGCGATCATAAGAGCGAATCGACGCTAAAACCTTATTTTTCTTTTGATCTCTTGCGGCAAGCTGGCCAATTTGGATTCGCTCAAGAAGGCGCTTTCGGGCCTTGGCATCAAGTTCGACATCTCTTACCCACCGGGACAGCGTCGATTTCGCAATGTGAATTTCGCTGAGTATTTCGTTCAGCGAATATCCATCCCGTCTCAGCTGGACGGCCCGGTCCCTGATATCAAAAGGATGTGCCATGAGGTCATCATGGCACATCGCAGGTTAAAACTATATTAAAGAATCCTTGACTTATTTCCCCGTGATCCTTGCCTCTTTATGGAGCGTCTTCTTGCTGCACCAGGGGCAGAACTTCTGCAGCTCGATCTTGCGCTCGACCTGCTTCTTGTTCTTGTTCGTATAGTAATTCCGCCGCTTGCAGACGGAGCAGCGCAGCGTGATCAGGCGGTCGGCGGTCTTAACTTTTGCCATGGGGGTTATCGTAGCACGCTCGCGGACGGAAATCAACTCTTCTGAAGGGGCTCGGCGGCCAAGGATTGCCTCAGGCCGGGTGACAGATCAGGATGTCTTCCCGTCCGGCCCGCAGCTCGAACGAATAGTCCGGACAGATCTTCGTTATGAGCGCCGGGAGTTCCATTTTGTCGTTCGGCTTATGATAGGCGGACATGACCATGATCGGCTTCCATTTCTTGATTGTCTCGCTTGCGCCCTCAAGGATGTTCGCCTCGTATCCTTCGGCGTCTATCTTAAGGAAGTCGACGCGGGTGTTCAGGTTGTCGATTTTCTGCAGATGCACCGGCGTGCCGCTCGTGTCGATGTGGTTGCTGAGGCAATCCCCCGTCTCTTTTATGAACGCATCCTGCTCCTTGTCACTCAAGCCGTTGTTCACGACGGTCACGTTGGGATAGCCCCTGACGTTTTCCGCGAGCGCGGCGAAGGTCGAGGGGGTGGGCTCGAAGGCGATGACGGTCGCGCCCGGGCGCTTGGCGGCCACGAGCGACGCGAATATGCCCATGTTCGCGCCGGCATCAAGGACGACATCCTTGTCACCGATCATCTCGATGCGATACTGGTTCGAGATGATGATCTCGTCGACGGTCCCCAGGAATCCGTTGACCTGGTCCGCGAGGACCCTGAAAGGCCTGCCGAAAAGGGTCGTGACGAATTCCCCCTTCGGACGAAGGGATGACGGGAGCACGAAAAGGACCATGACCCTGAGGGGAATCTTGCCGCTCAAAAAGCAGGAAATCGCCGTGAGGCGGATGCGGATCGGATAGCTCATCGTTCATTCATTGTACCTGTTTCGCGGCACGCGTCATCCACATATCGTGAGCCGATGGCCGGATTTGAACCGGCGACCTACTCCTTACCATGGAGTTGCTCTACCAGCTGAGCTACATCGGCACTCGTCCCACTATACCCTCTCCTTATTCAAAATGCTAGCGAAATACGCGATCGTCTTCCTCAGCCCCTCCTCGAGCGAAACCTTCGGCTCCCACCCGAGTTTTTCCTTCGCAAGGCTGATGTCGGGTTTTCGCTGGCGCGGATCGTCGGTCGGCAGCGGACGCTGTTCGATCGCGCTTTTCGAGCCGGTCAGCGCGATGACCTTCTGTGCGAACTCCCTCACCGTGAATTCCCCGGGGTTGCCGATGTTCACGGGACCGACGAACCCCGTCGATTCCATCATGGCGGTCATGCCATCCAGCAGGTCCGAGACGTATTGGAAGCTGCGCGTCTGGCTGCCGTCGCCGTATATGGTGATCGGCTCCCCCTTCAGGGCCTGGATGATGAAATTGGACACGACGCGGCCGTCGTCGGGCGACATGTAGGGGCCATAGGTGTTGAAGATGCGGACGATGCGGACGTCGACGCCGTGCATGCGGTGATATTCCATGAACACGGTCTCGGCGGCGCGCTTGCCCTCGTCATAGCACGCGCGCGGCCCGAGCATGGTCACGTTGCCGCGATAGGACTCTTTCTGCGGATGCTCCAGCGGATCGCCGTATACTTCGGACGTCGACGCCTGAAGCACGCGGGCGCCGCACCGCCGGGCGAAGTCGAGCACGTTCACGGACCCCTCGACGTTCGTGCGCATCGTCTTCACCGGATCCTTCTGGTACCACGGCGGCGACGCCGGGCAGGCAAGATTATAGATGCGGTCGAACTTCTCGCCGAGGTCGAACCGCTCCGTCACGTCGTGCTCGACGGCGTGAAAGCGCGGATCGCCGGCAAAGCGCTCGACGTTCGCGCGCGGGCCCGAAAAGAAATTGTCGAGGGCCCAGACCTCGTGGCCGGCGGCGAGCAGCCGCTCGGCAAGATTGGTCCCGATGAATCCCGCGCCGCCGGTGATGAGGATTTTCATGGTTTTTGTGAGCCGGAGAGAGGAGTCGAACCTCCAACCTTCGCTTTACAAAAGCGCTGCTCTGCCATTGAGCTACTCCGGCCTTTGACCTCCCTATAGTATAGGACGGGCGCGGCCCTGTAAAACGCCGCGGCCGTGTCAAATACCCTTTAAGATTTCTTTAATCAGAGGTAGAATGCTAGGGAATCAATGTTCTGCATCCTGGCTTGCCGGGGCTAACACGCGAACAATGTCCACCAAATTCACCCATCTTCATACGCATTCCCATTATTCCCTCCTCGACGGCCTTTCGAAGGTCGACGAGCTCGTCAAGCGCACGAAGGAGCTCGGCATGGACTCGATCGCCCTCACCGACCACGGCGTCCTCTATGGCGCCGTCGAATTCTATAAGTCGGCGCGGAAGAACGGGGTGAAGCCCATCCTCGGCGTCGAGACCTATGTCGCCCCGCGCGACCGTTTTTCAAAAGAAGCCAACGAACGCTATTACCATCTCATCCTCCTCTGCGAGAACCTGACCGGGTGGAAGAACCTCATCACGCTGGTCTCGAAGGCCCACCTCGAGGGATTCTATTACCGCCCGCGCGTCGACAAGGACCTGCTCCGCGAGCATCACGAGGGGCTGATCGCCCTTTCGGCGTGTCTCGGCGGCGAGATCGGGAGCTGCCTCATGGCTGACCGCTACGAGGAAGCCAAGAAGACCGCGCTCGCCTATGAGGAGCTCTTCGGCAAAGGGAACTATTTTCTTGAAATCCAGAAGCATCCGCACGTTCCCGATTCGGAGAAGATCGAACCCTTGCTCGTGAAGCTTTCGAACGAGACCGGCATCCCGCTCGTCGCCACCCAGGACAGCCATTACCTGCGCTCGGAGGACCGCGACTATCACGACGTGCTCCTCGCCGTGCAGACCGGCAACAAACTGTCGGACGACGACCGCATGACGATGAAGGAGGACGACTTCTCGGTCCTGTCGCCCGAGGCGATGGCCGAGAAGTTCAAGGCGATTCCCGGCGGCATCGAAGCCGTCGAGCGGAGCGCCGAGATCGCGGCGCGATGCAACGTCGAACTCGAACTCGGCAAGACGCTGCTCCCCGACTTCCCGAAGCCGCCCGGCACGACCGCGAACGCCTATCTGCGCACGCTCGTCGAGGAGCGCCTGCCGAAGAAGTTCCCGCCCGCCAGCCAGACCAAGGAGATGCGCGACCGGCTCGAATACGAGCTCGGCGTCATCGAGAAAACGGGCTTCGCGGACTACTTTCTCATCGTGCAGGACCTCATCTATTGGGCCAAGTCGCACGGCATCGCCGTGGGGCCGGGCCGCGGCTCGGCCGCCGGCAGCCTGGTCTCGTACGTGCTCGACATCACGGACATCGACCCGCTGAAGTACGACCTGCTCTTCGAGCGGTTCCTCAATCCCGAACGCATCCAGATGCCCGATATCGATATCGACTTCGCCGACTCGCGCCGCGACGAGGTGCTTGCCTATGCGAGCGAGAAATACGGCGAAGACCACGTCGCGCGCATCATCACCTTCGGGACCATGGCGGCTCGCGCGGCGATCCGCGACGCGGGGCGCGCGATGGGCTACTCGTACGCGTTCTGCGACCAGATCGCGAAGCTCATCCCCTTCAACCCGACCCAGGGCATGAAGGAGGGCTGGCTCGACGAATGCCTTGCCAAGGTCCAGGAACTCCGCACCCTCTACGAATCGAATCCCGAAGCGAAGCGACTCATCGACACCGCGCGCCATCTCGAAGGCGTCGCCCGGCACGCGTCGGTGCACGCCTGCGGCACGGTGATCGCGAAGGAGCCGCTCATGGACCGCGTGCCGCTCCAGTTCGCCCCGCAGGAAAAGAACATCGTGATCACGCAGCTCGAGATGCACGCGATCGAGGACCTCGGCCTCCTCAAGATCGACTTCCTCGGCCTCAAGAACCTGACGATCATCGAAGAGACGATCCGCATCGTTCGGGAGCTGCGCGGCGAGAGCCTGGACATCTCGAAGATCCCCCTCGACGACCGGAAGACCTTCGAGCTGCTGAAGCGCGGCGACACGACCGGCGTCTTCCAGTTCGAATCGAGCGGCATGCGACGCTATATGAAAGAGATCGCCCCGAGCGGCATCGAAGACCTGATCGCGCTCGTCGCCCTCTACCGCCCCGGACCGATGGAGCTGATCCCCTCGTTCATCAAGCGCAAGCACGGCAAGGAGAAGATCACCTACCTGCATCCGAAGCTCGAGCCGATCCTCAAGAACACCTATGGCGTGGGCGTCTATCAGGAGCAGATGATGCAGATCGCCCGCAGCCTCGCGGGCTACACGCTCCCCGAAGCGGACACGCTCCGCAAGGCGATCGGCAAGAAGATCAAGTCGCTCCTCGACGAACAGGGCGAGAAGCTCGTCGGCGGCATGATCAAGAACGGCATCCCGCCGAAGATCGCGAAGGAGATCTGGGAGCTCTTCCCGCCGTTCGCCCGCTACGGCTTCAACAAGTCGCACGCGGCCTGCTATGCCATGATCGGCTATCAGACCGCGTACCTGCGCGCGAACTATCCCGAGGAGTTCACCGCGGCGCTCCTCAACGCGGAAATGAGCGACATCGAGCGCATCTCGTTCCTCATCCAGGAGGCGAAGACGTCCGGCCTCGAGATCCTGCCGCCGGACGTGAACCGCAGCTCGGTGAACTTCGCCCCCGAAGGCGAGAAGATCCGCTTCGGCCTCCTTGCCATCAAGAACGTCGGCTCCGAGATCACCCGCGCCATCATCGAGGAGCGCTCGCGCGGCGGCCCGTTCAGGAGCTTCGAGGACTTCCTCGGCCGCATCCAGCACAAGGACCTCAACAAGAAGTCGCTCGAGAGCCTGACGAAGAGCGGCGCCTTCGACTCGCTCGGCATCGAGCGGCGGCAGGCGCTTGAGAACATGGACGAGATCCTGAAGTTCGCGAACGCGATGCGACGCGGCGGCTCTGGCGGCGCCTCAAGCTCGCTCTTCGGCGACGCGACACCCAAGGTGAGCCTGAAGCTGAAGCCGGCCGCCCCCGCAACCCCGGGCGAACGGCTCGCCTGGGAGAAGGAGCTCATCGGCTTCTTCATCTCCGACCATCCGATCAACGCCCATACGGCCGCGATCAAGCACTATCAGGCCCGCCCGATCGCCGACCTCGCGACCGTGAACGACGAGAAGAAGATGGTGCGCACCGCGGGCCTCGTTTCGAAGATCCACAAGATCTTCACGAAGAGCGGCCAGCCGATGATGTTCGTGACGATCGAGGATGCGGCGCAGCACCCGCTCGAGATCGTCGTCTTCAACAGCGTCCTCGAGAAGACGGCGCCGATGTGGGCCGAGAACGCCGTCGTGATCGTCGAAGGCCGCGTCTCGCGGCGCGACGGCGAGCTCAAGATGATCTGCGAGAAGGCAAAACGTCTGACGGAAGAGCCGCATCAGGCCGGACCGGCCGTCGCCGAGGCTTGATGGCCGCCGGGGCGGATGGTATAAGAAGGGCAGCACGAGCCAATCGAAAAGGAGCGCACGTGGCCATCAAAGATCATATCACCGAGAACGCGGTGAACAGCGAGGCGGAATTCCAGATCAAGATGTTCGAACAGTCCCTCAGGGACCGCGCCTGGGAAAACAGCCGTAATAGAATCCCGAAACGGCCAGGAGCGGTATTTCTTCGGGCCGTTGCAAAAACCGCATCTGAGATCGGGACCAACAGCGAATCCCGAAAGAAGATCCTCTCGAAGTTCTATGAGGTCCTCGTCGGCCTGATGCTCGAAGGCAGCGAGCGGTACCGCGACATGATAGCCGCCGTCGCACCGAGCACGGTCCTCAAGCCAACGGAAACCCGTCAGGCGAGCGACGCCTAGCGCCGCCCGGAAATCAGCCAAACCGCCAAATCATCGGCGGTTTTTTTATTCTTTTAGGAACGCGCTGCGGAACCCTACTGCTTCGGCCGCATGAGCGGAAAGAAGACCGTCTCGCGCACGGGCTTGTCCATGAGGACGGCGAACGTGCGCTCGGACATGCCGAACCCCGCCGTGGGCGGCATGCCATATTCAAGCGCCCTCAGGAAATCCTCGTCGAGGCGCATCGCCTCCTTGTCCCCTTTCTCGCGCAGCCTCATCTGGTCCTCGAACCGCCGGCGCTGGTCGATGGGATCGTTGAGCTCGGAATAGCCGTTGCCAAGCTCGCTGCCGCACGCGACGATCTGGAACCGCTCGGCGATCTCGGGGTTCTCGGGGGACGATTTCGAAAGCGGCGAGACGGCGATGGGGTGGCCCACGAGGAAGCACGGCTCGATGAGCTTGGGACGGACCGTCTTCTTATAGATGAGGTCGATGAGCCGGCCCTTCTGGGCGCCGTCCTCGGGCTTGAGGCCCAGCGAAACCGCCTTCTCGTGAAGGTCGCCGCGGGACGCGGCAATCGGGTCGAGGCCGTTCTCATGCTTGAACGCCTGCACGTAGTCCACCTCCTTCCACGGCTTGCCCCAGTCGATGTGATGGCCGAAGGAGCTCGTCTGCAGGCTGCCCGCGGTCTTCTCGATGACGAACTTGAACATCCGCTCCATGAGCTTCATCATGTCGCCGCAGTTGTGATAGGCCCAATAGCACTCCATGAACGTGAAGTCCTGCAGGTGCTCGCGGTCGATGCCCTCGTTCCTGAAGACGCGGCCGATCTCGAACACCTTCTCGAAGCCGCCGGTCACGAGCTTCTTGAGCTGCAGCTCGAGCGAGATGCGCAGGAAGAAGTCGGTGTCGAGCGCGTTGTGGTGCGTGACGAAGGGCTCGGCCTCGGCGCCGCCCGCAAGCGGCTCGAGCACGCTCGTCTCAACCTCGAGGAACCCCTCCTCTTCGAGGAACTCGCGCACGCTCGTCCAGAAGATCGCCTTCTTCACGAACAGGTCCTTCACTTCGGGATGCATGATGAGGTCGAGGTAGCGCTCGCGAAGGCGCGTCTCGACGTCCTCGAGGCCCTCCCACCTGTCGGGCAGCGGCGAAAGGGACTTCGACGCCATCTCCACCTCGTGCGCCGCGATGCTCCGCTCGCCCCGCTGGGTCATGAAGAGCGGTCCGGTCACCGAGACGAAGTCCCCGAGGTCGATCACGCCGCGCCAGAAGTCGATGTCCTTGAGCTCCTCGCCGCGGAATACGGCCTGGATCTTCCCGGCCCCGTCCTCGAGGTCGGCGAACATGATCTTGCCCTGGTCGCGCAGGGCGCGGACGCGGCCGACGAGGGAGACGGGCTCCCCCTTCTTCTCGAACTCCTCGAACCGCTCAAGGGCGGCTCCGATCGAAAAGCTGCGCTTCGCCCGGGCGGGATAAGGATTGATGCCGGCTTCGCGGATGCGTTCGAGCTTCTTGCGGCGTTCGGCGATGATGTCTTCGAGCATGGGTCAGGAATAATCGACGGGAATGCTGCCGTACTTCGTTTTCGTTATGATGACATGATCAAGCAGTCCGATGCCGAGAATCCTTCCGGCCTCGACGATCTGCTGGGTGACGGCGATGTCCGCCTCGCTGGCCTTCGCGACGCCGGACGGATGGTTGTGGGCCAAGATCACCGCCGATGCCGCATATTCGAGCGCCGGTCGGAAAACTTCGCGCGGATGAATGACGTTCGACGTGAGGCTCCCGATCGAAATTATTTCGTCGTGGATGAGGCGATAATGATTGTCGAGATACAAGCCGCGAAGGTGTTCCTTCGATAGGTCGCGCATGTCCTTGAGGTATTCATAGACCTGACTGGCGGTCCGAAGCACCACCGGCTTTCCGCTTGCAGGGTTCCTGAAAAAACGTCGCCCAAGCTCGAAACAGGCGACCAGCTGGCATGATTTGACGAGCGGTATCCCGAGGAGCTCCTTGACCTTCA
>Ga0335069_10002749_pt1 | contig 26885 bp, 20 predicted proteins | sample Lox_Sample_11_FD_206714 | JGI IMG/M metagenome (GOLD analysis project Ga0335069, IMG submission 206714) | Soil microbial communities from Loxahatchee National Wildlife Refuge, Florida, United States - Lox_Sample_1.1 | ecosystem: Environmental > Terrestrial > Soil > Wetlands | place: USA...
GTGATTAGCATCGAGAACATCGCGGCGATGCCGCGCGGTGCCATGATCAGACCGGCCTTCCACGCCGTGTAGCCCATGAATTCCTGCAGGAAGACCGGATTCAAAAGGCCGGTGCCGAAGAGGATAAAGCTCAGCATGACGACGGAGACAATCGCGGCGGCGAACTGGCGGATACCAAAGAAGTGCAGTTCAAGAATCGGTTCCGGTACGCGAAGTTCGCGATAGATCAGCAGGACCATCGAGAGCGCTGAAATGATCGATGCCCAAATCACCCAGGAGGAGGCGAACCAATCGGCGCGCTCGCCGCGATCGAAGACAATCTGCGCGAGTCCCAGCCATAGCACCAGGTAGACGATCCCGAGGTAATCGATGTGACCGCCCGTCTTGCGCTTGCTGATATGAGGCGGGTCGTGCACGAAAGCCGAGACCATCAGGAAGGCGATCGTTCCAATCGGGATATTGATATAAAAATTCCAGCGCCAGTTCCAGTTGTCGGTTATCCACCCGCCGACGGTCGGGCCCAAAATCGGCGCGACCATCAGCCCCATCCCCCACATCGCCATAGCGAGTTGCTGCTCGTTCGGCGGGAAGGATTCCATCAGGATGGCCTGCGAGAGCGGAATCATCGCGGCGCCGGCGAAGCCTTGCAGCAGCCGAAAGACGACCATCTCGCCGAGCGAGGTCGCAGCTCCGCAGAGGGCCGAAGCGAACGAGAAGATCGCCACGGACAGGAGGAAGTAACGCTTGCGGCCGAAGCGCGACGAGATCCATCCGGTCATCGGGATCATCACACCGTTGGCGACCAGATAGCTGGTGAGCACCCAAGCTATCTCGTCGACGCTCGCTGAGAAGCTGCCCTGCATGTGTGGCAAGGAAACGTTGATAATCGAAACGTCGAGGACTTCGAGCGTCGCCCCGATCATCACGGCGAGTGCGACGAGCCACTTGTGCGGCGGATACACAGCAGCGGTGGGGTGTGGTGCAGCTTTGGTATCGAGAGCCGCAGCCATCTCAGTCGACCCTCACCGAGGTCAGATGCTCAACTTTGCCGTTGGTCTTGACCCGCTTACCCCGCGAGGAGGAGGCAGTCGCCGTTTTCCCGTCGGCAAGCCGGTCGCCGAGCCATCGCAGGAATTGCAGTCGCTTGCGGCGAAAGCTGGGGTCGGTCGGATCGAGTCCGGTAGCGAGGCGCGTCATTTGTGGAAACGCCAGCGGGAAGAGGGTCAGGGAGATTATCGAGAGATGGAGTTGAGCAATATCGAGTTCAGGCGGCAGCGTGCCGGCCGTCTGGGCGCGGCGGAGCCGACCGAACGCGCGCTTCAAATATTCCCGTCGTTCGTTTTCACCGACCAGCTTGCTGGAGTTCGTACTGAGGGCTTCCCATTCGAGCAGGCGCACCCAATCGAGGTCGCTTGCGCCGGCTTCGTACCAATGGAGAATCGCGCCGGCGAGGTCTTCCGGTGCCGATTCGAAGAAATCCGCGCGTGCCGTGAACTTACGCCGCAGAATCTCGCGATAGAGATTCTCCTTGGAGCCGAAGCAGTAGAAGATCATGCGCTGATTCACGCGAGCGCGGCGTGCGATAGTGGCACATCGCGCACCGGCAAGGCCGTGCGCAGCAAACTCGGCTAGAGCTGCTTCGAGGAGTCGTTCACGAGTACGAGCAAGATCGCGAAGCTGGGCCATCGGAACCTAACACCCCGGGCCGGCGTGGCCGCGGCTCGCGGACGCGCCCGCTCCCTGTCTCTGAAGGGAAGGGTTAAGAGACAGAAGTATTAACTGTCCACTTAATACTATTCAGTGGATGGTTAATACAAGGGCACGAAAGGACCCTCACCCTAGCCCTCTCCCATCGGGGAGAGGGGTCCAGAGGAGGAGATGCCGTTAACGTCTTGCCGGGATTACCGGTAGCGTCAGATAGGACGCATTGGCGCGGTTGTGCAGAATCGTCTGAATCGCGGGCTGCGTCTCGGCGTCGGCGAAGAGATCGTGCCCCGTGTTGGGATTCCGATCGAAGCGCGGGAAGTTGCTCGAACTTACCTCGAGCCGAATACGATCACCCTTCTTGAAGAGAATCGAGGTCGACCACATATCGATCGTGTATTCGTAAACCTTCCCCGGCATTATCAGCTTGGGATCTGATTTCGATTCGCGCACGCGCGCCCGGATGATGCCGTCGGTGAGATTCATCGCAGAGCATCCGCATGGGCCGACGCTGACCAGCTTGGCTGTAAAGTCGGTGTCGGGCGCTGACGATGACGCAGAGAGAGTGAGCGAGACTGGTCCGGTGATTTCCGTATCCTCGGCCAGCGGCTCGGTCGTGTAGACGAGCACATCCTCGCGCTGCTCCAGCGCCGTTTGATCGAACGCACCGCCCGGCACTGCATTGTGATAGCAGCAGAGACCGCCGCCGTTGGTCGGTACCGGATTTAATGGATTGTAGAGAAAACAATCTGATGGTTCGTTGCCGGGTTGATCCGTCGAGAGCGCACCGTCACCGTTGAGGCTATTGGCGCGGCCGCGGCTATGCAGATAGTAGCGGCGGAAATCGGTGCCGGGCAGCGGCCAATCCTTCTCTTCACGCCAGCTGTTCGCGCCGATGGTGTAGATACTTACCGGGCCTTCGTTATCGGCACCGTTGTTGATCCCCTTCAGCCAGTGGTCGAAGAAGTTGAGCTGCTGGCCGTCGAAATCAATCGAGACGAAGCTAGCGCGGAAGCCCATATCGGCCTGACCGATAAGTCCCGTAAGCGGCAGATTGTGATACCACGGCCCCATCACGAGACGTGCCTTGCGACCGTTGCCCGGCGCCTTCGACCGCATCCCCATGTAGTTGCGAACTGTGCCGCCCGCGAAGATGTCGTACCATCCGCCGAAATTGAGCGTCGGCACACTGATCTTGTCGTAGTACTCCTCGATGCAAAGTTTCTTCCAGTAGCTGTCGTAGTACGGATGTTCGAGCCAGTCGTAGAAGTAGGGCGCGCCGGTGCGGAAGAGCGGAAAGTCCTTGAGCGGCAGATGCTTCACGATCTCGCGCATCGTATCGATATTGCTCATCGTGAGCGCCAGCTCTTTGCCTGCGGCCTCGCTGTCCTCGCGCTCGCGGATCAGGCGGGCGAGCGAAAGGTTCGTCATCAGCCAACTGACGTTGAAGAAGAGCGAGAACGCGCCACCCTGATAGGTCCAGTTGTCATGATAGTTGCTGGCCGTGATCGAAGGCACCATCGCCTTGAGCGAGGGGGGGGTCTGAGTCGCTGCGAGCCATTGCGTCGCGCCCATATACGATGCGCCGAACATCCCGACCTTGCCGTCAGCGAAGGGCTGCTTCGCGAGATGCTCGACCGTGTCGTAGCCGTCCAGCGGATCATCGGTGAAGCAGTTGAAGACTCCCGGCGAGGCATAGCGGCCGCGCGAATCGACGAAGATGACGTTATAGCCGCGCTGCGCCGCGCGTATCGGATCGAGGGTGTTGTACGAAATCTGCGGGAATTTCTTGTCGTAAGGCGTGCGATTCAGCAGCACCGGCAGCTTTTCAGGCGTGTCGGGCCGAAACAGATCGCCCTTTAGTAGGCATCCATCGCGCATCGGAATTTCGATATCGCGCTCGAAAATTACTTTCGCTCCCATCAGCAGGTCCTCCAGTTACGCCGGATATTTCGATGCTTGTAACGCGGGCAGGTACGATGGAGCAAGGGAACCGAAACCCTGGAGTGGGTCGCGCGGGAGAGGTAGGCCGAGTTGGAGTCGGTTGGCAACGCCGCGCCGCCGATTCTATGATGACGTAAAGTTCAAGCAGGAGTTCCCAACGATGCCAGTTGATGCTGAAATCGCCGCGTTCCTCAAACAGGCTGCCGATTCGGGTGCGCCACCGCTCGAGAGTTTGCCGGTGCCGCAAGCCCGCGAGTTCATCCGCTCGCTGTTCGCGCCTCCGGGAGCTGCACGAACCGAGGTGAAGAGGGTCGAAGACCGCAAGATTGATGTGAACGGCACCTCGTTGCCGATCCGCATTTACACGCCGGCAGGGGAGGGACCGCTTCCAGTCCTTGTTTACCTGCATGGCGGCGGATGGGTTATCGGCGACGTCGAGGGTTACGATCCCGTATGCCGCGATCTCTGCAAAGGCGCAGGAGTGGTTGTCGTGTCGGTCGATTATCGGCTCGCTCCGGAGCACAAATTCCCGACTCCGGTCGAAGATTGCTACGCCGCGACCAAGTGGGTCGCAGCGAACGCTGCATTGATCGGTGGCGACTCGACTCGCGTGGCGGTCGGTGGCGATAGCGCGGGTGGTAATCTCAGCGCGGCTGTCGCGCTGATGGCGCGTGATCGTGGCGGCCCGTCCTTGAAGTTCCAACTGCTCGTCTATCCCGTGACCGATCACAACCTCAATACCGGTTCCTATCGGGCCAACGGCGAAGGCTATCTGCTGACGAAGGCCGGGATGGATTGGTTCTGGAATCACTACATCGGCAAGCCGGGCGACGATGCCAACCCGTATATGTCACCGCTCCGTGCCGCGAATCTGAGCAATCTGCCGCCTGCGCTCGTGATTACAGCGGAGTTTGATCCGCTCCGGGACGAGGGTGCTGCCTATGCTGAAAAGCTCAAAGGAGCGGGCAACAAGATCACCTATACTGATTACAAGGGTGCGATCCACGGCTTCTTCAGCCTCGGTTATATGTTCAAGCTCGGCCGCGACGTGATGGCGGAGGCCTGCGCTGCGCTTCGCACTGCGCTGAAGTAAGCACGTGCCCATGAACCATCCGATCCGTTTCGGGGTGCAGACCCCGCAACAGCATACGACCTGGCCCGAGATTCTCTCGCTGTGGCAGGAGATCGATACGCTTGGCTATGACACCGCCTGGGTATTTGATCACTTCCTGCCGATCTTCTCGGATCCGACGGGACCTTGTCTCGAAGCCTGGACGGCGCTGAGCGCGCTGTCGATGGCGACCAAGCGGGTCCGCCTCGGCGTGATGGTTACCGGCAATACCTATCGCTCACCGGCGGTGCTAGCGAAGATGGCCACCACGGTCGATATCGTGAGCGGCGGTCGGCTGATCCTCGGCATCGGCGCCGGATGGTTCGAGCAGGAGCATCGCGAATACGGCATCCCGTTCCACACCGTCGGTGGGCGCCTGCGACGGCTCGATGAGTCAGTGCAGATGATCAAGCAGCTCTGGACCGAGGAGCGCGCGAGCTTCAAGGGTCGCTACTATGAATTGCGTGAGGCGAACTTCAAGCCCAAGCCGATCCAGCAGCCATATCCGCCGATTCTGATCGGCGCGACCGGCGAAAATATGGCGCTCGGCATCGTCGCCAAGCACGCGCAGATCTGGAATTCCTTCGGTACGCCCGATGTGTTCCGCCACAAGATCGCGCGGCTGACTGATCACTGTGAGCGGATCGGTCGCGATCCAGCATCGATTGAAAAGTCGGTACTAGTGACAGGCGGGTTTGCGATCAATGAGGCGCGTAAGCAGATTGACGAGTACATATCGGCCGGCGTGACACATCTGATCTTCTCGCTCAATCCATCGAACGCCGAGCATCGGATGTTCGTGTCTCGCTTCGCAGCGGAAGTAATACCTCAGTTCAAAGCGATCTGAAACGATGAAATTCCCTCCCCTGCCTTTTGGGGGGGAGGGGATTTCCGTTCGAGCTATTTGTCGGAACCTTTCAGCACAGTCTGCGCATTACCGGCAAGGGAATGCCCGTAAGCATAGTTGTATTGGAGAGTTTCCGGCGGCACCGCGCCCGGCGACGCATTTGCTTGTGGTGCAAATTCAACTTGTACCGTGCACTTTTTGACCGGAGGTGAAGCCTTCGGGTCGAGGATCGAGCCCGAGCAAAGGTCAGTGCCCGATACTATTGCGAAGTTTCCTGCACTAAACGCTTTGCCGGTGATCGTGACACTGACAGGTGAGTTGTTGGTTATCGTCAGCGTTTTCGGAGCGCTTCGATTACCCCGTGCGGTTAGCGGAAAACTCGATACTTTTGGCGCTGCGAGTGTTACCGGAATCGGAATTCCAGACAGCGTCATGTTAGTGATGCCACCGTCATGCGGCACCGTCAGCGTCCTGGTTTCGAGTACTCCGGTCGGTGTCGTCGGCGTATAGGCCAGGCCGAAGCTGCACTTCTTCTTCGGTGCCAGTGTCACTCCCGAACAGAGGTTGTTGCTAATAGTGAAGTCCGATGAAAGGGCGGCCGCCGGCGGAACGATCAACCCAATCGTGGAGTTCGCTTTGCTCGCGTTGACAATCGTTACCTTGTGAACCTTGCTTGACGCGCTCGCGTAGACCTTGCCGAAGTTAAGTTTTGCCGGAGTGATCTTCAGATTGGCTAGGACCGTCGGCGTTGGCGACGGAGTTGGCGTTGCTGTCGCCGTCGCGGTGGCCGTCGGTGTCATCGTTGCTCCCGCGGTGGGAGTGGCCGTTTTGGTCGCGGTCGCTGTGGCGGTTCGCGTCGGCGTAGCGGTCGCAGTTCGAGTCGGGGTCGCTGTCGCAGTTCGAGTCGCTGTGGCCGTGGGAGTTGCTCCACTAGTTGATGTCGCAGTCGCTGTCGGAGTGTCCGTTGCCGTAGCGCTGCCGGAGGGCGTTGCGGTTGCAGTTACAGTCGCCGTGGCTGTGGGTGTCGCTGTTGCGGTAGCCGTTGCAGTTCGTGTCGCGGTAGCCGTGGCAGTCGCGGTAGCAGTCGCCGTAGGTGTGGGCGTCAATGTCGCAGTCGGCGTGGGCGTCGGAGTTGGGGGGGCCACTGCAAAGTGGTTGGCCACCTGGATGGAGCTGAGCGCATACGAGTAGACCGCCGCCTCGCTCACGCTTCCACTGAAAGCGGCGCTCGAGGGCGAGTTGGGCCATGCGGCCATGGTGCCGTACCCGACACGCCAGTAGCCAGCATAGTTAGACGGAATCGAATCGGTATGCGAAGCGATCTGAGCCCCATCAACATACAGATAGATATGGGTGCCGTCCCAGACGCCTACAGCATAATGCCAGTTGCCGTCGTTGTAAGCACTCGGAGAGAGAAGACCAAAGGTCGAGCTTCCACTGTTACCAAAAACGATATTACCCGCATTGGTCATGTAGAGCATCCGGTCGTAATTCGAGGTTCCGAGGCCGGTTTGCGCTTGCTGGAAGCCGATCAGTTTGCCGCCGCTGGCATAGCCATTAGCGGTTTTGAACCAAATTTCGATCGAGTACGGTGTGGGATTGGCGTATTGCATCGAGCTCGAAACATAGCCAGTCGAGCCGTCGAGCAGCACCGCTGTATCGCCGGTCTTTGCTGCGCCGGCAGCTCCGTAGGTTATTCCGCCGTTGAAACTCCCAAGGTCGAGCGGCCTTTGATATGTGCCCGTGTTCGAGCCCGTAGAATCGAAAGCGACGGTGCTGTTCGCTTCGTTGAGTTTCCAGTAGTAGCTCGGGGCATCAGCGAGAACCGTAGCATCGTAGGATCCGCCAGCGGCTGCACTGAAGTGCGCCGCGACCCGACTCGAACTTAGGGCGGCTCCATAAACGGCCGCTTCACCGAGGCTGCCGGCGAAATAGGGGCTGGTAGGCCCGTTCGGCCAAAAATTGGTCTGACCGTAACCCAAGCGCCAATAGCCGCTGTAATTGACCGGCGCTGAATCGCTCAACGATGCGACCTGCGTGCCGTCGATATACAGATGAGAGGCCGTTCCATCAAAGGCGCCTACAGCATGATGCCAGTTGCCGTCGTTGTAGCTGCTGGGCGAAGTAATTCCTGCGGTGGTTGTGCCGCTGTTGCCGAAGATGATCTTGCCGGCGTTGGTCATGTAGATCATACGGTCATAGCCCGCAGTGCCGAGTCCGGTCTGATCTTGCTGGAAGCCGATCAGTTTGCCGCCCAGGCCGTAGCCGCTGGCTGTCTTGAACCAAACTTCTAGAGAGTAGCCGGCGGACCCGGGGTTGGTCAGTTGAATTGAGGTACTGACGTAGCCGTTGTTACCGTCGAGAGTTATCGCCGTATCGGGCGAAGTAGGCCCGGTTACGCCAAGCAGAACCTTCGGCGCCGAATCTTGCGCAGTCGATCCACTCGATTCGTTGAGGCGCCAGTACACATCCGGTGAATCACTCATGACCAAACGGGCGTAGGCGTTCGGTGTAGCCGTAGGCGCTGCCGCCGTGGGTGTCACTGTTGGGGTAGCGGTCGCGGTGCGCGTCGGTGTGCCGGTCGGCGTGGTGGTGGCGGTCGCTGTTACAGTTGGCACTAGCGTAGGTGTCGCTGTAGCCGTGATCGTGGGCGTAGCGGTCCGCGTGGATGTGCTGGTCGCGGTAGCAGTGGCTGTCGCTGTTGGTGTGATCGTCGCAGTTGCGGTAGCGGTTCGTGTCGCGGTCCCGGTCGCTGTGGGCGTGACCGTACTAGTGGCTGTTGCAGTTGAAGTGCTGGTCGCAGTTGAAGTGGCAGTAGTAGTCACTGTCGGCATGATGGTCGCGGTGGCGGTGGCGGTTCGCGTCGCGGTAGCGGTCGCAGTTGCTGTTCTCGTTGCTGTCGCCGTTGCGGTAGGTGTTGGTGTCGTTGTAGGTACGGCTGTTGCGGTGACCGTAGCCGTCGCCGTCGGAGTTGGCGACAGGCTATTGATAAAAAGTTTGTCGATAGCAAAATCGCTGGTCGAGCATCCGGTTCCGGTGCAAGCCGTCAGGCTAAAGGTGACTGACGTGATATTCGTGCCGGAGTTGTCGTTAAGACCAAGGTAAAACGAATCGCCATTGGCGTTACTTGCCTGCGTGAAGCTGCCCAGCGAGGTGCCGTTATTGAAAGCCTCGATTTTAGCGGTGAAGGCACCGGAGGCATCGGCCTTGATCATCGCACCTGCGCCCGCGACCGGACTGGCGAAGGTTATCTGTAAAGGACCGTTACCGCCGTTGTAATCATCTGAAGTCCAGATCAGCGTATCGCCCGCGGTAAAACCCGAGACCCAGCTACACGGAGTAGCTGAACAGACCACGGCGGTCAGGCTGTCTGGTCCTGCGAGTGTCACCGTGACACTCTTACCGCCGGTCGTTGTGGCCGGATTCGTGGTGGCCAGCAAGGTCGCATCGGCACCCAGTTGCGACCAATCGACCGTGTCGGTTGCGTTCTGCGCAGCTGAACTCGTCACTTGGACCAACGAGTCCGTCCATGCCGGCGGATTTGCCAGCAGTACAACCGCTAACGCTCCCAGTATCCAGGGCCAGATACGCTTGAGGCTTTTCATTGGCTTGGCTTCTCGAGGCTGCGTTGAGGCTACGAGCAAACGGCCTGAGTCGTTGTAAAGGTGCCGTTATTCGAATACTTGCCCCCGCTTCCGATGGACGGAGACTGGCGGAAGAACCATGAGTAAAAGGCAAGCTCCTGCAGATCGTAGGTGGTTCCGTTTGGCATCAGCACCGATGTGAAGTTGGTGCCGCTGAGCGGATCTCCAACTTCAAGATTCGTTTGGCATCCCGACACTTGGCCGATATGCCCCCAGCTAGGCGTCGGATTCGTGCCGAGCGGATCGTCCATCCACTCGCCCACTTCGTGTGACGCCGTCGTATTATCGGCGTGCGCACTAAGGTTGAAGAGTTCGGTACTGTCAAAATCTAAAGGCGAGTAGGTTTGCAGGCTCGCGAGGGTTCCGTACGCCCCGTGATAACCAAGAATACAACAGTTGTTGGTTGGGCTGGACGAGACGAAAGGTGCCGCCTGAACCACGTTATGCATCAGGAAGATCGGGAAGGAGGTCGGGCCTACTCCACTGCTCGAGAGAGCGGTGATTTGTGCCTTGATGGCGCTGTCGAGCGTGGAGTAGTCGACGATACCCAGGCGCATCGATTGCGAAACGCCGTTGCATGCACCGCTGTAGAGTCCCGACGTTCCTAAGCCACTCGGGATCGTAATCGTGATTGGCGAAAGGGTCGTGACGTTGAGCAGTGTGTGATAGCGATCTCCGGTCGCAGAGACATTACCCGGCGAGCTGTAGAAACTGGCTCGTTGGAACGCGTCGACATATTGGGTCGTGCCCACGTTGACGCCGTTCATCGAGTAGGAAGCGTTGTTGAAGAGGGGCGACTGCTGAAACAGGGTCGTTGGGACTTTGCCGCCGAGGCAGGTATCGGCGATGGTTGGATCGAAGGTCTTGCCGTCGGGCGTCTTGATGATGGTCGGTATTAGATAGACCTGAATCGTCGTCGTGCGCATCCCGTTGTAGAATGGACTCCGACCAACCATCGAACCGGTGTAGGTGAGCCCGTTCACCGGCGAGGTGATTGAGTAATTCCACATCGGAATGGTGGTTGAGGATACGACCGCTGACGCCACCTGAGCCTTCGTCATGCCGGTCAGCGGTTTGACGGTGTAGTAGCCCTGGAGCTGCTCTGTGCTCTGCGCATCAGCTGCGCGAACTCCTAAGCCAAGTGCGGAGCAAAATATTGCTATGAAACCTAAAATGGCTCGATGAGTAGATATCTTAGCCATAACCGTCCGATTATCTCCCGATACGTGGTGTCTAGTTCCCAAGCATCGAATTACAAACTCAATCATCGGCAAGCATGTCTACAAGTTTAAACGAGTAGTAATGCTAGCTCTGATTCAATACTGCACCTAATCTTAGGCGTTAGTCGTGCAGAATAGAACCCGAAAAGAGATTAGATGTTTAGAGATAAAAATTTAGGTTTAGGCATTTTTACAAAGCTTTCTTAGGCTTTGTTGGTATTAGTCAGCCGCTGATCGGCTTGGGGCGATGAAGAGCCACAGAATCTTTCGAGCGGGCTTAATTAAAAATGTGGGAGGCGAGCGATGATCGTCGCCGTCGTGACCGCCTCGCACTTCAGGTTAAGGGGGAATCGGAGCCGTCGCGGCCCCTAACCCGGCAAGGCGGCCGTATCACGCGGTAACCCGATAGAGCCTCGCACGAGGAGGGACTCCTGGAGCGAGGCTTTCGATCGGGGCGTTTCTCGCGAGCCGTTAAACGCCCCTGAAATTGGGGAGCCTCTCTCAGTGGGAGGTCTGGTTGACCTGGACTTTGTCGACGGCGAAGTCGGCGCAGCTCGAGAATTTTGGGCAGCTGCTCAGGCTAAAGACCACGCCCGTGATATTGGCGGCGGTGCTATCGAGCACGCCGATATAGATAGGATCCCCTGCTGTATCGCTCTTTTCGGTAAAGCTCTTCAGCACCTTGCCGTTCTGACGGGCTTGTATCTGTGCGGTGAACTGGCCGGGAAGATCGGCTTTGATGAGCGCCCCAGCCCCAAAGACGGGGGTTGCGAAAGTGAGGGTTAGGGGTCCATTGCCACCGTTGGCGTTATCCGAGGTCCAAAGCAGCGTATCGCCTGCGGTGAAGCCGGTTCCCCAGCTGCAAGGTGTTGCGGTACAGACCACCGAGGTCAGGCTGTTACTGCCTTTGAGTGCGACACTGACGCCATTGTTCAGCGCTGTATTTGCGGAGAACGACGCATTCAACACGGTTGCGTCAGCACCGAGCTGCGACCAATCGATCGAGTCGTCCGACTTCTGATTCGTTTGGTCTGTGATGAGCGTGAGCGTATCGGCGCGAGCGCTCGAGTTGAGCAGCACCGCGAGAGTCAGTCCCAGAAGCCAGAGGAATATGCGTTTGCCGTTGTTCATGGTTCGATGCTCGTTGTGCTCGATTCCGAGGCCTAGCAGATCGGGCCGGCGTCAGTGCCAAAAGAGCCGCTATCAGAGAAAAGCCCTCCGGCAGCCATCGAGGGGTTCTGGCGATAGAACCACGAGAAGAACGCCAACTCCTGCACATCGTAGGTGAAGCCATTCATCACGATTGAAGGAAAGTTCGAACCACTAAGCGGATCGCCGACTTCGAGATTACCCTGGCAGCTACCGATCGTTTGGCCGAACCCTCCCCAGAGCGGAGCTGCATTGTTTGCAGTGCTCTTAACGCTGGCGGAAGGAACCGGATCGTCCAGCCACTCACCAATCTCATGTGAAGTCGAGGTGAGATCGACGCCGGAGCTGGGATCCCACAAGCCGGTAGTATCGAGATCCGCCGCGGCATAGGTCTGGACCTTGGCGAGACTCCCGAGCGCGCCATGGTAGCCGAGGATGCAGCAGTTTTGCGTAGGATCATTCCGAACAAAGGGGAAAGACATTACGACATTGTGTGTCATGAAGAGCACAAACGAGGTCGGTCCGACGCCACTCTTCGCCAGCTTGGGAATCTGGGTTTTGGTCACGGCCTTGTCGAAGGTCGCGAAGTCGATAATCGCGGTCTCTTCGTGGTTGCAGGTGTTCGAAAAGGTGCCGTGAACGCCCTTTGTAGAGGGTACGGAGATCGTTATAGGGGAGGCCATCGTGACGTTAAACAGCGTGTGATACCGATCGCCGGTTTTGCCGACGTTGCTCAGCATTCCTCCCGATGAGTTGTAGAAGTTGGCGCGCTGGAATGCATCGATGTACTGAGTAATTCCGATGAACTGTCCATTAATCGTGTAGTTTGCATCGTTAAACAGCGGCGATGCTTGCATCACATCGACCGGGGTCTTGGTACTGCTCAGGCAAGCCGAGTCGATCTGGGTTGGGTCGAAGGTTGTGCCATCGGATAATCGGATAATTGTGGGAACCACAAAGACCTGGATGGTCGTCGTGCGCATCCCACCAGCCAACGGACTGCGTCCTACCATCAGCCCCTGATAGGTCTTCCCATCGATCGGTGAGACGATCGAATAGTGCCACATCGGGATAGTGCCCTTGACGGCGGTGGCGGTTCGCACATCGTCGATCGTCATACCCTCGAGCGGCTTCACGGCGTAGAACTTTTGAGGGCGTTTGGCGTGGGTAAAAGTGAAGGCCATCGCCCCCGACGCCGTCACGAGAAACGTGACAACCGCGGCCGCGATAAGAATAAGCGCGACGCTCCCTTTGAATGCAGCCTTGTGCATAGACTCGGTTTCCTTAGACCCTCACGCTCAAATTTCGACGCATCGTTCTCATCCGAGCGCTAATCCAACAATCCGTACTGATTCGCGTCTATTAGTTAAAAGAGAGCTTCTATTTTGCGATCATAGGTCATTAAACGTTGTAGGCATACTCGCTTTCCGAACTCTCTTTGCGCGCGATTTGCCAAATGAGAGCGGCGTCCTCCCCGCCAGAGTGGGAGAACGCCGCTGTTAAAGTCCGAAGGGCTAGCCGTAGTTTATTTGGCCGTCCCCTTGAGAGTTACCGAGACGCTTCCGTTGAGCACAGGACCTGAGCCATAGCTGAACGGATAGGTCAGGGTCTCAGGTGTCACCGGCCCGGACGGCCCATCTGGTTGGAAAGCCACCTGCATCGTGCACTTTTTGCTCGCTGCCGGAGGTGGTCCTAACACGGCGTTGGTGCACTGATCGGCGCCGTGGACTAACACGAAGTTCGTCAGTGAGCCAGGAGCTCCTACAGTTATCGTCGCTCCCGACGTATTCGTGATCGTGACCGTCTTCGGCTTGCTCAAGGTGTTGATTGCGGTCGCCGGAAAGCTCAGGGTTTTGGGCGCGCTGACGGTCGGCGCGATACCAGTGCCACCCAGGCTGACCTGCAGTGGACCCGCTCCGTTGTAACTAATCGTGAGGTTGCCGCTCACAGACGGGCTGCTCACCGCGTTCGGCGCGAACGCTACCCCAATTTTGCACGATCGCTTGAGCGATAATGTGCTCGTACAGGTGTTCGACGCTATCACGAACTGCGAGATCGGCGCCGCCGAGTTCACGCCGGTTATATTCGCGTCGACCTTGCCACTGTTGATGATGGTCACCAGTTTTGGTTTCCCGGTCAGACTTGCGGTCACTTTGCCGAAGTCGATCTTGGTCGGCGACACTTTCAACACCGCAGGCGAAGGCACACCGGTCGGCGTCGCAGTTGGTGTGGCAGTTGCCGTCGCTTTTGACGTGCTGGTCGCCGTAGCCGTTGGAGTGGCTGTGCGCGTGGCCGCAACGGTCGGCGTTGCCGTGGCTGTCGGGGTCGCGGTTCGCGTCGGCGTCGCGCCCGAGGTCGCAGTGGCCGTCGCGGTTGCGGTCGGCAGGCCTGTCACGCCCGGTGTCGGGCATGGCGATGAATCGGTGCTCGTCGGATTGAGTACCGTCAGGAATGCATTGGACGACGCGTTGGCATCTGCGTTGTTGCTCTTCTGAAAGCCCGTCGTAGTCGTCGGAAAATCGGTCGAGAAGGTGAGCCCGGCGATGACCATATTGCCGTTCGGGTCCAGCTTTCCACCGGACGCAACATCGAGTTCACCCGAGCCACCAAGCAAACTGGAGTACAACAGTTGGTTTTTCGAAGTACTCAACTCCGCGGCAAAACCAGTAATAGGGATGTTGTACTGAAGCGTCCCGAGAACAGGAAGGTTAACGTCGAACGGAAAGCCGCTGGTGTTGTTCGTCTTGAAGCAAGCGTTGGCGGAGAGCGGAAAGGTTGATCCGGTTGAAGCAGCGCTGGCCGTGGCCCCAACGAAGTACACGTTACCACCGACAACTTGGAGGTCCGTCACTACGTCGCCAAAGCCGACTCCACCCGTGCACGGCGCCGGTGCCGTTATCTTATAACCGGTTCCGCCGAAGTAGGTGGAGTACAGGAACTGCCCAACGCCCGGGGCTAAACTCGGGTCGATTTCGGTGAGGAAGCCAGTCGTGGCGGGTGCTCCCGAGGTAACAGCGGCTTGGTTGGTCGATTGGAAAACGGGCATGACAGATCCAGGTACAGGGAAATTGCCTGTCGAAGCGGTGAATCCGGCCAGCCAGATTTTGTTGGAGCTATCGACCGCGACTGAGGTAGCGACATCGCCGACCGCGAAGAGATTAACTTTGCTCCCCAGACAACTGACTAATCCCTGACTGCCGTTACCACCCTCGTAGGTCGCGTAAAGTAGTGAGGCGGCCCCGCTGGCACTCGGATTGAACTCGGTGACGAAGGCGTTGCTGGTCTTGTTGACCTTACCGTTGTAGTTAGGCTGCGCCGCATTTTTTGTTGTCAGCCCGGTCAGGGAGTAAGTTGCGCCGGCGATATACCCATTACCATTGGCATCGACCGCTATCCCTATTCCCGACTCGGAGTTAGTGCCGTTACCATTACCGCCATAAAGTGTTGCGTAGTCCAGCGACTTGCCATCCTCGTGGACCACGAGAAAAGTTGCCTGACTCTTTCCACTTGTGGCCAAGTTGGTCGATTGGAATGCGCTCGCTGTTGTGGGAAAGCCTGTGGTGCTGTCGCTTTGTGTGCTGCCTGCAACATAAGCTTTACAAGCCGCTCCAACTCCACACCCGGAGGGGAATAGAGCCACGCGTGATTCGGTGGCGTTATTTTTGCCGGGGACAAAGCACGAGTAGACCAAGCCACTGCCGTCGGGTTTGAGCTTGATAACGAACCCATTGTTCGTCGCCGCTGAGCTTTGGTTCATGCTGCTTCCCCACGCACCACACAGTGATGAAGGTGGACCCGGAAAATCCGATGGGGAGTAGGTTTGCCCGACAACGAAAGCGTTACCTCCGGCGTCGACCGCGATGCCGAAAGCAAGGTCGCCGTCGCCGCTGCCGACCGAACTCGTATCACCACTGCCGCCGAAGTAGGTCGAGTATACTAGGGATGCTGCCCCGGATTTCGAGTAATCGAATTTGCTAACGAAAGAATTCGGATTCGAAGAGGCTGCCGCGTTTTGGCTGGTTTGGAGAACGCCGGTGCTAGTTGGAAAATCCGTGGAATAAGCGACGCCGGTCACCCACGCGTGGTTGGCGTTATCTATCGCGACGTCAGAGCCGACGTCAGCCACAGTTAGGGCAGCACCTCCGGTAACGCCCGCAAATTGCTCAAGGTTTACGGTGCCGGTGATATCGCCGGTACCTCCGATATAGCTCGAATAGACCAGCTCTACGCCGGGATCGATTACGAGGGTGCGGGTGCGATCATAGGCGGCTAGCTGAAGGCCGATCTCGGTGGTGGAGGCTTTTTTCCGCATCGCGAACTTGCCGTCGATCGGATCGCGGGTACCGTCGGCGCGGGTCTGGTAAATCACGGGATTGCGGATCATCAGGCTGCCGGCAACCGCTGCCACGTGGATATTGCCGTCGCTGTCGACGTTGGTGGTGCCATCGCCGTCGATTATCAACTTGATTTTTGAGACGTCGGCTCCCGGCTTCGCGACAATGTCGTACTCGAGCTTGTCGGGTGTGCCGTAATAAACGACATCAACTCCCGGATAGACCTCTTCCAGTTTAACTTTGCCGAAAGTGGGAATACTACGATGGTACTTGGTCGGATCGGCGCCGATCAGGTAGTTGACCCGCGCCTGGAGCGGTTCGAGGGGGGCGTACTTCGGATGAGCGTTGCCGCCTGCGAAACGCACCCGGATATTCGATTCAACGAGTCTGTCTTCGGGCTTCTGCTGTCCTGTAATCGAATAAAATTGTGGTCCCTTGTGGATTGTGCCACCGACCATCGAGACCAGAGTTCCCTGATCACCAAGGAACACCGTGGAACGTGGTGTTCGCGAGAGGTAGTGGACGCTCGGGTCGGATTGGCCGTCGTTGCGCTCGAAGTAGAGCGGCAGTGCGGCAAACTTCGCTATCGCCTCGGTCCGGCTCATCGTATTGTGATCGAGCGGATTACCGACGGACGGCTGCGACGCTCCGGCCACACCGCGCGAATGGATAAAGGTTCCTAGGGCGATAGTGACGACTATGGCCGAAGCAAAAGTCAGCTTCCTGCGACGCAGGGTCGAGGTGACAGTAGAGAAAAGCATCGATGCGCGTCCTCCCCAAGACGCCCAAAAAAAGCCTTGTCGCGATTAGCTAAGACAGGCGGGCGTGGCTGATAACTATCAGCACTTAGCACTAACGAGCACACCAAACAAGGAGAGCGAACCACAACGACAAGCAGTCAATACCTAGGCTTGGCTAATCGCAGTGAAAGCGCGCGAGACAGTGGCCCCTCGGTGGATGTCTCGCGCGTGAGGATAATTCAGTTTTGTGCGGGTGAGCGCTCGGCTATCAGCCGATCGACCTCAGACTTGAGACGGGGCAGAACCTCATCATATTTGAAGTTCCCGAGCTTGCGCGATTTGAGCTTCAGATTCACCGTCGTGGGTCCGCACCATAGGCCGAGATCGGCGTCGTCGGTCTCGCCCGGGCCGTTCACGCGGCATCCCATCACCGCGATCGTTATCCGGTAGGGCTCTGCGTAACGCGTCAGTTCCTTAACCTCTTGGGCCAGTTCGACGAACTTTTCATTCTCGACGCGTGAGCACGACGGACATGAGATAATGTTCAAACCTGTGCCGAAATTGGGTACTGAGATGAATCGTCCCGCTTCGACATCCTCGATAATTTTATGACCCACCACGACTTCTTCGTACTTGCGGTCGTTGGGCAGAGTCAGGGAAACGCGCAGCGTATCGCCAATCTGACCCGCCAGCAGTTTCTCGAAAGCCAGACGAGTCTTGGTGATGCCGTCGGGCGGCAGGCCCGCTTCCGTCACGCCGAGATGGAGCGGGACGTCTGGGCGGCGCGTTGCAAAGCGCTTGTTGGCCTCAACTACTTTGGCGGGATCTGAGTCCTTGAGCGATACGACAAAGCGGTCGAACCCGAACTCTTCCATCAGTTCGCAATGGTAAGCGGCAGACTCAACGATCGCGGTTAGCTGATCGTCGGGATACTTCTCCAGGAAGGCCGGCGCTACTGAGCCGCAATTAACCCCGACGCGGATAGCCAGGTTGTTATCGCGCGCGATATTCGCGAGCCATCGAACCTTCTCGGGGATCGATTTGGCTTTCTCGATATGATGGAGGTGGCCGGGGTTGTAGCGGATCTTATCGACGTGAGGGGCGACCTTATCCGCGATCTTGTAATTCTCCTGCAGGTCGACGGAAAGATTGATCCCTGCAGTCTGCGAACGGATCTCCTTAAGGGCAGGCACCTCTTTTTCGTTGTCGAGCGCGATACGAACAATACCGGCCCCGGCTTTCGCTAGCTGATGGGCCTGCGCGATCGTCGCGTCGATATTCATCGTGCGGGTCGCGCACATCGACTGGACCACGATAGGCGCATCGCCGCCAACCATCACGCTTCCGATTTTGATCTTACGGGTCTTGCGGGGCTTCATTTCGCTTCGCTCTCTAGCGCTCCAAAGAGTTCTGACTGCATGCGGGACACCCTGATGTGCAGAAACGCCACCGTAGCGTGGTGGGCTTGCGACAGGTAACGGGTGGTAGACGCATCCTATCCTATATAGGGGTGGGTGGTCGATCCGTCTGGAATCGGAAACGGCGGATGGGATCTTGATATCCGGCGAACCGGGTCGGAGCTTTGGTCCTTGAGGAGGTGTGATCTTATCGTGAAGCCCCGAAAACCACATTTCGTGGAGTGATTATCGCTTGGCCTCATTTACATCTATTAGTCTCAATTGATGCTCTATGAAAGCTTTATGATGCATGTGCCAAAAGTGTGGCACCCAAATGTGATTGAAGATGTAACATCATCGAACTAGACCTGTTGCCAGCCACGTCCCAGTTCTTGCTTTAATTTCTCTCCGTCTCAAAAACCCTTGCTTTTCTTAGCCACTTTCGACCTTGAGGTTCGCCTTAATGTCGACGGCACGGATTTCGCTTTAGACCTAATCAGGAACAAATTAAAGTCAATCGGGATTTTGAGAAGTTCTAAGATTTGTAAAGATGTTATAAGATGATTGATAGGCTCCACTATCTTGTATCATCGAATATTGGATGTTATATAGGTTAAATATCGCTAAAGCGATTTCAAATAGGTTGAGGCACGGTCGCTGAGGTCGTGTTAGACTTAAAAGGGAGGGAGCTAAAAAGGAATGGAACCGGCAGTAAACACGTACGAGCCCGATCTTGGCTTTACCGACATCATTCTGCCCGCGCAATATTTCGGCGCGATGGGGTCGGTCAAACTCAGCAGCGAACAACGCCTGATGCTCGCTGTGTTGGTGGATGCCATCAATATTCTTCAGGGCTGGCAGCGTGCCGGTAGCGCCCGTAAGCGCCGCGCCTTTGCTGACGCGGCCCAATGGGTAAACACCCGCGGCACGGGTTATCCGTTCTCCTTCGACAGTATCTGCGATGCGCTCAACATTGATTCTGAAGTGCTGCGCCGTCGCTTGAGCGGACTCACGATGGGCTTTACCGGAGCCTCGGCACGTCTGGGCGTCGGTCGCCTGCGCCTTAAGGAATCGAGCCGGGCTCAGCATATGACTGCCAACCGGGTGCGGCGCCGTCGCACACGTCTGGCCGTCGTGCCCAACACCTGATTTCTCCGGGCGCGCCGCAGGGCCTCCTTTTCCCTCACAAAGCAGACACCCTCGGGACCTCGGCGCGCCCACCCTCAGGAAGCGCGCCGGGTCCTGATGTAACGCGAGGCCGAACGATCCGGCTAGCCGTTGTTTGACACCCTTCTGATGACCCTTCTATGATCAGAACCCTCGGTTGGAGGGTTTAGTTTAGTGCGTATGCTTCTTCCCCCGGTCGCCCATCGCCGCGAGATGGACCGGAAGCTCGTTGAATTTTTCCATGGTCAACGTCCAGTAGCGTTTCGACGTGCTATTGCGGATTTTTGCCGCTTTTATCACATTAAAACGCCTAAAATCGACTGGTACGAATATATTGATTGGGGCAAGGTCGCCGGCAAAACCTTCGAGGATGGTCGCATCCATTTGGTGCATCCGGAGAACTGGAAGCGGGGGCGAATTTATAACAGCGAACGAATGTGGGTGCAGATGGTCTACCACGAACTCGCCCACTATCTCTTTTGGACCGACGCTGAGACGAAGGCGGATGCCTTCATGCTGCGGATGGTCCGGGGGCTGAAGCGCACTACGAAACCGCGGGCGCGGACGGCCAATACGCGCGTAGCGACTGCCCGGTCATCGCGACGACAGGCAAGCCGTTCGAGGGGAGGAGCAAGGGCTGGTGCGAAGGGCCGACGTGTGGCTCGGCGGGCAGCGGCGCGGTAGGCGGCTACTGTCCATCCTGGGAATCGCCGCGTAGAATTTCCTCCCATGGCGCACAAGCCGAACGTCGAAAATCGCTGGTGGGTCGAGACCGACTTCAAGAAGCGCAAGCAGCAGACCAAGGATGAGGCCGAGCTGCCGCAGCTGCCGATTGCGATGAGCTTCTACACCGTCGCGAAGGACTACGATCAGGATCGCGCCAAAGACGATCTTACCGACAACAATCTGCGAATCGCGCATGCCGCGAATCCGGCTCAGGGCGAATGGGCTTACGTGCCGATGACGGAGGAGCACTCGCCTGAGAAGGTCGTTAAACGCGTTAAGGAAGAGTTCCGACTCCCGCGCGAGGCGCGAGGAATCGTGCTCGATCACGGACGCCTGCTGCGCCTCCTTATTTGCGGTCCGCAGATCGAAGATTGGATGATCGATATCACGCTCGCCGATGAGCCTTCGGTCGACGTTTATGTATGGAGCACGATGCAGCGCGAGCGTCTCTTCCGTCGAGCTGAAGATGCGCTCAAGCAAGCGCGCCGCTGGGCGATCAATCTGCTGCAGTATCCCCCGCCACGCGACGAAACCTTCCGCGGCGCTCTACTGTAGCTCATGATTTTTCGCCGTCCTTTTGGACGGGCGTGCATGGGCGAACGCTTACGGCCTGTAAGATAATCCCCGACTAGCTGCTGACTGTTATTCATCGGCTCGCAGGCTCGCCTCTGAACGGCGAAACAGCTTGAGAAATGGAGTTTGACAGCGGCGGCCTGATGGTCGCACGATTGGCCCATCTTACGCGCTCAGGAGAATCCGATGGCTGAAGGCAATGGCGTACTCGTCGTATGGACCGATATCCCTGCTGAAATCGAAGAAGAATTCAACGCCTGGTACAACACCGAACATATCCCACAGCTGATCCGCGAGGTTCCGGGCTTTCTCGCCGGTCGCCGTTACGTCAGCGTGATGGGCAAGCCGAAGTACGTCACGATCTACGACCTAGTCGACGAGAAGGTCGATGTCAGCGAGGCCTTCCTGAAGGTACGCCAGAATCGGACGCCGTGGACGCTGCGCATGGTGCCGAAGATGCAGAACCTCAAGATGGGGTTCTTTAAGAAGATCTTCGCGCACGGCAACCGACCCGATCACGATGCGGAATTTATCCTGACGGTGCGGCTCAACACTCCTGCCGATCACGAGAAGGATTTCAACACCTGGTACAACGAGGATCACGTGCCCGCGCTCTCGAGTGTGAAGGGCGTTTATTGCGGACGGCGCTATCAGATCAACGAGGGCGACCCCAAATATCTCGCCGTCTACGAAATGAATGATCCGAACATTGTGAAAACAGCCGAATGGAAGGCTGCCTCCGATTATGGTCGGACGAAGGAGATCTTTCCGTACTTGAATGACCTGCACACGGTCGTCGCGCGGAGGATCTTTCCCGAATAACGTCGAACATCGTTCTTGGCAAGCAAGCTCATTCGTCAGGTTCCTCGAGGAGCCGGGCCGTCGCTACAATACTAACTCCCGACTTTTATTGTTCGAAGGGAGTCAGATATGGCAGCAAAGCCAAATATCCTTATTCTGTGGGGCGACGATATCGGCTGGTGGAACATCAGCTACAACAACCGCGGGCAGATGGGCTACCGGACTCCGAACATCGATCGGATCGGTAACGAGGGTGCGACGTTCACCGATTACTACGGACAGCAAAGCTGCACCGCCGGGCGCGCGGCCTTCATAACGGGTCAGAACCCGATACGATCTGGCCTGACCAAGGTGGGGATGCCCGGTGCCAACGTCGGCCTTCGTGCAGAAGATCCGACGATAGCGGAATTGCTGAAGCCGCTAGGCTATGTCACTGGGCAGTTCGGCAAAAACCATCTGGGCGACAAGGATGAGTTTTTGCCGACTGTGCACGGCTTCGATGAGTTTTTCGGCAACCTCTACCACCTCAATGCGGAGGAAGAGCCGGAGGATCCCGATTACCCGAAAGATCCCGAGTTCAAAAAGCGCTTTGGTCCGCGCGGCGTGCTTCACAGCTTGGGGGACGGCAAGGGCGCTCAGACCATCGAGGACACCGGGCCGCTGACGAAAAAGCGGATGGAAACGATCGATGAGGAAGTTACTGAACGGGCTCTGAATTTCATCGATCGTGCCCACAAGGACGGACAACCGTTTTTCGTCTGGTACAACACTACCGCCATGCACTTTCGTACGCATTGCGCGGAAAAGCATAAGGGTAAAAGCGGGCAGGGCGATTACAACGACGTGATGGTTGCACACGACGAGTACATCGGTCGGATGCTGGCTAAGCTCGACGAGCTCGGTATCGCCGAGAACACGATCGTTCTCTATTCGACTGATAACGGCCCGCATTACAACAGCTGGCCGGATGCCGGTATCACGCCATTTCGCAGTGAGAAAAACACCAATTGGGAAGGTGGATGGCGAGTGCCCATCTTTCTACGATGGCCGGGTAAAATCGAACCTCGCCAAGTCTATAACGATCTCGCTTCCCATCAGGATTGGCTCCCGACCTTGCTAGCTGCCGCAGGGGAAACCGATATCGCGCAGAAGTTGCTCAAAGGCCACACGATCGGGAATCGAACCTACAAGGTCCATATCGACGGCTACAATTTGCTTCCTTATTTGACCGGAGGTGAGAAGAAGAGTCCGCGCCAGTTCTTTTTCTATATCAGCGATGATGGCGATGTTTTGGGGCTGCGTATGGGAGACTGGAAATTAGTTCTCATGGAGCAGCGGGCCAAACAGCTGGCGTGCTGGTTTGAGCCATTTGTTAAATTGCGGGCTCCCAAGATGTTCAATCTGCGGCGCGATCCCTTTGAGCGTGCGGACGAGAACTCCAACACGTATTGGGACTGGGTCATCTCCCACGCTTACCTCCTTTATCAGATGCAGGGCTTCGTGGCGCATCAGATACAGGCGTTCAAGGATTTCCCGCCGCGGCAGAAGCCAGCGGCGTTCAACCTCGACGAAGTCTTGCGCCAGGTCACGGACCTATCAGGCAGCGGCTACCATTGATTCCAATACGCTGGCCTATGGCAAACGAATTTTAGACTGCAGCTCTGTGCTTCGTGAGAAAGCCGGTGGATCTTCCGCCGGCTTTCTCTTCAGATGGGTCGATTAATTGTCGGGCCTATTGAATGCTTTGCCGAGGGTTAGCTGGGGAACTGTACTGTCGCCGTTCCGATAACGAGGCGTTCCGATTCTTCGCTTTCGATCCACACATCCATCTCGACCGTTTTGTCGGCATCGCTCTTATGGGTGACGAAGCCGTGCAGTGAGATCGTATGGTCGGGCTGGACGGGTTGCCGATAGGTGACCCCGAGCCGGCTCATCTTCGCGCTGCTTGATCCGATCCAATCGGTAACCAGCTTACTCAGGATCGCGAGGCTCATGTTGCCGGGCGTGATCATCCCGGGCAGGCCTTCCTTGCGCGCGGCTTCATCGTCGGTGAAGCGAGGCGCCCACATGCCCATCGCCTTGGCGTAGGTGCGGACCTGATCCTTGCTGAGGTACATCTCTTCGGGGCCGAGAGAATCGCCGATATTTACGTCTGCGTAATTCATTTGGTTCGTCCGATGGTTATTGGCGCTGAAGGTTAGCGGATTCTGGCAGAAATTTCAGCACTAAGGGCGCGGAACCGGTACCGGCATCACGAGTGCTACAGCTCGCGATGCTGTCCGAGATTCTTCGTTGCGCTCGCAGTTGCTCGCTACCCTCAGAATGACAAAAAGGCTGCCGCTTCGAAAAGAGTAAAACACGGCCACTAAGGGCGGTTCATGAAGCGATGGTCGACGTGGGCGACCACTTCGCCCTTCTGATTCGTGAGTGTCGAGCGGATCACGACAAAGACCATCGAGCCACTACGGCCGGTCTTTTCGTAGATCTCCTTAACGTGGGAACTCAGCGTGATCGAATCACCGGGGCGGATCGGTGCGACGAACTCGACATCTTTGCCCGCATCGAAGCCCGCTTTGCCGAAGCGTGGTACATGCTCGAAAAAGTGACGCCCGTTGCGAAAGGTAACCGCGAACGAAGGCGGTGCTATCAGTCCCCCGTAGGGTCCGCTCTTGGCGGCCTCGGGATCGACGTGAAGCGGATTCGTATCGCCTATGCATTCGTTGAATTGGCGAATCATGTCGGCGTCGACAGGAACCGGATCGGTCGTTTCGAAGACGCGGCCGATAAGTGCAGGATCGTAGTTTACAGCCATCGCGTTACTTTACCTCAACGGCCACGGCATGCGGGACAGGTTTGCGCCGCGGGCGAAAATCAACCGGTTCGTAGGCGCCGGTCTTAAGTTCACGAACGAGATCATCCATCGAGCGGATCGTTGCGTCGAAACGCGTCGCGCAAAGCCCGATGAGACTTACGAGATGGCTATCGGAGCCGCCAATCGCGCCGTAGCCATAATGCGCGACCAGCTCCTCGCTGCGTTCATCCTCGCCCTTGCGCGATCCACCGTTAAGCACCTCAACCGCGAGCACGTTTTCGAGCGGCGGCTTGCTCTTGTAGTGCTCACAGAGGCCGACGTTGGGGCGACCCGGATGGCATGGAATCGCGACGCCGCCCATCCGGGCGACTTCGTCGATCACTTCCTGCGCGGGCAGTCGCACGTTGGCGAAATCGAAGCGACGGGTCATCTCGTCGGTGACGCCGAAGACCAAGATATGGCCATAATCGGTTTCGACCTCGGAGGCTTTCAGCACGATGATGCCGAATTTGTCTTCGAGCGCGCGATAGTCGCCGTCTTTGTTGAACTGCCGATGCTCGGTCAGGACGATACCGTCGACCGGCCGCTCGGCCTTACGCAATTTAAGCCAGTTGAGGTAGGCCTCAAGCGGGGCGCGGCTATCCTCAGAAGCTTCGCTATGGCTGTGCAGATCGAGAACAGTGCTCACTAAGGGGGTACCCTCTCTATCTAACGTTATCGGCGGACTCGCCGCGACTCCGCTAGGTCCTCGCCGGAGAAGCTAATGAATCGCGCCAGTAATTGCCGCAATTCCATCTCTCAACGGGCAAGCCTCATTGTAACCAAACGGGGCCGATAGTCGAGGAGAACCGACCGTCCGATTGCTCGAGCTGAATTTCTCCCCAAATTCCGACCTTTAACCTTGTTTGCTGAGCTTTTGGTTGCAACGGGATGGAATTTTGACTATCCGCTATGTTTCTAACCAGCAAGGCGCATTTTGATACCAAGAGACGCACAAACTGAGTCACCCGAATTGCCTGAACCGACCCCTTTCTGGAGTGTGCGGGAGTGTCGCCAACTAGTCGACTTGGACGGCGCGGTTCTCTATCGCGTGGTCCGGGAGGGCTCGCGCTCAGATGGTCCAATTGTAGTCTTCTTCAACAGCTTCGGAGCTGATCATGAGGCCAAATGGAGGGCCGAGGTCGCTGCCGGGCGTCATTTTGCCGAAAAAGGCTTCACGACCGTCTCGTACCATCCGAGAGGACACGGCGATTCGAGCGGGAACTTCGCGGAACTGACCTTCGAAGATATGGTTGCGGACGGGCTTGCGGTAGCTGATTTTGCGGCTACTCTGCCAGGTGCCAGCGGGATTATCGCGGTCGGAATCCGCTTTGGAGCCTTGATCGCAGCCGAAATAATCCGCCGCCGCGGCGACGTAGTTGGCCTTGCGCTCTGGGAGCCGATCCATCGGCCGCGGGATTATTTTCTCGAACTGATGCGCCATCAGGCGATTGCCGAGATGGCGCGGGGGCGGAAAACCGCATCATCGGAGAGCGAACTGATTGAGCGCTTGAGCGTGGAAGCGAGTATTGCGGTTCCCGGGCAGGAGCTTTATCGGTCGTTGACGACGAGTGCGTTAGAGCTCGATCTGAGGGCGATGCTCGAGGCTTGGAGTGGCCCGACGTTGCTCGCCCAGTTTCGACGTCGCAAAGAACTCAGTCGCGACAACACATCGTTGGCCAAAGCGATGAAAGGTCGCGGTGCTAGTGTCACCTTGGAAGTTCTGCAGGAACCCGAGGGGAGCACGGGCAACGAAGCTTGGCTGTTCACCGACTCGTTAGCTGCAAGCACGAAGATCTGGCTCGATGAACTGGCCTGAGACCTCGTCGACTCTGGCTCGTGCTCGCGCCGAAGAGCCGTTTGAGTTCGCCGCCCGCGATGGAATCCTGCGCGGCATCTTCACGCCACCCGCGCCTGAGAGTCGCGACGAGGGTATCTGTATCGTTTTCCCCGGCCATCCGCGCTTCGGCGTCCAACGGTTTCCGGTTCTGGCCGCGAGGCAACTAGCCGCGGAAGGCTTCAGCGCTCTCCGCTTCGACCTACACGGGCACGGCGAAAGCTCCGGAGCGACGGCAATCGCGACGCGTGAGGAGCCCTATGGCGACGATGTTCGATGCGCCGTCGATGCGATGTGGGCGCGCGGCCATCGCCAATTCTTGTTGGTCGGCTACTGCTTCGATGCGTTGAGCGCCTTCTCGGCTTTCGGAGACCATCCGGAGTCGATTCGTGGATTGCTGATAGCGGCGCCTCCGGTACTGGAGCGGTCCTCTATTGGTAAAAGTGTGACCCAGTCGGATAACCCCGGAGGCCTCCTGCAGCGAGTGCGCACCGCGCTGGGGCGCCGATCCGAGGGAGATGCGCGAGAAGGTTACGCCTCCTTCGCAACCGAGGTATCGACACAGTTGCCGAAGATCGCCGAGCGCTTCGCGGCGGGTTTCGATGAATTGGTGCGATCGTCGGCACAGGCGCTCTTCCTCTACGGAAAAAACGACCCGCTCTATTTAGAGTTCCAGGTTGTCGAGCGCCAACTGCTCGAGCCGCTTGCTCCGGAAGACAAAGCCCGGATAACCGTCGAGGTATCGCCGGAACTCACGCACGCATGGGAAGGTCGACGCCTGCTCGAACGCACGATCGCGTGGGCTCGCGGGTTTCGATCTTCGAAACAGCCTCGATGAAA
>Ga0335069_10002751_pt1 | contig 26882 bp, 25 predicted proteins | sample Lox_Sample_11_FD_206714 | JGI IMG/M metagenome (GOLD analysis project Ga0335069, IMG submission 206714) | Soil microbial communities from Loxahatchee National Wildlife Refuge, Florida, United States - Lox_Sample_1.1 | ecosystem: Environmental > Terrestrial > Soil > Wetlands | place: USA...
TTGCCGGGGCTCCTGCACCGCGTTCGACGGAGTACGCGCGCGCGCAGGAGAGGCTGCAACGCGGCTGGGATACGTGGGACACCAATACGATCGCGGGAGAAGTTCTGCTGCCGGAAGGACTGGAAATCCGGCTGGGGCTGAAGCACAACACGACGCTCTACAACGACCCGTTTCTACCGACGATGCTGATTGGGCGGCAGGGCGCGAATGACGAGCAGGTGAAGCCCGGTCCGCACGCCTACGACGGGAGCTACAACGGCTTCGAGGTGACGTGGGCAGGCGCAAAGCTCAGCGTGCAGGCAGCGCACGCTGGGGATGATCTGGTGATGCTGGTGACGCCGATTGCAAAAACCGGCACCCTGCCGCATACAGCCTTCTTCTCGGTTGGCTTTTTGTGGAATCGTCCCGGGCAGGTTGCGAAAGACGGAGACCACATCGTGGCGTCAGCTCCAAACAGAAGGATTGCGATCTTCCTTGCTGGTGCAGATTCGAACGATCCCTACACCACGATTGAGGCTCCGTACTTTTCAGCCGATCTGACGGGGCCGGTGGGATTGAGCACGGGAAAGCCACGCAGTGTGCGAGAAATCGAAGAAATCGTGGATCAACAGCACAGTGCGCTGACAGAGTCGCACCTGAAAAATCCGCGGCTCGCGCCGGTGCTTGACGCGATTGAAACCACGCTGGCGTGGGACACGATTTACGAGCCGCGCGGGCAGCGGGTGATTTCTCCGGTCAGCCGTTTATGGAACTTGAACTGGGGAGGGTATGTTCTGTTCGACTGGGACACGTTCTTCGCGGCGGATATGGCGGCGGTGGGCTCGCGCGATCTGGCGTATGCCAATGCTCTGGAGATTCTGAACGAGGCAACTCCGGCGGGGTTCGTTCCGAACTTCGGGCGCGCGGGCAACTGGAGAAGTTTCGATCGATCCGAGCCGCCTGTCGGCGCGATTACCGTACTCAGCCTTTATCAGCAGTATCACGACCGCTGGTTGCTCGAAGATAGCTTCGATCGTCTGCTGAAGTGGAATCGCTGGTGGACGACCCAGCGCGATCTGAACGGGTATCTCGTCCTGGGCAGCGATGGCAATACTTCGCCTGCCAACGCGGACGATCTCAGCCGAGGTACTCTGCAGGGGGCGAAGTTTGAATCGGGGATCGATAACGGTCCGCAATTCGATGCTGCGCAGTATGACGCGTCGAGTCACAAGATGGAACTGGCGGACGTTGGGCTGATGGGGCTGTATATCGCCGATTGCAACGCGCTGGCCGCGATTGCCGATGTTCTGGGAAAGAAGGACGACGCCAACTGGTTGCGAGCTAGCGCGGCGAAATATCAGAAAAGCCTCACGACACTCTGGGATCCGGGGACAGCGATGTTTCTGAACAAGGACCTGCGGACGGGAGAATTGAATCATCGGCTGAACCCGACGAACTTTTATCCGCTGCTGGCGAAAGCGGCGACGCCGCAGCAAGCTGACGAGATGGTGACGCGGCATCTGATGAATCCGGATGAGTTCTGGGGCGAGCGGGTGCTGCCGGCGATCGCGCGAAATGATCCTGCGTTTAAAGATCAGGACTACTGGCGCGGACGCATTTGGGGGCCAATGAATTACCTGGTGTATCTAGGGCTGCTGAACTACGACAGTGCTGTGGTGATGAAGGCACGGCAGCAACTTGCGGAAAAGTCGATGGCGCTGTTTCAGCACGAGTGGACCGAGAAGGGTCACGTACACGAAAACTACAGCGCGATCTCCGATGACAGCGACACTGTGGCGAGCAGCGATCGCTTTTATCACTGGGGCGCACTGCTGGGGCTGATTGAATACGACGAGCTCACGCGCAAGTCGTCAGTGGCCAGCGCACCGTGACCGGGCCGCCTTTTGTGCGGCTGCGCGGGCGGCTAGATTCCACCTTCAAAGATTTTCTTGGAGAGGTAGCGTTCAGCGGAGTCAGGAATCATCGTCACTACTCGCTTCCCTGCCCCGAGTCTCTGGGCTACTTTTAGGGCCGCGAACACGGCTGCTCCGCCGCTTGAGCCCGCTAGCACGCCTTCTTTCGCGGCAAGCGTTTTCACCATTCCGAAGGCTTCGTCATCTGTGACCATCATGACTTCATCGCAGACGGAGCGGGCGAACGTTTTGGGGATGAAGCTGGCGCCGATGCCTTCGACCTTGTGCGGGCCGGGTTGGCCTCCGCCGAGGATGGAGCCTTGGGTTTCGACGGCGACGGCCACGACTCGCGGAGATTTCTCTTTGAGGAAGCGGGCCACTCCTGAGAACGTTCCGCAGGTGCCGCAGCCGATGACGACTCCGTCGATGCGGCCGTCCATCTGCTCGTAGATCTCACGAGCGGTGGTTTCGTAGTGGAAATCGGGATTGGCTAGGTTTTCGAACTGTCCAGCCATGAACGCCTTGGGGGCGCTGGCGACCAGGGCTTTGGCGCGGGTGATGGCTCCTTGCATGCCCTCGGCGTCCGGAGTACGAGTGACCTCAGCGCCGAGGGCGCGCATGATCATGACTTTCTCTTCGGAGAAGCGCTCGGGGACAAAAAGCTTCACCTTGTAACCGCGATTGACTCCGATCAGGGCGAGGCCGATGCCGGTATTGCCGGCGGTGGCTTCGACGATCGTGCCCCCGGGGAGGAGTTTGCCGTCTTGTTCGGCGCGGCGGATGATGCCGATGGCGGCGCGGTCCTTGAGGCTGCCGCCGGGATTGAGATATTCGAGCTTGGCGAAGACGTCGGCGGATCCGGGCTGGGCAAGGCGCTTCAGCTGCAGCATTGGCGTTTCGCCGACCAGTTGCGTGATGTCGTCGGCGACGCGGAGGCAGGACATTTCGGAAGTTTTCGAAATCACATTACAGGGTACGGGGGAGGGTGGGAATCGTCAATCGGGGGAACTGAGGGGCACAGTAGTGGCCAGTGGTCAGTGGTCCGTTATCAGTGATCCTTCTACCAACAAGGTTTCTTCCTGGTCGTGGTCTCTATGGAAGGCGTCGGACCGGTGCACGGTTATAATTGCTGACCGATCCAGTCATGAAAGGAATTGCATGCGACGCTTTGCCGCCGTGTTGGTGATTCTTAGTCTCTTTCTTCCATCTTCTTCTGCTTTCGCGACCGATGAGGCGCCGCTCGCGGGCTATTCTCCGCGATCGAGTCAGAGCGAACGGGAATGGGAGACGAAGTTCCGCGCCATTCCCGACACCGACAACTTGCGCGAGGACATGCGGCGATTGAGTGCGCGGCCGCACCATGTCGGGTCCGCCTACGACAAAGATAACGCCGAGTGGATTCTGGCTCGCTTCAAGGAGTGGGGATTGGACGCGCATATCGAGACATTCAATGTGCTGTTCCCTACTCCGAAGGTGCGCGTGCTCGAGATGATTGAGCCCACGAAATACACGGCCAAGTTAGAGGAGCCTGCGCTGGCCGTCGATCCGACGTCGAATCAGAAATCGGAGCAGCTGCCTACCTACAATGCATACTCCATCGATGGTGATGTGACCGCGCCGCTGGTGTTCGTGAACTACGGGTTGCCGGAGGACTACGAGAAGCTGGAGCGGCTCGGCGTCTCTGTGAAGGGCGCCATCGTGATCGCGAAGTACTATCACTCCTGGCGCGGTGTCAAACCCAAGGTTGCCGCGGAGCATGGGGCCATCGGGTGCCTGATCTATTCGGAGCCGCAGGATGACGGATATACCCGCGATGTGGTGTTTCCGCAGGGACCCATGCGCAATTCCGATGGCGTGCAGCGAGGCAGCGTGATGGATTTCGCTTCGGCGAGTCCGGGCGATCCGCTGACGCCTGGTGTGGGTGCGACTCCGGATGCGAAGCGGCTCTCCCTACAAGACGCGAAGAGCCTGTCGAAAATTCCGGTTTTGCCGATCTCCTACGGGGACGCGCAGCCCTTGCTGGCTGCGCTGAAGGGACCAATGGCACCGAACGAGTGGCGCGGCAGCCTACCTATTCCCTATCACGTTGGGCCGGGCCCGACGAAGGTCCACCTGAAGGTGGAGTTCAATTGGGACATCAAGCCCGTAAATGATGTGATCGCCAAGATTCCGGGCAGCGTCGCCCCAGATGAGTGGATCATTCGCGGCAACCATCACGATGCATGGGTGAATGGGGCGGAAGATCCGGTGTCGGGAACGAGCCCACTGCTCGAAGAAGCGCGCGGCCTTGCCTTGCTGCTCAAGCAAGGATGGAAGCCGCGGCGGACGATTATCTATGCGGCATGGGATGGGGAAGAGCCGATGCTGCTGGGCTCGACCGAGTGGGTGGAGGCGCATGCCGAGGAATTGCGGCAGCATGCGGCGGTGTACATCAATACGGACGGGAACGATCGTGGTTTGTTTGAAATGGCCGGATCACACAGCCTGGAGCAGTTCATCAACGGCGTAGCGCGCGATATAGAGGATCCTGAGATGAAGATGAGCGTGTGGCAGCGCGCGCATCTCTCGGCCATCGCGCAAGCCAAGGCAGAGGATCGCAAGGAACTGCGGCAGAGAGCGGATCTGCGAATTGATGCCCTGGGTTCCGGCACGGATTTCACCGGCTTCCTGGATCACCTTGGAATCGCAAGCCTGAACCTTGGCTATGGCGGAGAAGATGAACAGGGGATCTATCACTCCATCTATGATGATTTCTATTGGTACACGCATTTTTCCGATACAGACTTCGTTTATGGCCGGGCATTGGCGCAGACGATCGGAACTTCAGTGATGCGGCTGGCAGATGCGGAAGTTCTTCCCTACGACTTTACTGACTTTGCCGATACCGTGCACAAGTACAGCAAAGATCTGCAGAAGCTGCTGTCTGATAAGCAGGAGGAAATCCGGGAGCGGAATCAGGAACTGGAAGAAGGAGTGTTCAAGGCGACGTTGGATCCGCGGCGGCCGACGGTGGCGCCTCAGCATGAGGAGGTTCCGCCGCATTTGAACTTTGCGCCTCTCGAGAATGCAGCGGAGACGTTGACGCGGAGCGCTGGACGGTATCAGAAAGCGCTGGCGCAGAGACAAGCGGAGTTGGGCGAGACGCCGGAGGAAACTTTACGAACCCTGAATGCGAAGCTGATCGAGAGCGAACGCAGACTGACGAATGAAGACGGGTTGCCGCGCCGGCCATGGTACAAGCATTTGCTCTATGCTCCGGGGGTTTATAGCGGGTATGGAGTGAAGACTATGCCCGGGGTGCGCGAAGGCATCGAGCAGAAGCGGTATGCCGAGGCGGACGCGGAGATTGTGCGCGTGGCCAAGGCATTGGAGAATGAAGCGGCTTTGATCGACTCGGCTTCGGCGCTACTTGAAAAGCAATAAAACTCACCACAGAGGACACAGAGGAAACCTGGCTCACTTTGAGGCGGCTGATGCGGCTTCGGATTGGGCGTAGTATCCGCTCTTGGTGCGCACGACGAGCTTGCTGTGGCCTTTCGCTTTGGCTTCGACGTGGATCTGGCGGAATTCTCCGGACTTCTTTGGGCTGCTCGGCTTGTAGCCGATGGCGTACTGGTTGCGGATATCGTTGGCGATGGTGCGGCTGATCGCGTCCACTTCGTCGAGCGTCTTGGGGAAGAAAGCGATGCCACCGGTGCGGTCGGCAATGATCTGCAGCGCTTTTTTGGCGCGGCGAGGGTGGTCTTCGTCGCCGAGAAGTCCAATTGTATATACCGAGGGCCCCCCCTCCTGCTGCAGGCGTCTTACAGCCTGCTCTAAAGTCTCGCTGCTGGCGTTGTCTTCTCCGTCGGTGACCAGGAAAATGACCTTCTTCTCGAGCCGGGCGTTCTGCTTGAGATGATCTGCGGAAGCTACCACCGCGTCGTAGAGAGCGGTACCGCCGCGGGCATCAATCTTCTCCAAAGCTTCTTTCATCTTGAGGAGGTCGTGGGTGAAGTCCTGATCGAGATACTGCTCGTCGTTGAAATTGACGATAAAAACTTCGTCCTTGGGATTACTGGAGCGAACCAGATTCAGAGCGGCCTGATTGACTTTCGCGCGCTTCTCGCGCATGGACCCGGAATTATCGATCAGAATCCCCATCGCCACGGGGATATCGATATGGTGGAACGAGATGATCTGCTGCGGCTTGCCGTCTTCAAAGACAGTGAAAGCATTGCGGTCGAGGTTGGTGATGAGGCGCTGCTTATCGTCGACAACGGTCGCGTGCAGCATGACTTCGTCGACTTTGGTGTGATAGACGTATGTGCCTTCGCTGCCCTCGGGGGTTTGCTCCTGATTGCTTTGATTGCTCGCCGAGGCAGGGGAACCGTGCTCACCGGAGGGCTTCTGGTCCTCGGCGAACACCGGCATCAAGAGGCACACTACACATGCGAGGCAAACGAGAAGAGTGAAGTGAATCCCAACTCTATTCCGCTGGCGCGTAATATCCCGTCCTGGCATACACCCGTAGAGGCGGCAATCCTTTCGGTGGCAGCAGCTTTACTTTTATCTTACGCCATTTGCCGTCGCGCACTACCTTACTTGGACGATATCCGAGCACGTACTGGTTGCGTAATTCGACGCCGATCTTGGTAGCCACATCCGCCAGGTCGTTGGGGTTGTCGATGGTAAACGCGCGCCCCCCGGTGAGTTCCGTGATCTCGCTGAGCAGTTGCGGGCCCAGCCGTTCTTCGGTGGCCGAAGCATAGCGGTCGTAAATGCCGATGGCGTAGATCATTACGTCGGCTTCTTTGACCAGCGATTTGATCTCGTTCTCAGTGTAGCGGCTGTGATTGTCGCCGCCATCGGAGATGATCAGCAGAGCTTTCTTCGGGTACTTGGCCTGGCGCATTTTGCTGATGCCCATGTAGATGGCATCGAGGAGCGCTGTGCGGTGTCTGGGAACGGCGAACACGAGGCGGCTCTGGATGTCGTCGACGGAATTGGTGAAGTCTGCGACGGTCTCAGGTTCGTCGGAAAACGTGATCATGAAGAACTCGTCCTGAGGATTGGCCGTCTTGAAGAATTCGACCACGGCATCCTTGGCGCGATCTATCTTGCTGGTCATACTGCCACTGGAATCGAAGATGACGCCGAGCGAAACCGGGGCGTCCTCGGCGGAGAACGTGCGGATTTCTTGTGCGTTGTTGCCCTCGAACAGCTGAAAATTATCCTTCTCGAGGCCGGTGACGAGGCGATTCATTGGGTCGGTGATGGTGACGGGAACGAGGACGAGATCGACATCGACCTTCAGGGGACGGACATGCGCGCTGAGGCCGTCGGTAGCTTTGACGACGTTTTCCTTGGGCGGCTCCTTAGGCTTTTCCACCTCGCGCGGCTGGACATGGATGTCATTAACATCCGTCGTCTGCGCGACGGCGGGCAGCCAGAGACATGCAATGGCCAGAAGGGTAAGAGGCAGCTTTTGGGCAGGTTGATGGTGCGTGGCTTTGGTCAGATACCACGCGCGAAGCGAATAGAAACGTCGAACTAGGGCCTCAGGGCGAAATGACCGGCGCCAATCATCCAGGCGGGCCATAAAAACCTCTTATTGGGCGGATGTTAGCACAGCTTTACCTGAGACGCGCAGGGTTTTTGTCAAATTTTGGAGACAAAGCCTGTTACTTCTAACAGCTTGGTCTGGTAACAAAAACGCGTGTCCGGCGGCCTTTTTGGAGCTCACAGCTAACTTGTTACAATCAAAGGTTTCCTATGGCCGACATCCGTCCGTTTCGTGCGCTCCGCTATAACCTTGGCAAAGTAACCGCCGCAGAAGTGGTTACCCAACCCTACGACAAGATCACTGCTGAGATGCAGGAACGGTACTACGCGGCCAGTCCTTTTAATCTGGTCCGGATCATTCTGGGCCGCCGGGAGGGTACCGATAACCCTGAGGACAACGTATACACCCGGGCGGCGGCGTTTGGGCGGGTGTGGCGGGAACAAGGCGTGTTGCAGCAGGATTCGGCCCCGTCGATCTACGTCTACTCACAGGCATTCACCGCGCCGTCGGGCAAGCAGTTCGAGCGCAGGGGCTTGATCGCACTCGGGAGAGTGGAGGATTACTCGGCGGGCGTTGTGTTCCGTCATGAACAAACACTGGCCAAACCCAAAGCGGATCGTCTGGACCTGTTGCGGGCGACCAGAGTCCACTATGAGCAATTGTTTCTGCTGTATGAGGATTCGGGGGAGATCGACGCGCTGCTGGTGACGAAGGGGCGTCCGACGATTGAAGTGACAGACGAGTACCGAGTAGTTCACCGCGTGTGGCAGATTTCTGATCCTGGGGTGATCGCTTCGGTCCGGGAGAAGATGCGGGAGCAGAAGCTGGTGATTGCCGACGGGCATCATCGGTATGAGACTGCGCTCAACTATCGCAATGAGCGGCGGCAGGCGGCGGGGGCGAGCGATCCCGAGGCTCCGTACGAATTTGTGATGATGACGTTCATCAACATGAACGATCCCGGGCTGCTGATTTTGCCGACGCATCGCGTGGTGCACTCGCTGGCTTCGTTCTCGGTGGGGGAGTTTCAGAATGCCTCCCGCGAATTTTTCGAGGTGGAAGAAGTTGACGGCACTATGGACGCGCGGCGTGCGAACGCTTTGCTGCAAGAGCGCCCGGGAACGGCATTCATTGCTGTCAGCAATGGGCGGGCGTTCTTGCTGCACTCACGAAAGGCTGCCGCCGAGAAATTCCTGGCGGGGCTCTCGTCGCGCCAGCAGCAGCTCGATGTGGTGCAGCTACATAAGATCCTGCTGGAAGGCGTGCTGAATTTGTCGGAGGAGTCGATTCGCAACCAGCAGAACCTGTCGTACGTGCGGGAAGCGTCGGAGGCGTTGGATGCCGTGCAGGCGCAGGGTGGTGAAAAGAATGCGGCGAACATTGCGTTTCTAATGAATCCTTGCCGGGTACAGAAGATGCGTGAGGTGGCGCTGGCGGGAGAGGTAATGCCGCAAAAGTCCACAGATTTCTATCCCAAGTTGCTGAGCGGACTGACCGCGTATGCGCTCGACTAATGTGGGAAATAGCCGAAATCAGGCGCGACGGACTCGCGCCGGGCGGAGCCACCGGTTTCTGTTGCGGTTTGTAATCCTGCTCCTGCTGTTCGCTCTTGTTCTGTCGGCGGCGCCCGAAAAACATCTGTCCGTATACTCCGTCGCTGCGAACTATTCGCTGCCTCTGGTGCAGCGCGATGGACGGGACTATGTCGGGTTGCTTGAATTGCTCGAACCGCTTGGAAAGGTCACCGCGAAGGCGGAGGGTTCCAAGTGGCGCCTGCGCTACAACAACGTGCATGCTGACTTTCAGGTGAACAAGACGCGGGCACGGGTACAGGACCGGGATACCGATCTCGGCGGCAAATTCTACATGGAGAACCAGCGCGGACTGGTCCCAGTGGGATCTCTCAGCTCACTGCTGCCGAGGATTCTGGGCGGGCCTGTTTCGCTGCATGAGGTTGCGGACCGTCTATTCGTTGGAAGTGTTGCCACTCACTTTACTGCCTCGCTTACGGGAGATGATCCGCCACGGCTTGTGTTTCGTTTCAGTGGGCCCGTGAATCCGACCATTGCTACCCAAGAGGGCTCGTTGCGGATGACTTTCTCGCGGGAGCCTCTGGTCGGGCCGGCGTCGCCGACACTGACGTTCGGAAATAAGAACATCCCGTCGGCCGTCTACAGCGAGCACAATGGCTCGGCGATCATCACCGTCAGTACTGCTGTGCCGGTGATCGCCAATTTTGGCAATGAGGGGCGGACGATTATCGTCACACCGACGGCAGCAGCTGCGCAGAGTGCGCCCGCAGGTGCCGCGGCTACGCCGTCTGGGGCGCCAACTCCGGCTGAGCCCGCGGCACCGGTTCCCCCGGCGATTCCGGCTCCGGTGGCGCGGCGCTACTTTGCTGTGATTGACGCCAGTCATGGAGGTGATGATCACGGCGAGGCTTTGAGCAACACACTGGCGGAGAAAGACGTGACTGTGGCGCTGGCACGCGGCCTGCGCCGCGAACTCGAGAGCCGCGGAATCACATCTTTCGTTTTGCGCGACTCTGACGCAAATCTCTCGCTGGACCAGCGCGCCATTTTCACTAACGCTGATCACGCCGCAATTTACGTCGCTTTGCACGCCAGTGGCAGCGGCCACGGGGTGCGCGTTTATACGGCATTGCTTCCCTACGGAGAAGATGATCGGGGCCCGTTTCGTTCGTGGACTACAGCGCAGCATCCGGCGCTGCCTCTGAGCCAGAGCACAGCGTCGGCAGTCGCCAGCGAATTGCAGAAGCGACAGCTGCCGGTACGAAATCTCGCGGCACCTCTTCGTCCGCTCAACAACGTAATAGGCCCGGCGATTGCCATCGAGATCGCGCCCCAGGGATCGGACGTCGCACAACTCACCGCGCCGGACTACCAGCAGCTGGTGACCGGGGCAGTTGCCACAGCGATTGCAGCGGTGCGCGATCAGTTAGGAAACGCGCCATGAGGTGCAGCCGATGATCCCGCGCCATCTCGTGATTGCGTTCGCCGTGCTGCTGGCAGCAGTGCTGCTCCTGAGTATGTACGCCTGGCACATGCGCAAGAGCGCAGTGTCAGCTCCGGCGGCCGCGGCCGATACGCGTCCGCTGGCACCGCCGATCACGGGTCCAACTGAAAGGGTCCTTCTATTTGTAGCGCGTGACGATGACGGCACACTGCGCGGAGAGTCGGCGCAGATCGCCTTGCCCACGGGACGCCAGCAGCGGGCCGAAGAATTAGTCCGCGCATTGCTATCGATCTATCTCGATAAGAATTCGCCCCACCGCCTCGGGTCTGGCGCTGAAGTCCGCAGCGTGTATCTCGTGGATCCGGGCGCGGCCGTGATCGACATGAATGCGGCGTTCGCCGACACGCATCGCTCCGGTGTACTCGTCGAGCAATTGACGGTGGCGTCCCTGATTCAGACGATCGCGGTAAACACTCCAAACCTGCTCAAAGTGAAGATTCTCGTGGATGGAAAAGAGCGCGACACGCTGGCCGGGCACGCGGATCTTTCGTCGTACTACGACGTCGCCGCGGTCAACCAGTTGGCGTCGCAGCTCCAGTCGGCGCAATGAGATTCTACGGGGCGACAACGGCGCTGCATTGGTGGTCGAAGCAGATGTCCACTTCAATGGCCTTTTCAGGCTGATACCCGATGTGCGATGATGTCCGTCGCCTTTGACGCCGTCAAATTTGTACGACGTGAAACACCCCTGATAAAAAGAGCACTGTGGTTCTAAGGTGCCAGTTTGTCCAAGCCTGCCTATCCTCGGAGCCCCGACGAGGAGGACGTGTGACATACGCAAGGATTTTCATTGTTTGGATCGCAGCGGTGTCGTCCGCCCTTGGCCAGGGTCGAGTGGATCACATCTTCTTCATTGTGAAAGAGAACCGCTCAGCGGATATGTATTTTGGCACTTACCAGAATTCCACCCCGGGTCTTTCCGGCTATGGAGCGCAAGCGGTCGGCCAGTGCAGGGCGGGCTCCGCCAATAATGCTCTGGCAGCTTGTTACAGCGACTCCGATTGCGATGGAACGACTGGTGCATGCCTTCGTGGAAGCGCTATGGAGAATTCCGGCACTTGCGATAACGTCACCCAATTCTGCCTAAGTGCGAAGCGCTATGTCACGAAAGACATCTACCCCCTTAAACACAACTATGCCAACGGCGGTGACTACGATTGCGCGCATGGATTCGGCAGCGGCACCCATGATGTGAACAACGGGCTTATGGACAAGTTCGATCTACAGTGTGGAGGAAAGACAAGCGCCAACTCACCGTTTACCTATTACAACCAGACCGATTTCTGCAGCTACGCGGGGGGAGTGATTCTTTCCAATGGACAGTGCTCGGTTGATACGCTCTGGAACTATGCCATCAACGGCACTTTCATGGATCACTTCTTCGCATCCATGCTGGGACCGTCCTATCCGAATCACCTCTACCTGATTGCCGGCCAGTCGAACCAGGCGGTCGACAACCCCGCCCCAACCGGATCAATCAATCCAAACAATTGGAACTGCGACAGCGCAGTCATCATGAACGGGACGATTACGACGCCGACCGCCCCTTACACTCCACCGTACACCTACCCGATCAACACAGGTTCGTTCTCCACGGACCTGGATTCGTTTGGGTCCAATTACTACTACAAAGGCGGGCAGTGTAACGCGAGCGCCGACTCCGGGAAACAAGGGAACGCATGCATCTGCCACAACCCCAACAAGAACTCCTACAAGCTGGCAACGAATGCGGATTGCGGAAGCGGCACCAACAACTGCACTATCTGCACGGATCAAACGCACTGCGGCACCATTAATCAGAACAACTGCACGGTCTCGGCGACGTCGCAAAATACTGCGAGCGGGTGCGTCGGGGGTACGAAGGGCTGCCTCTGCCCCAACGTGACGACGATTGCCGATCAGATGGACGCGGCGGGAGTGACCTGGCACTACTACGCTCCAACCAGTGGGTCCAACGGCTATCGCTGGAATCCCATCAGCTACATCCAGCACCTGCGCTTCGGAAACGACTGGACGAAGAACGTTTCGCCGGCGGGAAGTTCCATCACTGACATCTCCACCTTCTCGTCGGCGGTATCGAATTGCAGCACTGCGCCCACCTGCTCCAGTCTTGCGAAAGTGGTATGGGTGAGCACTGGCGGCAACTCAAGCGGACACCCGGGCAGCACGTCGCAGAACATCGTACAAGCCGACCAGTCCTGGACGGTTTCGGTGGTACAGGCGATCCAGGCCAATCCGACGGTGTACAGCCATTCCATCATCTTCATCCTGTGGGACGATTGGGGAGGATTCTACGATCACGTGGTCCCGCCCAGCATCTCAAACAGCAGTTGGGGGATCCGCGTGCCAGCCATCTGCGTAGGCCCATTCTGTCAGAATGGCGTCTCGCACGTGCCTTACGAATTCTCCTCTCTTCTGCAGTGCGTCGAAACGCCTCCGTACAATTCGATCACCTCGTGGTCGATCAAGAACAATGTAGCCACGTTTCGGGTAAGCAACAGCCTGGTGGCGGGTCAGACGGTTGCGCTCAGCGGATTCACGACGAGCACTTTCTTCAATGGCCAGACGGTTACGGTGTCAAGCACCGGACTTTCCAGTTCGCAATTTCAGGCCACGTTCATGCATGCGAATGCGAGCCGCACCGAAGCGGGACAAGTAGCACCCTGGGCCGTCGCCAATCTCGGTCAACAGGATACGAATGGCAGCGTCAACAATATCTGCGCGCCTCCGGGCGCGGTGAGCAGCGGCGAATGGACGACCGGCGGCGTGATCAATCTAGGCCTTACCGGGGCAGAGGTCCGTTGATAATGAGCGGCCATGATTTCATGAAGAGACTGCAGTCGTTGCTCCTGATAGCCTTTCTGGCCACACTCTGTGGCTGCGCCGCGCACAAGCCCGTGGCTGCGCCAACGCTCGCTCCCAGGCGCTGCCCCGCGGGTTACGACCTTCACAAGGCCATGTATCACGGGCAACTGATCGACATCTGTGCGCGTCCCGATCCTGCCACCGGAGTATTCGACATTCGTGTCCCGGGTGATATTCCGGGCGACGATGATGAACCCGACGAGGGAGGCGCAGGCAAGCCTCACTGGTGGCAGTTCTGGCGCCGGTGAAGTTCCTCGGGGACGGGATGAACGCGAAATATCAGGGTTCCCTTCATTGCGCGGCGGGCGCGCAACCCCGGACGAGGGTGTCCGGGGCTGCACACGCTACGACTTCTCTAATGCCTCGATCTCCTGCTTTGTGCGCTCGAGAATTTCTCGGATCTTCGCGATTCTCGCGGAATCGTGCGAACCGCGGGTGGCCGCCTTCAGAGATGCCTTCATCACTTCCGCCGCCGGACGCATGACCTCAGCACCTTCCAGACCCATCCACGGAGCCCAGTCGCCTGCCTGCTCGGCGCGCCGCCATATCTGCTTCACGGTTTCGGCTTCCTTCTGCAGTTCGGCTCGGCCTTCATTGGTAAGCGAATAGGTCCGCTTCCCTGCCGCAGCGTCGGAGATCACCATGCCTTCGTCTTCGAGCTGTTGCAGAGCGGGATAGATCGCTCCGGCGCTGGCCTTGTAGATGCCGCCCGATTTCGACTCCAGCTCTTTCATCAGTTCATAGCCGTGTTTGGGACCACCCTCGAGCATCGATAAGAGCGCGAGCCGAATCTCGCCTGGCCCAAAGAATCTTCCCCAGCGGCCCCCGCGTCCCCACGGGAACCCGCCACCGATAAATCCACTGCCTACTGCTCCGCGCCACCAAGTTCCACATCTGCCGTACATGGTCGACTCCTTAGTTCAATTGGTTCAAGGTTTCAGAGTTTCAGAGTTTCAGAGTTTCAAGGTTTCAAGGTTTCAAGGTTTCAAAGTCCCTGGTTTCGATTTCCCTTTCAATTGAAACTAATTTCATACGAAATTACTTTCGATGTTGCGTATACTATATCTATAGATATATCTATTTGTCAACATCGCTGCCGCCCTTCCATGTTTCAGGATTGCACCACAACGAAGCGAGACGTTGGACGTTCACTCCCTCCGGAAACTTTGGTGACCGTGACGCACGAGCTCATTTCCCGCATAGTGCTGTGACTGTGAGTTCTTCGCCAAGCGAACGGCAGACGTGGTCGCAATCCATGGCCAATCGCATCTTTGGCTACATCGCCTTGATTCTCGGGCTTTGCGTTGGAGCGTTGTTCATTCTGGCCTGGTCGCCGAGCTTTCGCCCTTGGACCATGCGATTTTCGGTGATCCTCAACTTGCTGATTGTGCTACTGGCGGGCAATCTCATCTATATCGGCTGGCATGCGTTGGCGCGCGGCAGTATCCCAATTGATCCCAAGCCGCTCTTCCGATGGGGCGAACTATGGGACCTCAGAGAATCGCTGGCCTCGATGAGCGGCAGCCGTCATTCAGTGTCTTTAGCGCTGCTGTTCGGGGCCTGCGCAGCGATCGGGACACAGGTGGCGATTTCTCACTACGAATGGGTCAACGATCTCTACTACGGAAGGATCTCGGGGCTGGAAGCCTCGATCCTGATGCACGGACGCACGGTGGAGAGTCTTCAGACCACCGACCGTCTGATATGGTTGACTGAATTCCCCCTGTCACTAACCGCGGCCATTCTCTTGGGAATGGCGACAGGCATCATCCGCACTCGTCCCGCAATCAATGTCTGCTTTGCCGTGGGATACCTCTTCGCAGGGATCCTTGCCGGCATAGTAGTGGGCGCTGCAGTGGCTATTTCGCTCATGGTGATCGGCTTATACATTCTCTGGTTCGTGGGCTGCTTCGCAGCCATTCCCGTCGCGGCTGTCTTTCTGGATCTCTCGCGATTCGCGCTCAGCGGCGAACGCGAGTCGGACCCCCAGCAGAGCAAACCTTGGGTGGCACACTTCGTCCGAACCACACTAGTTGTCGGCCTCCCGGCCGGTTTCGTCCTCGGGTCCGTCCTCGCGCTTGTGATCCGCGACTCCGCTTATATAGTGGCCGGAATCGAAATAGCGTGGGCCGCGCTGTACGGCGCCGCACTAGCAAACTCAGATCGCAACATCTCAACTGTCGGCTCAGCCCCCAAGTAGACGATCCAGTACGCGCGCTCATCGAAGCCGTAGTACACAACCCGAGGCTGGAACTCGGGACTGCGGACTCTCGAGTCGCGTACAATCGCCAGTCATGTTCTATCGCTCGGATACCCGTTCCCCCGACCAGTTGCGGCCAGTGAAGATCACCTCTGAATTCATCACAACGGCGGAAGGGTCAGCGCTGATTGAGGTTGGCAACACACGCGTGATCTGCACCGCGTCCATCGAAGAGGCTGTCCCGCAGTTCCTGCGCAATATGGGCAAGGGATGGATCTCGAGCGAGTACAGCATGCTGCCGCGCTCGACCTTGACCCGCACCCCGCGGGAAGTTTCGAAAGGCCGCCAGAGCGGACGGACGCATGAAATCCAGCGGCTGATTGGGCGATCGCTGCGGGCCGTGACTGATCTGGCCAGGCTTGGTGAGCGCACGATCTGGATTGATTGCGACGTGATCCAGGCGGATGGCGGTACGCGGACTGCGTCGATCACAGGCGCATTTGTCGCGCTGGGGCTAGCGATGGAGAAACTGGTGGAAGCCGGCACACTGCCAGCCGTTCCGCTGCGAGATTTCGTCGCAGCCGTGAGCGTGGGCATCGTTGACGGAGAAGTTCTGCTGGATCTCTGCTATGAAGAGGACTCACGCGCGGATGTGGACATGAACTTCGTGATGACGGCGAGCGGCAAGATGGTCGAAGTGCAGGCCACGGCCGAACACCAGGTCTTCGACGATGCTCAACTCGCGAAGATGCTGGGGCTGGCGCGGAAAGGCGTGGAGGAGTTGATCGCGAAACAGCGAGCGGTTTTGAAACCTCCCCTCTTGAAAAAGTAAGCAGCGCACGGGAAGGCGCAGTCCCGTTTTGGATCTGTCCCGATTTGAAATCCTCCAGCGCCCTTTGGTTTGCGCTTGTAGCCGCAGCGATCTTTACGCCTACCCTGTGGAGGCATACGGTGAAGAGACGGTATGGGAATTCTTCATCGTATCGACCGCCGCCGCGAGCCACGCACCGAGGCTGATCTACCAGTTGTCATCTGGGGAGTGGATGGCGAGGGAGAGCGCTTCGTTCAGGAAGCTCATGCGCGCGAGATTAGCCTGAGTGGCGCGCTGCTGGCCGGGTTGGACGCAGACCTTCGCTCCGGGGACGTGATCGGTATTCTCTACGGGAAGAACAAGGCGCGTTACCGTGTCGTGTGGGTGCGCTACGACGGAGACGGCGAGAAGATGCAGGCGGCAGTGCACCGCATGCAGGATGACGAGTGCCCCTGGCGTGAACTGTTGGAAGAAGCAGCGGCAAGTAAAGAGCCGTATCACGCGTTGCCGCGAACGATTGAATAGAGCATTCTTCTGACCCGAGCCGTGGACCTCAGCGGCTGAAGCCGAATCCGCTGCCAGGCGTGACGGCACGACTAAAGTCGTGCCCTTCCCACGGCCGACACGGATAACCCCAGGGCAAGAATCGCTCCGTTAATGCGGGTAATTTCTACGCGGGCTTCTGAGTAATCTAACCAATCCAGACTGTTTTGGCGTTCACGAATTCGCGGATACCTACCTCGCCCAGTTCGCGGCCGTGTCCGGAGGCTTTCACGCCGCCGAAGGGTATGCGCGGGTCCGAAGCGACCATCTTGTTGATGAAGACCATGCCGGCCTCGATGTCGTTGATGAAACGTTCGCGCTCTTTCTCATCATTGGTCCAGATGCTCGAACCCAGACCGAAGCGGACGTCGTTGGCCAAACGGATCGCCTCATCGATGTTTTTCACCCTGAAGACCGAGGCGACGGGACCGAAGAATTCTTCGCTGTACGCGGGCGAATTTTTCGGGACATCGGTCAGCACGGTGGGGGCATAGAAATTTCCCGGACGCTGCAGCGCATGGCCTCCGGTCAGGAGTTTCGCTCCGGCTTTGATCGTCTTCTGCACCTCAGCATCGAGATCCTTCACGGCGTCAGGGGTGGAGAGCGGTCCGAGTTCAGTCTTCTCTTCGAAGGGATCGCCGATCCTGAGGCTTGCCATTTTCTCCACAAACTTCTTCTCGAAGGCGTCGGCAATGGGTTCGGCAACAATGAATCGTTTGGCGGCGATGCAAGACTGGCCGTTGTTTTGAATTCGCGCCTGCACCGCTGTTGAAACGGCAGCGTCGAGATTGGCGCTGGGCATCACGATGAAGGGATCGCTGCCGCCGAGTTCGAGCACCACTTTCTTGATGCGCTTGGCGGCACCGACTCCGACCTGAATGCCGGCCTGCTCGCTGCCGGTCAGCGTAGCCGCGACTACGCGGGGATCGTTGAGCAGAGCCTCGACCTGGCCGGCCCCGATCAGGAGGGTCTGGAAGGCACCTTCCGGAAATCCCGCTTCCAGAAAAATGCTCTCGATGGCCAAAGCGCATTGCGGGACATTGGAGGCATGTTTCAGCAGGCCGACGTTGCCCGCCATGAGCGCAGGCGCAGCAAAGCGAAACACCTGCCAGAAGGGGAAGTTCCAAGGCATCACGGCGAGGACGGGGCCGATGGGGAGATAGCGGATGAAGCTCTTCTTGGCGCCGGTCTCCACGATTTCATCGGCCAGGAACTTCTCCGCATTCTCGGCATAGTAGCGGCAGGCAGTCGTGCACTTCGCCGCCTCGGCGACCGCGGACTTGAGCGTCTTGCCCATCTCAAGGGTCATGAGGTGGCCGAACTTTTCTTTGTCGCGGTCAATGATGTCGGCGGCCTTCCTCATGCGCTGGGCGCGGACGGCGAACGGAGTCTTCCGCTCGGCATTGAAGACCTTGACAGCGAGTTGCAGCTTCTTTTCGATCTCGGCGTCGGTGAGCGGCTGGAAGGTCTTGATCACTTCTCCCGTAGCGGGGTTAATCGTAGCGATTGGCATGGTGCTTGGGGTCCCTTACGTTTTGTGGTGTTCGTGGAGGTCACTCTTCGCGCGGTTGAGGAACAGCGTCCGGACGATCGAGCAAGAAGATAGTAATCTCCTGATACGTCTTCTGGCCAATGTTAATAGCGCGGTGGACACGGGAACTTGGAGTTTCCCAATCTGTTTGGCCAGGATAAATCTCTACGCGCAGCCGCTCGTTGGAATCGCGGAACTCTACTTCCAGCAAATCACCTTCGAGGACGACGGCCACGCGGTGGTGCGGGTCGCGGTGCCAGGGCATCGCCTCACCAGGATGCAAGGTGAGGCGGCGCACCGCGGTAGTACCGTGGCGGAATAGCTCTTCGTCTTTCATAGTGAGCTAAAAGCGGGATGCCCGATGGGAAGTCAATATACCATCGCGACAGAGACTTGGGTCATGCGACGGGTGTCGCGATCTATCTTGGCTTGTGTCTTGGGAAAGAATGGTCGTCATGGAAGTCCCGATGCTCAGGGTTCTTCCAGACGTCCCGAAGGTCGTCGAACGCTCCTAAAGCAAAGAGCAGGATAGCGGCAACGGCGCAGATAACCATGAGGGAGAGCAGCATTGGCGTCACCTCCGGGAGCGGTGACTTTGACGGTAATAGCTTAGTTGCAATTCCGCAGGGCGTCAGTGACGGAGATCACCCGTGCAGTAAGCGCGGTGTTTCACCTGCGGTCCTGGAAATGCGGGTCTTGCGCGTATATACTATTTGTATATACAGGGAGGTCGAATGGGCACAGCCAAAGTATTTCGTTCCGGCAACAGCCAGGCGGTACGTTTGCCGAAAGAGTTCCGGCTGAAAGCGGCGGAGGTCGACATTTTCCGCCGCGGCAACGAGATCGTGCTCCGCGAAAAAACTGAAGATGACATGCGTCGAGCGCTGGACGTGATCATGGAATTGCCAGAAGATGTTCTTCTTGCCGCGATGGAAGATGACGGACCTCCGCAGAAGCGCAAGGACCTGTGAGGGGAGCAGAATCCCGTCATGGATCTTCGATATCTTCTGGACACAAACATCTTCATCTACATCCGACAAGGAAGGCCGGAGGTAGTCCGCCGCTTCAGCAAAATCCGCGCTGGGGAAGCTGCCGTTTCAATCATCTCTTATGGTGAGCTGTTTTTCGGCGCTTCCAAGCGTGGCGAGCGCCCGGAGGACCTGGAACGGCTACGCGCCCTGATGGGCCTCTTACCCTGCCTCACCCTGCCCGAAACCGCCGCCGAGACTTACGGCAGCATCCGCGCGGGATTAGAGTCGAGAGGACAAGTGATCAGCAACAATGATTTGTGGATCGCGGCGCATGCACTGGCCTCGGGGTTGACGCTGGTAACCAACAATGAGAAGGAGTTCCGCCGGGTACGGGGATTGAAGGTACAGAACTGGGCGGAATAGCTGCGCGAGCGGTTGATAGGATCGTGTGCTCCAGGTGCGCGCGTGTTCGATTACGAAACACTGACGGAGGATGAAATCTTGCACTTGGCCGGTGAGGAGGAACAACTCACCGACGAAGCGCGAATGGCTCTGGATGCCGAAATGAGCAGGCGCCGGTTGTCTTCGGCGCAGGTTCAGGCGTACAGGGCGGAGAGCGCCGCTGCAGACCAAGCGGAGAGACTTCGCCTGGCGGTTCCAAAGACGTTTTCCCACGGCAGCTTTGGAAAGACGTTCCTTGGAAAAGCAAACGGCCGGCGCGATCCGAGCGGTGTCTTCGAGTTATACGAGTCTACGCTGTGGTTTGTAGTGTTCTTGTTTCCTGTTTACCCGATCGCCAGTTTCACCGTCCGGTGTGATCTTGAGCGCTGGCTGGGAATGGTGTTCAGGTCGGCCCCGATTGCAGTGGAGCGGCATCCGCGAAATTGGGAACAGATCCTCGTGACGTGGGTCAAGGCGATGTTGGTCCTATGGGCCATTGCGCTGGTCATTACGCATCCGGGCTGGATGAAGCACCTACCCTAAGGTCGAATCAAAGCGGGAATCCGCAGGAGGGTCGGTTCGTCCTTCCGTCGAATTAGCTATCTCGTTGGTTTACAATTAATAGTTTCAGCATTCATTCCATTCCTATCAGGAGGAAGTCATGAAGCTCACCCCCGGGAAATTAGCGGGCCTCAAAAAAGTGTCGAACGAACGCGGCATTATCGCGGCTGCCGCCATGGATCAGCGCGGCTCGCTGCAGAAATCGCTGGCCAAGGAGAAGGGCGGCGAAGTCACCGACGCCATGATGGAGGAATTCAAGTCGCTCGTGACCGAAGTACTCACGCCGCATGCATCGGCGATTCTGCTCGATCCCGAGTGGGGACTGCCGGCATCGAAGAAGCGGGCCAAGAACGCCGGGCTTCTGCTGGCGTATGAGAAGACCGGATATGACAAGACCGGGCCGGGCCGCCTGCCCGACCTGCTTGATCACTGGTCGGCGCGACGTTTGAAGGAAGCAGGCGCGGATTGCGTCAAGATTCTGCTGTACTACACGCCGTACGATCCGAAGCATGTGAACGAGACAAAGCATGCCTGGGTGGAGCGCATCGGCGACGAATGCCGCGCGAATGACATCCCGTTCTTCCTCGAATTCGTGGGATACGAAGAGGGCGCCGACGAGAAAGGCCTGGAGTACGCGAAGAAGAAACCGTACATCGTGACCGAAAGCATGCGCGAGTTCTCGAAAGAGCGCTACGGCGTCGACGTGCTGAAGGTGGAAGTACCCGTCAACATGAAGTTCGTTGAGGGTTGCAAGTCGTTCGGCGGACAGAAAGCCTATTCGAAGAAGGAAGCCATCGATCATTTCCACACGGCAGCTAAAGCGGCGACCAAGCCGTTCATCTATTTGTCGGCTGGCGTGAGCAACGCGGAGTTCTCGGAGACGCTCGAACTCGCGGGCGAATCCGGTGTGAAGTTCAATGGCGTGCTCTGCGGCCGCGCTACCTGGAAAGATGGCATTCCGGTATACGCGAAGCAGGGAGCGGCGGCGTTCCGCAAGTGGCTTGAGACCGAAGGCGTGAAGAACATCAATAACGTCAACAGCAAGCTGAAGGCAGCGACCAGCTGGCACTCGATTTACGGAGTGGAGTTGGTACACGCTTAGAGTGACCACGCCGGTATCTTCTTGAAATGATGAAAAGGCGCGGCCTCCACTTTCGCGCCTTTTTGTCCTAGCGCAGAGTCGAGGCTGCCCGGGGTGGCAAGTCAACCGGGCGGAACGTCGACTTTTTGTGTTTCAACCAAAGAGCTTTGCACGAGGAGGTCTCATTGGAGTCTTCCCACCGCGAGCCATCATCGAACAGTACGCTGGTCAGAACAAAAGCTCCTCCGCCCAAGTGCTCGAAGTCCAGCCCGCCTCCCCATGCCCAAGTCAATCGTTTCGACTGAGCCGGCTTGATTTCCTTGTTCCATCCAAAGTCGCGCAGTGGACGGCTGTCGTCGAAGTCCCAATGAAACCATTTCCAGTGCTCGGTTGCGTCAGCGAGCGCGGCGTTAAAAACGATTCCGACAATGGTCTTCCCGCTTGTATTTTTCACACGAACGCTCACTCCGGATGGATCGAAAGATACGATCTGTATCGGACAATTGAAAATAGAATTCTGTGCGAACGAGAAGACGGGAAACGAGAAAGAAGAAACGACAAGAAAGAAACACAGCCGCTTGCACAGCATATGTTCGCCCTTCTGGCGAGACCGATCGCATCTCGGGACCGAGTCCGATTACGGCCTCCGCAATTCCACGTTTAGCACAGGACATTCGCGATGTTAAGTAAAGTGTTGTAATGACTGGCCAGTCAGTGAAATTCCATCGAGCACGCGCGACCCTGGACGCGGTATCCCGGGCTGCACAATCGTTGTTACCTAATCCCGTTACAATAACCTGCATGTCCACCGCTCTCATCACCGGCGCATCCGGCGGCATCGGGTGTAAACTCGCGAAACTCTTTGCTCGAGATCATCACGACTTGATTCTGGTGGCTCGTAGCGGGGACAAACTCGCGGAGGCCGCCAAGGAACTTCAGGCTCTTGGCGTTAGAGTCATGACCGTCGTGCTCGATCTTACTGCGCCGATGGCACCGAGATTCCTGTCTGATCAGGTGCAAAGCGCGGGCCTGCAGGTGGATATTCTTGTCAACAACGCCGGCTTCGGGGCCTTGGGCGAGTTCGCGCAGATGTCTGAGGAGAAAATTCTTGGGCAGATTCAGTTGAACGTGACGGCGCTTACGGAACTGACGCGCCTGTTTCTACCCGGGATGCTGGCGCGCCGCAGCGGCCGGATCATGAACGTGGCTTCCACAGCGGGATTCCAGCCGGGGCCGCTGATGGCTGTTTACTATGCGTCAAAGGCTTATGTGATTTCTTTCTCCGAAGCGGTTGCCAATGAGGTGCGGAACTCCGGTGTTACCGTGACCTGCTTCTGTCCAGGACCGACACTGACGGGGTTTGCCAAGCGCGCCGGCAATGACAAAACTCGCGTGTTTCAACGATTTGGCGCGATGCCCGCGGAAAGAGTCGCGCTGGACGCGTACCGGGCGGTGATGGAAGGACGTACGCTCGCGATCAGCGGCCTCCAGAACTGGCTGGTTGCCGAGTCAACCCGCCTCGCTCCGCGGAAACTGGTGACAGCGATTTCGCGGTGGGTTTCGGAACCGGTTCAGTAGACAGCAAAAGTCTTTACCACAGAGGACACAGAGGTTCACAGGAAGATGCATTTCTCCTTCGCGTTCCTTTGTGTCCTTCGTGGTTTTCGATTTGGAAGCTTTACACCTGGCCCAAACCGCCGTCTACGAATAACTCAACTCCTGCCACAAAGCTCGCATCGGTTGAAGCGAGGAATGCGGCGGCTTTTGCGATTTCATCGGGTTTGCCCATGCGGCCGAGGGGGACCTGCGATGCAAAATGTGTTTTGAGTTCTTGCCGATCTTTCTCGCTCTCGCCGAAGCCGTCGAAAATAGGTGTCTCGATCGGTCCCGGGCTGATGGCGTTCACGCGAATTCCTCGATCTTTCAGGTCAGTTGTCAAAGATCTCGCAAACGACCTTACCGCTGCCTTCGTAGCTGAGTAGACGCTGGCAGCCGGAAACCCTTTCTGGGACACAACGGAAGCGTTCAGAATAATGGAGCCTCCGTCAGGAATGAGGGGAAGAGCTTTCTGTACGGTGAACAGCACTCCTTTCACGTTGGTGTCGAAGATCTGGTTGTAAAGCTCTTCGGTGATGTCAGTGAGGGGAACGAATTTCGCCTGGCCCGCATTTGCGAAAACGATGTCAAGACGGCCTTTTTCCTGTTTGATCTGGGCATACAGGCGGTCGAGGTCGGCCAGATTCGATGCATCCGCGCGCACTGCCTTCACGTTGGATCCGATTGCCTTGACTGCCTTGTCGAGTTCCGCCTGTCGGCGTCCGGTGATATAGACGAACGCTCCGTCATTCACGAACTGTTGCGCTGTGGCCAGCCCTATGCCGCTGCTGCCCCCGGTTACGAGTGCGATTTTGCCTTCCAGTTTGCCTGGCATTGATTCCTCCAGTTTCTGCGATCTTTTTGGACCGTACGGTTCAGATGTGTGGGCATGCGGCTTCGATTCACCTTTTTTGAACTGAATGGTATAAAAAGGCATCCAAGAACTGTGGAAAACTTGAAACACACCGGCACCAAGATGGGGCGGCCTCGAGCGTTCGACGAGGATGCGGCAGTCGATGCCGCCATGCGGGTGTTCTGGCAGAAAGGTTATGAGGGCACGTCGCTCGATGATCTGACCGAGGCAATGGGCATCAATCGATCAAGCTTGTATTCCACCTTCAGCGACAAGGAGACTCTGTTCCGAAGAGTGGTGCAGCGATACCAGAGCGGGCCGCTTTGTTTTCTCCCTAAGGCTCTGGCCGAACCCAATGCGCGCGCAGTGATTGAGGCTCTTCTGCGATCAACCGTCCGATTTCTGGCCGACTCTTCTCATCCCCCTGGATGCCTGTCGATGCAGGGTGGCATGGCGTGCGGGTCAGGAAACCAGGACGTGCAAACGGCGATGATCGAGTGGCGGACGGCTGGATTGCGGCAACTGCAAAAGCGCATGCAGCGCGCGAAGGCGGAGGGAGATCTGCCGAAGAATGTCGATCCGAAAGATCTCGCCCGTGTGGTCATGATCCTCATGAATGGACTGAGCGTGCAGGCAGTGAATGGAGCTACTTCGGCGGAGATGAACCGCGCCATCGAGCTAGCGATGAGATCGCTTCCCCTCTGAACCTCTGTGTTCTCTATGGTTAGAGAAACCCACTCACCACGGGGAGCACAGGGGGGCACGGGGAAAGGCCTTTTACAAATCGCTACCGACTCTTTGCAAACCTTTACCGCCTGAATTGATACCATTTCACGGACAAGACGAGTCCAACCGCTGAAAGGCGGGTTCTAACTATCAGGCCCGTTTGCCATCGAAAGCGCCACTGACAGCTTTCGAGGGAGGTGCTCTATGTGCCCTCGCTGCGCCCGCACAGCTTCTCTTGCGCTCCTCGTTTTGACGTCATTCATCTGCATCGCTCAGGATGAGCCTCAAACGCCTGCGCAACCTGCTCCTGATAACAACCAAGCCGAAGCGAACGCCAGCATCACCGTTCCTGCGGGGACGCGGGTGGCACTCGTGCTTACGCAGCCAGTTCAGACACGGTACATCCGTAGGGGAGACGACATCTACGCGCAGGTCACCTCCCCTGTCGATGCCGAGAATCAAGTCGTGATTCCTCCGGGGACGTTCGTGCAAGGTGTGGTTGACAAGATCCAAAAAAATGGCGGACGCGGGGAACTGCGCCTGCAATCAATGTCGATCACATTCCCGGACGGCTACGTCACGCCGATTCCGGGCCCGATGGTGCTGGAGACCACGGATGGGTACGCGATCAAGGATCCGGGATCCAAGCGTGGCGCCAGTGCGATAATTCTGCCTCTTGCCGGTGTGGGCGCGGGCGCGCTGATTGGGCACTCGGTGGGTAAGTCGGACTCGACGGTTACATCGAACTTCCCTCCCGGATGCCTTCCGCCGGAATTTGGGTGCACTCCGATTAGTACGCCGGTGATGGGCACGAAAGGCAAGGACACCGCCATCGGGGCGGCGATCGGAGGAGCGGCGGGACTGCTCGCATCGGTCTTCATGCTGACGAGCTCGCGGCATTTCTACGTCGATGCCGGAGCGCCAGTTCAGATGACGCTGCAGCAGCCGGTTACTTTGCGACAGGACGAAGTCGTCAAGGCGGTGCGTCAATCGCAGGAGCATGACGTGGCCGTACAGCCTGTAGCGCCACGGCCGCTGCCATCGGAGAATCACGGGACCTGTTACACGCCAGGAACTCCCGGGACACCAGCGATGGTCATTCCGGGGACGCCTGGCCCGGACGGAATTCCGGGGCCGCCAATCGTGATTCCGGGAACTCCGCCCAGTCCTGGGGTGGCTTATCCGTGCCCGTAAAGGCAGCGAGTAGGGATTAGGGACGAGGGAATAGTTTCTGGCCGGTACACAGCGGGCTGATCTTTGGATTGAGACGCACACAAGCTCTTGCCGGCCACCATCCAGACTTTGAATGTTCCGCTCATTGGTTTTAACTAAGCTTGATCGTTGGACCGGGCCCCTAATCCCTATTCTCTAATCCCTGATGTAAGCTTTCGAACTATGCCAACTCTGATCCCGCAACCCACGCGCATTCAAGCCGCAGGCAGCAAGCACAAAGTTATCGAGGAATACATCGGGCTGGTGAACTCCAAGACCTATGCGGCGAGCGTGGCGCATATGCGTAGTCCTCAGGGCTGGGCTGAGCCCGGTCAGACTCCTGAATTCCAGGAATTCACCATTGTGCTGAAAGGAATGGTGCGAGTGGAGCATATGGGGGGAGTGCTCGATGTGTATGCGGGGCAAGCCGTCATCACGCATCCGGGCGAGTGGGTACGGTACTCAACACCGGAGGAAGGCGGGGCGGAGTACATTGCAGTCTGCGTGCCGGCATTTTCTCCGGAAAAAGTGCACCGCGAGCTGTAATTCTTGATCGGGCCGGCTTAACGCGATGACGAGTTGCCCGCGCCCGACGAGAGCGGCACGTCAACGGTTCCAATTTTTCGAGAATTCAGGTCGAAGACCATCACCCGCACCCTGGCAGCTGTAGGCTGTGTCTTCACATCGCTCGCAACTGAAATTCCCTCGCTTGCGGCGATCTGGTAATCGGGCGCAGATAGACGAAGATCCACATCTGACCGGGTGGTTGCGAGATCTTCACCTGAAGCGAGTTTCTGGATAAACCAGACTTGCAGCTGGGTGAGCATTTTTGCCCCGTCGGAGAACCACTCGACTTCGGCGACGGGAACATGCAAGACGAATCGGGGATCGGCGGGTTGCCCGGGCTGGATTTCTACGCTGAAATGAATTCCCGAGTAGTCCAGGGGTGCCGATTCGATTTCCGCCAAAGCCTGCTGCTGCTCTTTTTGAGTCGGAGGAGTTGGGACGTTGGCGCGAT
>Ga0335069_10002752_pt1 | contig 26882 bp, 22 predicted proteins | sample Lox_Sample_11_FD_206714 | JGI IMG/M metagenome (GOLD analysis project Ga0335069, IMG submission 206714) | Soil microbial communities from Loxahatchee National Wildlife Refuge, Florida, United States - Lox_Sample_1.1 | ecosystem: Environmental > Terrestrial > Soil > Wetlands | place: USA...
GGCTTCGGCGGTGGCGGCGGAAGCGCTTTCTGACAGGAGCACTTACCCGAAACGCCTTGTCATCCCGAGCGTAGCGCTGGACACTCTAATCGCCTTGTCATCCCGAGCGTAGCGAGGGATCTGCAGTTGGTCCGCGACAACACAAGTGCAGATTCCCTGCTCAACCAGCGCCTTGTGAGAATTATCACTCCGGCAAGTGTCTGCAATCACAGCCAGAAGTTAGCCAGGAGAGTCAGGATTCCTTCGTAGACCGGGGACGAACCACGTCTGTCCGGAGGTGGCTGTGCTCAACTCGCGAGCCGAAATCCTGAATTTGCTCAAACAGGAACTCGACTTCCTGGAAAGGGGCGGCTATGGCGGCAAATTGCCCTGGAGGCCGGTTTCCATGTTCCTCGACTCGCCCTCCTGCCCCAATCGGCTGGACGTGGAGCGCGCCACCCCGTGTTCGCAATGCTGGCTCTATCAGTTTGTGCCGGAGAAATTCCGGGGAGAAATGGAAGCCTGCCACTTCATTCCGCTGAACTGCGATGGCGAATCAGTCCACAGCATGAGCCGTCAGTACACCCCGGCCGAAGTGGAAGCCGCGCTCAAGACGTGGCTGGTAGCCGAGATTCGCCACCTGGAAGGGCTCGAACGAAAATCGGCAGCGGATCCATCCCACTAGCGGAAAGCCTATTGTGCGATTGCAGCGATGAACGAGACCGCAAAGTGCTGAATAAATTTTGGAGGGTACTGTGACCAACAACTGTTTGAATCCTGCTTGCAGAGTTCCCTTCAGCCACGATCTCGACGGCCGAATTTTTTCGGTCGACCCCGACCTGGAAGGATGCAGAGTTCACCCTTCTCATCAGCCCGAGCAATATTGGCTCTGCGGCACCTGCATTCACACCCAGAAAGTCGTCGTGGAGCACGGACGAATCACGACCGTGCCGATGGAGCCGGAATTGGCCCTCCCGCAACGATAGGCGGCCGAAACTCTCCATCCCGTACTACTTCTGATCCGGCCCCGCCCCCAAGTCCCGCGGAAAGATTTTAAAAGTCACCTCCATCGACCGCGAAGCCACCTTCTTCGCCTCGTCCATGGAACTTTCCGTCAGAGTCCCCTTCAAAACGTAGTAAGCTTCGTCGCCCGGATTCTTGCCGGGCCCGCGCTCGACCGTTCCCCGGAACTCGTACGAAATCGCGTGCACCGTCTCCGTAGCAAAGCTGAACTGGTTGCCATCGAGCTTGGCTTGCTTGAAGAAGTGATCGAGAAAGACTCCGCTGTCGCTCTCGCTATTGCCATACCGCGAAACGTATCCCGTGACCTTCCCGTTCGCCTCCAGGTTCACCTGAATAAATTCCCCATCCCGAAGGAACGTATAGGTGCCGGAATAATCGGCTGTGCTTTTCTTCTCTGCGGGTGCGGTGGTCTGGCCGTCGGCTGGATTGAACAGAATCAGCACACAGCCGACAAGCAAAACCACGCGGGAACATCGAAGAAAAAAAGACATAGATAGAGGCTTACCCATACAAAACATCTTAACCGAGCAGGCGCCAGAATCTGCCCAAATGACGCGCAGAAACGGCCAGCCGATCCCGTATAATTCCAAGAATATCGCCGTCCCGGGCGAACTGCCGAAACGCCCCAGATCCTGCCCACCGGGGCGCCGTCGTGGGAATGGCTCAAGAAGTACCGGAATAAAGGAGCGCCGGAAGCAAGGATGGGAATCCCCGCGAAAAAGCTGGTCCAGCTTCTGATCGAGAACGATCCCGCCAGTCCTGAGTTTCGGCAGGGAGTGCGGAGCAGCCTGCAGCCAGAACTCATTCGCCCCTCGGCGGTGCCAGGCGACGACCTCGGAATCTGGCGCGATGTGTTTGTCGAACGCAAGCTGCCCTGGAGCCGCTTCGCACTTTCGACCACCCTGCATGTACTGGCGTTCGGCCTGATATGGGTGCTCTCGCTCGTCTGGCTTCGCCAGCAGAGGATCATCAAGCCCGAGGCTTTTGACCGATCCTCACTGATCACCTACTCGCCCGAAGAATACTTGCCTCCTTTAGATACGGGCGCAGCGGAAGCGCCGAAGCCGGAACGGGGCGATCCTGCCTTCGCCAAACAGCCAATTCTCTCTGTGCCGCGCGAGGCCGATAACCGTACGCAAACTATCGTCGCGCCGCCCGACATCAAGCTCAATCACGACGTGGCGCTCCCAAACATAGTGGCCATGGGGACGGTCGCCCCTGTAGTGCCGCTGGATGCGACGCGGGCGTTAACCAACCGCGCGATCGCCCCGGATCAGCAGGTTGTGGCGCCAACTCCTGAACTCGAGATGGCGCGTGACCGCGTGACACAGGCCGCCATGAAGACCGATATCGTTCCTCCACCAGCGGAAGTGAGTCGCGACCGCACGCGCAGCATGAATGGTCCGGACGCGTCGGTGATTGAGCCTCCGCCCGAGTTGAGCACTGCGGCGAAGGGGCACGTTGGACAGATCAACATCGGCCCGAGCCAGGTTGTCGCGCCCGCGCCGCAACTGGCCATGAGCGAGCAGCACACAGCGCGCGGACGCGGAAAGGGCGGCGCTGCGGATGCCCTGCTTGGGAGCGCGCAGCCAGTGGCTCCGGCTCCGACCGTCGGGGGCGGCGGCAACTCGCAGGGACGCCTCATCGCGCTCGGCATTCATCCCGTCGCGCCCACAGGACCAATCCAGGTGCCAGCAGGCAATCGGCGCGGAACTTTTTCGGCTGGGCCAAATGGGAAACCGGGTGCCGCGGGCACACCCGATTTTGGCAGCGGAAACGCCCGCGGCAACGGCTCGAACGGCACCGCGAATAGCGGCAGCGGCCTCAGGGGCCGCAAGAGCAATCTGCCGGAAGGCTTGCGCGTGGGAGCAGCCTCAGGCCCAACCGGGCCGATCGAGCGCAACGGCGCTCCGGGAGGAGATGGCACCGGCGACGGACGCGAGGTGGCCAGCCTCTCGCCCTCGAACCGCATAGGCGGAGCCGCAGCGGGTCAGCGGGTCGCGACTCCGGTCTCCAACGACAAGGTCACCGATGTGGATCGTCAGGTATTCGGCGATCGCCGCGCTTACGCGATGACCGTCAACATGCCGAACCTCAACTCCTCGACGGGAAGCTGGGTGATCCGCTTTGCCGAGTTGAAGGAACAGAAGCAAGGCGAATTGCTGGCTCCCGTTCCCACCGAAAAGTCCGATCCTGGTTATCCGCTCGAACTGATCCGCGCCAACGTGCACGGATCAGTCACGCTGTCCGCCGTGATCCATAGCGACGGTCGCGTCGGAGACGTACACGTTCTCAACAGCCCCGATGATCGTCTCGACCCCTACGCCTCGCGAGCCTTGACGCAATGGAAATTCCTGCCCGCCATGAAGGACGGAAAACCGGTTCCCCTGCAAGCAGTCATTGTGATTCCGTTTCGAGTTGCGAAGGTGTTCTAGAGCGACTCTCCAGCTGTCAGCCTTTCCCATCCCCACATTTCAGACTTTACCAGCAAACTGTATACTCGGACGTACGGGCGCGCGGAAACGCCCGACCCGTCTGTTCTATGCCACTTTCTGCGGTCATCGTCGATGACGAACAGTTAGCTCGCGACGAACTCGCCTACCTGCTCGGCAATGCCGACGTCAACGTTATCGCCCAGGGCAAGAACGGTCTCGAGGCCGTCAACCTCATTCGCGAGCACAATCCCGACCTGGTTTTCCTCGATGTGCAAATGCCGGGCCTCGACGGTTTTGGCGTAATCAAAAAACTTCTGGACCGCAAAATTCCGCTCCCGAAGATCGTCTTTGCCACTGCTTTCGACCAGTACGCCGTCAAGGCTTTCGAAGTGAACGCCGTCGATTACATTCTGAAGCCCTTCGACAAGAAGCGCGTCGCCTTGTCGCTTGAAAGAGCCCGGACCAAGGCCACGACCGAGGGCTCTTCCGCGGAAAAGTTCGACACGCTTGTGCGCATGCTGGAAGCGCAGAAAACGGCTACGGCCAAGATTTTGATTAAGTCCGCAGGACGCATGCTCCTCGCCGACCCGAAGGATATCTGCTACGCCACCATCGAAGACGGAGTAATCACAGTCGTCACCAGCGGAAGCGCGGGATTGGAAGGCCAGTCCAATTGCCGGACCCTCGAAGAGCTATTCGAAAGTCTGGATCCGGGTTTGTTCTGGCGGGCGCACCGGTCGTTTCTTGTGAACATCAATCACATTCGCGAAGTGGTGCCCTGGTTCAAAAGTTCCTATCAGCTGCGGATGAACGACAAGAAACAGACCGAGATTCCCGTAAGCCGCGCGCAAACTCGCCGTCTCCGCGAGTTGTTCAATCTCTAGGAGTTTGCTGAAAAAAGTCAGCTTGTAGTCGAAATACACCCACCGGGGCTGAAGCCCTGATTGACTCGAAATGACGTACGCGGCGCTGAAGAGACTGTGTCGCAACCACTTTTCTGCCCCTCCGGGGCTGGGACTTATTCCACTTGCCTACCCACGGCTTGCGCCGTGGGCTGCATTCTTGCGCCGCTCTTCCACGGTGGCGCCGACATTTCGGTGTTTTTCAACAAACTACTAGTGGCCTGTCACTAAGTAGTGGTGTTGCCAGAAAAAATGGGCGGGCGCCACGATCGCGTCCGCCCTGGGGAGGGACTCTCTGGATTTTTTACGCCAGCGCCTGCAGGGCCACCCGATTCGGGATGACGAGCGTGGAGCCTTCGAGCCGAATCAGTTCTTTGCGCCTCATGTCGCTGAAAAGCCGGGTTACCGTCTCTCGCGAGGAGCCGATCATCTGCGCGATCTCCTCATGAGTAAAATTCGCCGCGACCCGCAGTTCCTGATTGTGCGTCTCGCCCGCGACCCAGGAAAGTAATAGCCGCGCGAGCTTTTCCGTGGAGCTGCGAGCCATCAGAAGTTCGTGGACATCGTCGAACGAGCCGACAACTTCCTGCGCGATCATCGTGGCGCAGGTTAGCAGTGCCCGGGCATCCTGCTGCAGCAACGACAAAAAGCTGTCACGTTCGATGTACTTCACCTGGCTTGTCTCCAGGGTCGTTACCGTCATGGGTGAGGGCCGGTTGGAAACGATGGCGCTCAGCCCGATCAGCTGACGGCGATCGGCGATCTTCAAAATGACCGTCTTGTTATCGCGCGCTTCCAACGATAACTTTGCCCGGCCGGAGCAGATGATGTACACACCCCTCGGAATCTGCCCCTCCCGCAGCAGCATTGCACCCGCCGGATAGAGCGTGAGGTGGCCGGTGAGGTTGAAACTCTCCAGCAGGTGATCGGGCAAATGGCAAAAATCACCCTTCTGGCGAAGGGAACAATTCAGGCAGTCATTGGGGGCAACAAAGCGCCGCGGCACACCCATGAAGGGAGCTCCTGACGATCGACAAGGACGTTAGCCGGGCGAATCTTTCCGCCGGGGAAGCGTGAGTGCGCCAAGCCAGTTACAAAATGCACTCGTTGGGCCATTGTTGCGCCCGTAATAATCCACATTGTTTCAACAAGTTATTTGATCGAGATTCGGACGAATCGTCGAATAACTGCCACTGCATGGTCGGTTGTGCCGGAAGTTCGGCACTGGTCACGGCCCGGTTTCAATCCAGGAACTCTCTCCGCGAGATCCCGAGCTTCTCCATTTTGTACTGCAGCGTAGTCCTCTTCAGCCCTAAGCGCGCCGCAGCTCCACTGGGACCGGAAAGCACCCCCTGGGTCTGTCGCAGGGTCTCGGTGATGTGTTTCCGTTCCCGGTCGCGGAGAGTTCCTTCGGAGTCCATTGGGCGTTGCGCCGCGTCCAAACGCAATTCCGCCAACGGCGCACAAAGCCGCTCTCCCTCCGACAAAATAACCGAACGCTCAATAAAATTCTCGAGTTCGCGAATATTGCCGGGCCACGAATAGTTCATCATGGCCTGGATGATGGTGTCGGGGATAAGATCGATTCGCTTTTCGAGTCGCGCTGCGCACCGCTCCACGAAATAGCGCACCAGCAACGGGATATCCTCCCGCCTTTCCCGCAACGGCGGCAGATGTACCGGGAATACATGCAGGCGATAAAACAAGTCGCTGCGAAACTCCTTATTTTCCACCGCCTTGAGGAGATCACGGTTGCTGGCAGCGATCAAACGCACATTGACTCGGATCGTACGGGTGCCGCCCAGTCGCTCGAACTCCTGATCCTGCAGCACGCGCAGCAACTTCGGCTGCAGCTCCAGAGGGATTTCTCCAACCTCGTCGAGTAAGAGCGTGCCCAGATCGGCCAGTTCCAGGCGGCCGACTTTTTGACTGATGGCTCCGGTGAAGGCACCTTTCTCGTGGCCGAAGAGTTCGCTTTCGAGCAGGCCCGTGGGAATGGCCGCACAATTCAGCTTGATGAAGCTGCGGCCCCGGCGCGAACTCATGGCATGAATCGCATGCGCGATCCGTTCCTTCCCGGTGCCCGTCTCCCCGGTAATCAGCACGGTCGCGTCGGTGTGGGCAACAATGGCGGCGTAGTCCAGGACCCGCTTCAGCGCCGGACTATTGCCGACGATATCGGCCTCGCGCACTTCCGTTCTCGTGCCACTCTCCTGATATCGGCGCTCATGGCCAGCCCGATCCTTGCTCGATCCCTGTCGCGCGAGAACATGGTGGATCGCGGCGGCCATCTGCGATCCCACCTGTTGCAGGTATTCGCCATCCTCTCCGAGAAAGGCATCTTCACGCAGGTCATACATCTCCAAGGCGCCGAGCACGCGTCGTCCTGCAATCAGAGGAACCCAGCAGGCGGACCGCAGCCGCGAATCGAGGAACCCCCTGTCCATTTCCCGCAGCCGATCGGAGTTGCAAAAAACCGTGTGCCGGCTGGCGATCGCTTCCGCGCACAATGCACTTTCCAGCGGGATCGCTTCGTCTTCCTGCGCCTGCTCCGTGAGAAAGTCCGAGTACCCCACCTCCCGTATTCGCAGCGTTCGCCCCGCACCCTCGAGCAGCGAAAGTCTCGCGAAGTCGTGGCTGACCATGGCGCGCATCGTCGCGAATATGAGCGGCACGAGCTGGTCGAAATCGGAAGTTGAGTTCAATTCGTGGGTTACGGCAATCAACCGTTTCAGCCGGTTCTCTTGCAGTTGCCGATCGAGTGTGATGGTCCTGTTCTCCAGCATGATGGAGATGAATAACGCCAGTCGCTTGAGAGGTTCGAGATAGCGATGCGTGTCCACATCGGCTGCGCGATAGCCCACACCGAGCACGCCACAACGAATTCTTGCGTTACTGATGGGAAGGGCGGCATAGGAGCGAATCCCTAGGGCTCGAAACCTGGGAAGAGCGAGCGCAAATCTCGCGTCCCGCTCCAGGTCAGGGATGGTGACCGGTTCCTGCGTATGCCATACCAGGTTGCACGGAAAGCCGTCCGCCGGCAGATGGACTTGCTCCAAAGCCTGCGTCTCACGGTCCCAGAAATGTGCGGCGATGGAATCCTGAGGTCCGTCGTAGACCCCGAGGTTCATGACGTCACAATTTGTCAGTTCGTGCACCAGGGGGGCAATGCCGGTCAGTAGGTTAGCGACGGTCTCACTGCTCGTTACCGGATCGGCAATGGAAAAGAGGGCTCTGGCACGGGACCGTTCCGGGTCCTCGTGGTTCTGAATGTATTCAACTTCGTCTTCAGTGCGGGGCCTGCGCGCACCAGCTCCAACGTTCCCTTGCATAAAAGAAAACAAAACCCTTGCCCGTTTGCATGACGGGCCTTTCCCTACCGTGAAGATGTTGAGCAGAACTGGGGCCGACGCGGCTTGCCGAGCCGCGTTCCTCTTGATTTAAGCGCGGAGCCGGTAGTGCACAGAGTCTGCCACTACTCGTCTCATCCCCAGAAAGGGGAGCCCTCGGAGGCCGCCGCTTCTTTCCGGGGGATAGCATGTATTCACTAACCTGGAACACAATATCTTACAGCGGTTTGTCCCAGAGTCAATCTATTTTCTATATTTGAGTGTGTTGCATCTTATCGATCGATGCCGCGATGAGCCTTGTAACCAGACTTGCAAGATACACTGGGATCGTTGCGCAAGACTTGTTCAGCAATGATTGTCTAGCGACGCACGACACGATGAGCGTAAACTCCTAAGATAGAAACTATTTCCTTATGGCACGAGGCTGGGAAAGTAAGTCCGTCGAGCAACAACAAGCCGACAAGACCGAGCAAGACAAGAAAGTCCGGCCCCGGCTTTCGCCCGCCGAGCAGGAACGGAACCGGAAACGCGAAGGATTGCTGCTTTCCCGGCGTCGCCTGCGCGAGCAGATTCAATCCGCAAGCCATCCCCGGCATCGGGAGATGCTGGAACAGGCCGCCATCGAAATTGACCGCCAACTCGCTTTTTTTGATGGACTTACGCAGGACGACCACACTTAAGGGAATAGTCCGTTTGAATGCCCGCCATAAGAAAAACGTTGGATGCGTTCCCTGCCCACCCGCCGTATAATCCGTCTGTGGCGATGAAAGCTCAAGTCTACGTTTCCCTCAAGAAAAGCGTTCTCGATCCCCAAGGCAAGACGATTTACGGAGCCTTGCAGAAAATCGGCTACAAGGGACTACAGGACGTGCGGCAGGGCAAGTTTTTTGAGATCACTTTGAATGGCGGGCTCTCCCGGGATGAAGCTAAGGCGGAAGTCGAGCGCATCGCGCGAGAGGTGTTGACGAACCCGGTCATCGAGGAATTTCGTTTCTCTCTCGAAGACTAGATCTTCCCGCTGCCCACCGGGCTTGCAGGAGTCCGAAACAGCGGTCCCCCCACTGAAAAGTTCATCAAGGAGACATCTCGTCTATGTGCGGCATCGTGGGATACGTGGGCAAAAAACAAGTCGTGCCCGTCATTATCGAGGGGCTGAGAAAACTCGAGTACCGTGGCTATGACTCCGCTGGCATCGCCGTTTCGGGCAATGGCGAGGGACTACAGGTCCGTCGCGCGGAAGGCAAGCTCCGCAATCTTGAGGAAGTGATCCGCGCCAAGCCGCTCGACGGCACCTACGGAATTGGCCACACCCGCTGGGCCACCCACGGCCGTCCCACCGAAGAAAACGCCCATCCCCACCGCGACTGCACCGGCAAGATCGTCGTTGTTCATAACGGCATCGTCGAAAACTATCTCTCGCTGAAAAAGAAGCTCATCGCCGAAGGCCACAAGTTCACCACCGAGACTGACACCGAAATCATCGCCCACCTTGTCGAGAAGAACTACCTGCAATCCGGCAACGGCCACCGGCCTTCGCTGGAGGAAGCGGTTCGCAAGTCCGTAAAGGAACTCACCGGCGTCTTCGCTCTCGTCGTCATCTCCACCGACGAACCCAACAAGATCGTCGCCGCCCGCAACGGCCCGCCCGCCGTAATCGGCCTCGGCAAAGACGAATACTTCGTTGCCTCCGACGTCCCCGCACTCCTCGATCACACCCGCGACCTCTTCTTCTTAAACGACGGCGACGTTGCCATCATCACGCAGCAAGGAGTCAAGGTCACCGATTTCGACGGCAACCCCGTCGAACGCAAAGCGCAGCGCATCACCTGGGATCCGATCATGGCGGAAAAAGGCGGCTTCAAGCATTTCATGCTCAAGGAAATCTATGAGCAGCCGCGCACCGTCCGCGACACCACGCTCGGCCGCGTTTCCCAGGACACCGGAAAAATCTTCCTCGACGAGATGCAGGTCACCGAAGCGGAATTCAAGGCGATGAAAAAACTCAACATCGCCGCCTGCGGCACAAGCTGGCATGCAGGACAAGCCGGAAAGTTCATGATCGAGACCCTGGCGCGAGTGCCAGTGGAAGTGGACTATGCGAGCGAATGGCGCTATCGCGATCCGATTCTGGGATCCGATACGCTCACGCTGCTCATCTCCCAATCCGGCGAGACCGCCGACACCATCGCGGCGCAGCGCGAAGCAAAGAACAAAGGCTCGAAGACGCTCGCTATTTGCAACGTCGTCGGCTCTATGATCACTCGCGAGGCCGCAGGAACCATCTACACGCACGCGGGGCCCGAAATCGGCGTTGCCTCCACTAAGGCTTTCACCGGACAGCTCACCGCTCTGTATCTTTTCGCCCTCTATCTGGCGCAGGTTCGCGGCACGCTCACCCCGGAGCAGGCCAAGGAGGCGGTTCAGCAACTCACCCACATTCCCGGAAAGCTCGAACAGATTCTCACGCACGACGAAGCCTGCGAGGAACTGGCCAAGACTTACGTCCGCTCCCAGGACTTCCTCTTCCTGGGCCGCGGCATCCACTATCCGATAGCCCTCGAAGGCGCGCTCAAGCTGAAAGAAATCTCCTACATTCACGCCGAAGGTTACCCCGCCGGCGAAATGAAGCACGGCCCCAACGCGCTGATTGACGAGAATCTTCCCGTGGTGATCATTGCAACGCGCGACGAAAAGAATCCGCAATCGATGACCCGCTACGAAAAGACAATCTCCAATCTGAAAGAGGTAAAGGCCCGCTCCGGCATCGTCATCGCGCTGGCCACTGAAGGCGACACCGAAATCACGGAGAGCGCCGATCACGTTCTTTACGTGCCGCCCGCCCCTGAAGAGTTGTCGGCGATTCTCGAGATCGTTCCCCTCCAACTGCTGGCCTATCACATCGCCGTGCGCCGCGGCTGCGACGTAGACCAACCGAGGAACCTCGCCAAGTCGGTCACGGTCGAGTAGCCCCTCAGTTGCGCTACTCAATCTCCAATAGTCTTGCCAACCACCAAAGAGACACAAGGAACACGAAGGTGGCGCCGTCCGAATCCCCGCTGGTTTGGTGACTCAATATGCTTAGTGGCTGGATGCCATTTGTGCTTTCGCGCGGGCATCGTCCGGGCGTGAGGGAACATGGGGCAGCGATGCCATTAGGCGCTGGGTGTAGGCATGGGCGGGCGCGGCGAAGATCTGCGATGTCGGGCCGCATTCGACGATCTGGCCTTCGTTCAGGATGGCGATACGGTCGCAGATACCGGCTACCGAGGGGAGATCGTGCGAGATGTAGAGAATGGACATCCCTGTTTCGAGATTCAGGCGGCGGAAAAGCTGCAGGACTTCCGCCTGCGTGATGACGTCGAGAGCGCTTGTGGCTTCATCGGCGATGAGCAGGGCGGGACGATGCATGACTGCCATGGCGATGAGCACGCGCTGCGCTTGACCGACGCTGAGTTGCGACGGGCGCTTTCTTAGGAACTCAGCATCGGCGGGGAGGCTGACATTCTTGAGCGCAGAGAGAATGGCGTTTTCGCAATCGGCTTTCGTTGCGGCGCGATCGCGATGAACCGACCAAGCCTCTTCCATTTGGGTACGAAGCCGGAGCGCGGGGTTGAGCGATGCGAGCGGGCTTTGGAGGACGAGGCTGAGCGAGCGGCCGCGTAAGTCGCGCAGCTCGCGCTCGCGCAGCGAAAGAAGATCCGCGCCCTGAAATGTAATCTTGCCCTCGACGCTGGCGCGATGGCCGAGCAATCCAAGAATCGCCAGGGCTAGCGTGCTCTTGCCGGAGCCGCTTTGGCCGATCAGGCCGAGGACCTCGCCACGCGCAATCTCCAGCGTAAGCGAACGCAGGACAGGCTCTTTGCCGGGATAGTGGACTGTGACCTCTGCCGAGAGCAGAGGCGATGATTCGGCTTGGGTGTTAGTCCCCATCGATTCGTTCACTAGCAATTCCACGATTCGTGTGACCGAACGTGTTGATAACCTCAGCGGCTAAAGCCGCAAGTCCTAGTACTGGTCGGATCGCAGACCTGAAGCGCTGCGCCACCGAAATCGTGGACACAGAAAACGTCAATCCGCTCTAGCGGCGCGCGCTCGCAGTCCCGTTAAGCGTCAGGCGTTCTGCATTCCAGAACGTTTGCGGATGCAGAATGCCGGGGTTGGCGCCTGCGACTGCGGCGGAAACCGCCGACAGCGCATCTTGATTCACCAGATAGATGAACGGCGCCTGCTCGTAGACAATCGCCTGCACGCGGTCGAAACTCTGCTTGCGCTTCTTCATGTCAGACGTGGAGGCCTGGGCGCGCATGAGCTTGTCGATTTCGGCTTCCCACGCCGTTTCTGGAGCCTTCTGCTGCGGATTCCAGGCGTGATTTTCGGCGGAGCTAAGCCAGATGTTCATCTGGCCGTTGGGATCTAGATCTACGTTGCGGAAGCCCAGCATGGCGGCTTCATAGTTGAACTTTTGCGAAATGCGTTCGAGCAGAGAAGGGAAGTCAAGCGTGACCAGGTTGACTTTCATCCCGATCTTGCCCAGGTCTTCCTGGATCAGCACCGCCATGCGCTCGCGGGCTTTGGCTCCGGCATTGGTGACGATGGAAAACTCTACGCGATTGCCAGTTTTGTCGAAGAGCGCGCCATCGCGCATCTGGAAGCCGTCAGCTTTCAGGCGGTCAAGAGCGGTCTGCGGGTTGTGGGCTTCAGGTTTCAACGAGGAGTTGAACCAGAGCTTGTTCGCAGGAGAGATCGGCCCGACCGCCGGCTGTGCGTGTCCGTTATAAACAACACGGCTGATGTCTTCGCGATTGATGGCCGCCGAAACGGCGCGGCGGAAATTTGTGGAACGGAACCATGCTTTCTTGTAGTCGGGGATGGGCGCGGACGCGACCTGGTTAAACCAGAGAAAGTCGGAATCGAGAGACGGGCCGGCATCGTGGACGAGCTGAGGCGAGGTTGAGGCGAGCCGGTCGTAGTAATCGGTGTCGAGAACGTTGATCAGGTCCAGTTCGCCGCGCTTGAAGCGCAGCATCTCGACGTCGCGGTTGGGTTGAATGTCGAGAACGATGGCGTCGAGATAGGGCAGGCGGCGGCCCTGGGGATCTTTCTTCCAGTAGAACGGGTTTCGTTCGAGGCGCACGCTCGATCCCGGCTTGTAGTCGGCCACCATGAATGGGCCCAGAACGGCTTTTTCTTTCTTGGGCGAATGGGACGACATGATCGAAACCTGGTCGAAGAGGCGATCGAGGCCTACGATTGGAGCGGGGAAGATGATGGAAATCTGATCGGGAGAAGGTGTTTTGGTTACGACATTCCCGGTGCCGGAGCGGAAGGAATCTCCAGCCGAGGAGTGCAATGCGGGATCCATGGCGCGCTGCATGGTGTAGGCGACGTCTGCGGAGGAGAACGGAGTGCCATCGGAGAAGGACAGGCCATGACGCAGCTTGAACGTGATCTGCCTGCTGTCGGCGGAAACTTTCCATGACTCGGCCAGCTCGGGTTCGAGCGCTTGTGTCTGGCGGTTGACGCGAGCAAGTACGCCACCAGTGAGGTACCGGATGGAGAGGGACGCGTCTTCATCGACCAGCAACGGGTCGAATGTCTTGGGTTCGGTGCGCAGGCAAAAATGCAGTTCGCCGCCGTTCTGCGCGAAAGCGCAGAAACTGAGAATGATGAGACAGAGAATAGAGGAGCAGATTCCTCGCTTCGCTCGGAATGACAAAGCGGACGTTCGTGAATTTGTTTGGCGGCCGTTCATGCGGTCACCTCCTCTTGGGATAGCAAAGCTTGGAACGAAGTCATCACAACGATCAGCAGGAGCAGAGGAACCAAACGCCAAGGTTCTTCGCGGAACGAAATCAGGCCTTCGAGTTCGCGCAGCAGGCTTCCCCAGGAGGGCAGAGGCTCAGCCACGCCGAGGCCGAGAATGCCGAGGTTGGCCTCGCTCAGAATGAAAACAGGGATCGAAATCCAGAACTGCGCGTAGAGAACGGGCTTCAGGTTGGGCAGCACGTGCACAAGAAATAGACGCGGACCATGCAGCCCCGCAGCGCGAGCCTGAAGGACAAAGTCAGAGTTGCGCAGCGCGCTGGCGCTGGTGGAGAGGACCCGCGCGGACGCCGCCCAGCCCAGCAGGCCGAGGATTAAGAACGTGATTAGAACGGAGACTAGCGGCGAAACGTTCAGGGGCAACAGAGCGCGAACCGTGATCAGCAGAAAGAGCCATGGCAGGGAGAGGAAGAGGTCGGTGGCGGCGCGTGCGATCTTGAGCCAGATTCCTCCGAGGTAGCCGGCGAGTCCGCCGATTAACGCGGCGAGAGCGGTCGAGACGAAGGCCGCGGCCGGGGCCAGCAGGAGTGAAATGCGGGTTCCGTAGAGCAGGCGAGCGAAGCGGTCGCGTCCGACATCATCCGTGCCGAGGATGTGTGCCTTCGAAGGTGGAGAGCCCGGAACTTCGCGAAATTGTTTTGCATACCCATCGGGGGCGAGCCAATTCGCGGCGAGCGCGAGCGCGCACACAACTGCGACCACAATCCACGCCAATACGCGGGCTGCTTTCATGCGGAGCTAGGCCTCTCGAGGCCTGAGCATATGAATGATTACATCGGCACTCGAGTTGGCGAGCAAGGTTACGGTTGTAACGATGACGGTCAGGTTGACCAGTAACGGGAGGTCACGGGAGAGCGCAGCTTGCCAGGCGAGTTGCCCGATGCCGGGCAGTCCGCAGAGGCTTTCCACGGGAATGGCGGCACCGAGGGCGAGGCTGATGCTGATTCCGCCGAGGGCGATGACCTGCGGTCCGGCAACGGGGAGGATGTGGCGGGCGAGGATGCGGGCTTCGCCGAGTCCGCGGGCGCGAGCCGCGAGCACATGCGGCAGGGTATAGGCCTTGGCCAGGAGGTTGCGGGTGTAGCGGTAAATCTTGGGAAAGACGATCAGGGCGATGGCCAGGTATCCCGGCGTATTCAGGATGACGGAAGCCAGCGCGAGCACGGCTGCCGGTATGCAGAGAAAAGCGCCGCTCAGCGCCGTTCCCAGAATGTCGGAAGAAGGCCGCTGCCAGAGGCAGGCAAGCATGGCGAAAACCGAAGCCAACAGCCATCCAAGCAAGAGGCCGATTCCCGCGACGCGTAAGGTGACCGGCCAGCGTTGCTGAAGGAGATCTTTCACAGGCTGGCCGAGCGAATGGGAGATGCCAAGATCTCCGTGGATGGCATTGCGAAGGTAGCTGGCATAGAAGCGAAATACGTTTTGCTCGCCGGCGTGCTCGGCGCGGAGAGCCTGACGGCTTTCTTCGCTGAGAGAGGGATCGAAGGCGCGCTCGTCGGTGTTGAAGCCGGGGGCCAAGCGAACAAGAGTTGCCGCAAGCAAGCCGCCGAGCAGGACGAGCGCGGCGACGGTGGCGAGATGGCGCGCGATTCGGGAGAGCATGAAGTGAGTCCTAGTTCACCGTTGCGCCACGGGCGCGGGACAGCGGCAGCCCGTTCTCGCGCTCCAGTTCAGCGTGGTGGACTTCCTTCATCGAGTACATGCGGCGGTCGGCTTCGGCCAGCAGGCGTTCGACGTCGAAGCCGTCCTGCGGGCAGAAGGCGGTGCCGACGCTGAGTGCGACCAGATTGCGGCCGGCGATCTTGCGGCCGGACTCGATGGCGAGTTGGTTCAGGCGGCTGGCTTTTTCCACGCCCGCCTCGGACTGCAAGCCGGGGGCGATGATGACGAATTCGTCGCCGCCCATGCGGGCGACGTAGTCATAGCCGCGACAGGTCTCCTTCAGGTGGGCGGCAAAGTCTTTCAGCAGGTTGTCGCCTTCGAGGTGTCCATAGAGGTCGTTGATCTGCTTGAAATTGTCGAGGTCGCATACCATGACGGCGAGCGAGGTTCCCGTACGGCGGCAACGGGCCAACTCGCGGGAGAGATGCACAAAGAGCGATCGCGCGTTGGGCAGACCGGTCAGGTAGTCGGTGGTCGCCGAGCTTTCCGCCTGCTGATACTTGAGCGCATTCTCGACCGAGAGCGCAATCTTCGAACTGATGGCCAGCAGGATTCGCAAGTGGTCTGCGGTAAACGCATCGGCCTCAGCACGGTACATGGCGAGAACGCCGACGACACCGTTCAAGCCGTCGAGGGGCACGGCGAGTGCGGAGCGTTGCGTCGTGAACTTCGATGGATCGGAAATGTAGCCGGCCTCAACTTCGGGATTGCCGTTCATGATCGGCTTGTGATTTTCCGCCACCCATCCGCAGAGACCCTCGCCGACCTTGATCCGGAGCGATGAGAGCAGCCGGAAGTTATCGCCGCTGACCAGTTCCGGCACAAGAAGTCCATCCTTCACTAGAAAGACGGCCATTGAGTCATAAGGAACTAGTTTGCGCAATCGCATGGAAAGCACGGAAAGAGTTTCGCCAAGGCTGAGCGAGTTGCCCAGATCCTGACTGAGTTCGAACATGGTCTGCGCTTCCTGACGGGCCGATGCGATGGAAGAAAGGAAATCTGAATCGTTGGCCGGGGAAGGAGCGGCGGACTGCTCGAAGCCGGCGGCCGGCTCCGAGCCGCGTTCAATGTGGGCGTCGACCGACAGGCCAGGCTCGTCCGGTGTTCCGGTGGAGACAGCCAGGGCTTCCAGTTCCTTGTAGCGACGCTGGAGAATCTCGACGACTGCGGGATCGAAGGACGACCCTGACATCTCGGCGACTTTTTCCATGGCGACGTCGAGAGGAAGTGCGGGGCGGTATTGGCGATGGGAAGCGAGGGCATCGAGACAATCGACCGCAGCGAGAACCCGCGCTCCCCGCGGAATTTCTTCCCCCTTCAAGCCGTCCGGGTAACCCGATCCATCCCAGCGCTCATGATGGGAGCGCACAATCGGCGCCACCGGATACGGGAAGACGACGCGCTCGAGAATCTCGGCGCCGACCACGGGGTGAATCTTCATCTTGTCGAATTCTTCCGGCGTCAGACGGCCCGGCTTATTAATGATGTGCTCGGGGACGGCGAGTTTTCCGATGTCGTGCAACAGGGCTGCCGCGCGCAGGGCTTCGATCTCGCCCGAGGAGAACTGGAGTTCCTTAGCCACTTCGATGGCATAGACGCGCACGCGCTGCAAGTGCTTGTGTGTGGTGTGATCCTTGGCTTCGATGGCGAGCGCGAGGGCTTCGATGGTACGCAGATGCAGTTTGGCGACGTCCTCGACGTGGCGTTTCTCGATCTCCACCTGATCTTTCTCGGCTGACAGCTTGGCCAGGTAGAGCCGATACGACCGGTAAACCGAATAGATTACGGGAAGCACCAGGAAGCTTGTTTGCCAGCCGATGTGCTGGTCAACAATGTCGATGAAGTAGACGGTTGCGGCGCCAACCAGATAATAAGGGAACGACCAGAAGTAGCACTCGGACCAGACTTTGCGAGGAGATTTCCCTTCTGTGAGAGAAATGATGATGGAGACCGGCAGCGTGTTTGCCAGGAAAAATAACAATGCTGTCACCAGCAGCAAGAGCGGCCGGCTGTGTCCCAGCACGGTTTCCAGGCGGTGATACGCGAAATAAGAAAGAGCGATGGCGTTGGCCATCATGCTGAATACGTTGAAGATGACCTTGATGGGGTCGGGCCTGCGCCGGGCCGACCAGACGCATTGCATGAGGCTGGCCATGCAACCGATGAGCAGGGTCTCGGGCAAGCTCATCTGGAGCACGCCAAGCAGAATAAAAAGGAAATTGACCGACATCGTGCCGTCAATGCCGGGCAACTGGATCTTGAGCCCCGACGCCAGCAGGGCAATGGCAAGGTAGCAGAAGAACCGGGTGAGATCGCTGCTATACCAATGCCAGAAGGAATAGGCCATCACCGCGGCGCCGAGGGCAGCGGTCGTGCCGATGAAGAATAAGGCCCGTTTCGGCATGGATGGCATCTTCTCGCCCATGTTCCGTGCAGTTCCTCGACCAACTGACCGGTGGACGTTACGTCCGTTCCTCAGCCAAATGAATCGACGGCAGTTAAGTGCGCCGATGAATGCGCTGTCGCTCCGCACAGCAGCACAGAAAATCCTTGTATCGTCGGCTCAGGACACTTTGTCTCATAGGCCCTGCCGGGGGCCAACGAGCGTAAGCTGTCCGTTATAGCCAATGGTAGTGCAGGTAGGATCAGAGCTGATACTTACGGTGGTAACGCTAAAGCGTTTGAGCGCCGGCCGGATTGAAAACTCCAGCGCGGCGCCCGAATCGCGAGTTTAGATTCCTCTTAGTTATCGCCGTTGATGAGGGTATTGATCGAGTCCGCAGAGCTGGCGTTGCTGGATGAGACCGTGCTTCCTCCCCAGACGGCGAAGAAGCCGCTATTCGTGCCGCTACCCCACGGCGCCGATCCACCCCAGACGGCGAAGCTGGCCCAAGGGCTGGAGCCGCCCCAGACGGCAAAGTTGCTGCTGACGAAGGCGTTCCCGCCCCAGACGGCAAAGCTGCTCCAGTCGGAGGTTCCGCCCCAGACCGCGAAGCTGTTGTTCACGAAATACACGCTCTGCGTCGTTGGGTCGAAAGCTACCATGGGGGATGTGGCGACGCCCTTGAAGGATTCCGTATCGGCGAGAGCCGCTTGGAGATCCAGATATCCGGCGCCGACGGTGAACAGGTCATACTGGTCCGTATAAGTAGTGCCGGTTGTCGGATCTGTATAAGAACTGTATTGCGGGAACGTTTTATGGGCCGTCTTCATCAGTCTGGCTTTGACCTGGTCCGGCGTCATCTTGGGATTTGCCTGTAGCAGCAACGCAACAGCGCCGCTGGCTACTCCGGCTGCCATGCTTGTGCCGCTCATGACGTAGTACGTCGATGAGGGCAACTTGCTAGTCGATCCTGCCGCATAGGCGCTCAAGGGAACGTAGTTGTTCGGATAGTTACTGCCCAGCATGGCTCCCCCACTCACGAGCGAGACCAGCTTGTTCCCCGGTGCAACCAGGTCGGGTTTGGCCACATGATCGATCAGCGTCGGCCCCTTCGAGCTGTAAGTTGCGATCAGATCGTCAGCTCGCTGTGGCGTACCCATCATCTTCATGGCGCCCACTGTGATCACATAGGGATCGTTGCCCGGGGCGGTGATCGTCGCGTAGCCGTTGTTCTGAAAAGAATTGTCACGGCCGAAGTTTCCGGCCGAAACCACGACCACGATTCCGGCGCGATACGCGGCTTCCACTGCCTGGCAGAGCGGATCGAGGGTGTAGCTTTCGAAGACGGGGCGGCCCAGCGAAAGGTTGATGACGCGGATGTTGTATTTCTGCTGCAGAGAAATGGCCGTTTGTATGGCGGCGATGACGTCGCTGTCTTTTCCCTGTCCGTTTCCGTCAAGAACGCGCAGGTTCACCAGATTCACGTTGGGAGCCATGCCCTTGAAAGTCTCCGTAAACTGAGACCCGGTAGAGTTGAAGCCGTTGCCAGCGATGAGGCCAGCCACATGCGTGCCGTGGCCGAAAAAGTCGTTTGTCCCCCAGTTGTCGCTGATCCAACTCTGGGAGTAAACGATCCTGGTGGAATTAGTGCTCCAGGTGGTCAGTTCCTTGAACGGAAGCTTGCCCGAGCCACGAATGCCGCTGTCAATGACCGCTACCGCGAGGTTGCTACCATCATAACCCTGATTCCATGCATAGTTGGCGAGGACTGCGGGCGCCGGTGTATCAAGGAACGCGGATACTGTGCGGTCTGGAGCGATGTAGGCGACATCGGCGTCGTTGGAAAGGTCGTCGAGTTGGTTCGCAGGGATTGTCACCGCGAAGTTCTTGAGTGAGCTTAAGTCTTTCGTGACCCGGCCCGAGTGTGCGGCCAGCCTCTTCGAATGCGCCGCATTCGGCACTACTTTATAGGTAACGATGACATCAATGTCGGCACCGTCGGCAGGCGTCTGTAGCTCGCGAGCAAGCTTGTCCTTCTTCGCGGCTGCCGTGGCTGCCATGGCGAGGACGACAACAAGAAGGGCTGACTTGGACTTCATTAGTAATTCACTCCCGGCGGCCAGAAGACTGGCGGCACCCCACTACAGTGCAACTGTTCCACCAAAGTGCTACAGCCGAAGTTGCTGAATTTACGCTCGTTAGCGGCGCACTGCACAAACGAGTTTTGGGACAAAACGGCCTCGGCGGACAGTTTGGCGCGCAGGAGGCTGTCCCTGTTACTTCGGTTTCGGGCTTTCTACCTATGAGTTCGCTGGCGGAATCTCGGTTGTGGCAGCATGAAACAGGGAGTGCTCGCTTCGCCGGGGAAGTCACAGGATTCGTTGCAAACTCCTGATTTCCGGCCGAATGGAATGGAGCGCCCGTCAGTCCCAAATGTCGACCACGACCAACATTCCGTTAGAGAAATCCTTGCAACCTGCAGAGAAACGACGCCGGAGACCTTCCGCGCACGGGCAACTACGCTTGGACTCCGCGATGTTGGACCAGCTTCAGGATGCGGCGTTTGTTACCGATCCTCAAGGGAAAATAGCCAGCTGTAATCAAGGTGTGGGCCGGTATGGCTACGCCGCTGGCGACCTGGTCGGCCGGATGTTGGATGGCCTGTTTGAGACTTCGATTGCCGTCCCCGATGTTCTTGCGGCGGTTCTCACGACGGGCCGTTACGAGACGCAAGCGCGCGCGCGTCACAAATCTGGAGAGGTGTCTGCCGCCCATCTTTGTCTTACGCTGCTGCGCGATCAACATTCGGAGGCGGTGGGGATTTTCGGATTTTCGATTGCCTGCGCGGCCGCCGCGAATACGCAAGCACCGCCCGAGAGCGGGGCCGCGCCTCCCACGGCACCGCCACAGCCGCTGGCCCGCCGCAAGATCGGAGGCACCGAATTTCTAATTGCTAGTCCGGTGATGCACAAATTCATGGGGATGGTAGACCGCGTCGCCGGTCATACCGAGACTGTGCTTGTGGTGGGAGAGACCGGCACGGGCAAGGAATTGGTGGCGCGCACGATCCACGAGTCCTCGTATCGGCACAGAATGGCGCTGGTCGATATCAACTGCGCGGCGCTGCCGGAACATCTCGTCGAAAGCGAACTGTTTGGATATGAAAAGGGTGCATTCAGCGGAGCCGATGCGTCCAAGCCCGGCCTGTTTGAACTGGCCGACAAGAGCACGATTTTTCTCGACGAAATTGGCGAGTTGCAGCCCCAGATTCAGGTGAAGCTGCTGCGCGTTCTGGACGGCTCGCCGTACTACCGGCTAGGCGGCCATCGCAAGATCAGCGTCGATGTGCGCGTTGTGGCCGCGACCAACCAGGACCTTGAACTCGCGGTGAAAGAAGGGCGCTTCCGCAAGGACCTGTTCCATCGGCTAAGCCAGTTCCAACTGCGGGTTCCGCCATTGCGCGAGCGTCCCGAAGACATTACCTCGCTAGCCCGGCACTTCCTGGCGCTGAAGACGCCCGATAAGAGTTTCACCCCCGATGCGCTGACTGCGTTGCAGGCCTATCCGTGGCCCGGCAACATTCGCGAGCTGAGAAACCTGGTGGCCAAACTGGCGATGTCGGTGCAGGAGCGGCAAATCAGCGGCGGCGCCGTTACCGGCGAATTGCACGGCGAAGGCAGGAACTTGCCCGCCTCTGGCGGTGAAGGGGTCCGGGTGTTTCAGCATGGCAACCTGGAAAACATGGAAGAGCAAATGATTGTCCGCGCCCTGGAACAGACGGGTGGACATCGCTCGCAGGCGGCGGAGCAACTGGGTATTTCCCGCAGGACGCTGACACGCAAGCTTCGCGAGTATGGCATTGGCGCACGCAGCGGAGACAGTGCGCCGGTGCTGGGATCGATCAGCCAGGAACAGCAGAAGTTCTTCCGCGCAAAGGTCAGTTTGCCAGTCACTCTCCGAAATGCCAAAGGCAAGGAACTTCAGGTCCAAGCGGTGAATCTGAGTACCGGTGGCATGGGACTGGACGCGGTGACCGACCCGGTGGGATTCGCCGGACTGCTCGATGTGAGTTTTCTTCTACCCGATAGCGAGACTGCAATGGAGGCGAAAGGCCGGCTTGTCTGGGCCGACGTTGGGGGCCGGGCGGGGCTTCGTTTTGTCGTCGTCGAACCGGTCTTGTTTGAGCAGTTACAACGCTGGACGAACCAGAAAATGCAGGATGAAGGCTGGGAACTGCCGACATAACTTGTTGAGAGTTTGCTCTGTTTCGGTGGAGTGAACCGAGGTTGCGTTCGGTTTGTGGTGGTAGGAAAGGATCGAAAAGTTGAGTTCGTCGAAGCCAGTGAAGCAGGAGAGCGAAGAGCGGATTTTGCCCCGCCATCACTTTGAAGCACGGATCAAGATCGAAATCCTGCGTGGCCGCAAGAAGTTCGAGACCGAAGGGTGGGCCCGAGATTTGAGTGAGAGCGGCGTGGGGGCCTTTGTCGGCGCGGACCTGGACGTTGGGGAACTGGCTACCCTTCGAATTCCCCTCGGCCCGGGAAACGAGTTGGTGATTCCGGCGAGGATAACGCGAAATCTCGGCACCGAGTACGGCTTCCAGTTCACCGCACTGAGCCAGACGCAACGCGCTCAAATCCGGCATGTGCTCGGCGCGAGTAAAGCGATACCGTATTCTCCCGTCTCCGCGCGCTAGTCCTGGCGAGTTCCCCCGCAGAAGCCTAATACCGTGACCGCGCAGGGTCACAACGCACGGGGGCGGGGCGCCCCTTCGGCAAGCTCAGGGCAGCTCTCGTAACAGCCGGCGAGGCCGCCGGCGCTACTGTCGCAAAAAATCTCGCGGTCTGGATACTCCTTAACTTACTCAAACTGCACAAGCTATGGCTGAGCCGCAGGAATCTCTGGCCTGGTCTGCGGCATTACGAATTCCGAAAATTGAAGATTGCTCAAAGAGCGTTTGGTGCAATTTGCGACGCTCAGGGGTTTCCCGGAATATGCAGGGACTGCCTTTCCCCAGCCTGCCGTCGCTGTTACGAAATCCAAACAATTGCAGTTGAGAACATGTGCACGGTCTTGGTATAAGGGTGCACACGGGATGGTTTACCAGGCCGATTGATTCGTTGAAGGATGAGGGCAGAAATGTTTTTGCTGGCACGTCGATCCGGTTGGCGATTGGAGCCAAAAGTTAGTTCCGTGTTGCACTTGGAGAAATAAATGTTATCGCCGGGGATCGAACTGCGTAAAATTCGCGACCGCCTCGGCCTTACGATGCGGGACGTGGAAAATGCCAGCGTCCTTATTTCTCAGAGACATGGCAGCGAGGAATACCTTGTCCCGCCCAGTCGACTTTCCGACATCGAAACCAAGGGCGTGGTCCCAAGTATCTACCGGCTGTATTCGCTGGCCGGGATCTATCATCAGTCGGTAAGCGCTTTGCTCGATCTGTACGGTATCGACCTGGCCGAAATCACTACAGAATGGGCCACCTCGCAGCCGGCTCGATCTCATGTAGTGTCGCTCGGAAAAGAGCATGGGGCGCTGAGTGTGCCGGTTCGAATGGACCCGGGATTCGACTTGCGGGATACGACCGATCTGGGGCGAATGATCCAACAATGGGGCACGGTGCCGCTCACCATGTTGAACCAGCTTGCCTCTCAGGATTACACCTACGCCTATATCGGGACTGAAGACTACACCATGTATCCCATCCTTCAACCCGGATCACTGGTGCAGGTGGATGAGTCGAGAAAGCGGGTAGTGGAGCGGCGGTGGCGTTCCGAGTATGAGCGGCCGATATACTTTGTGGAAATGCGCGACGGCTTTACTTGCTGTTGGTGTTCCTTCCGGCACAACGCGCTGGTGTTACAGCCTCATCCCCTATCGTCAACGCCAGTGAGGGTCCTTAGGCATCCCCAGGAGGCCGAGGTGATTGGTCAGGTCGTGGCCGTCGCGATGCGGATCGGCGACCTCGCGGCTGCGGTACTTCCAGAACCGAGAGTGCTTTCAGAATCGAGATCAAATGCTGTTCTGTCATCTTCGCCGACCCTAAAGGCAGCAACCGGTACAGACCACCGGTCAGTTTCGATGCGTAAGAAACTGGAGTAGCGCCTTCTGCGGCACTCGACTGTGCCAGATCCTGCTTGAGCGAGTGCAAGCGCGTACGCAACACGGTACCCACCAGGGACTGATGCGCGCGGACAAAGCTGTCCTGCGCGGCGGCAACGCCGTGATTTCGCTCGAACCCCCAGTGCTCATATGCGCCATCCGGCGATCGCCGATTGGCGACGTATAGCAGTCTGCCCCAGAGACCTTCAATCCTCGCCAGGGTTCTTTCCCGCAGGTCGTCATAGGCCGACTTCAGTGCCATTTTGGGACTCCCATTGCAGACCGCTACATTTTCCGAAAAACTTCCCCGGCCCTCTTCAAGCGTTAATTGGGGCGCTTTTCCGTCAAACTGCCCCCATCGAATTTCACCTTAACGCTGAAAAGGATACTCCGTGACGACTCTGAAAGCAAAACTCGTGCTCCTCGCCCTCGCCCTCGCAGTATTAACCGCCATTCCTGCCGAACTTAGGGCCGATGGTAACCCGATCCCGCAGTGCGGCCAGAAGGCGTGTATTCCAAACGGATAGCTTTGCCACTCTTTCCTTGAGGGTTGCCGCCCGATGGTGATACAGTTTCGACGGTAGCCCTCGAGGAATTTTGTGTTGCAGCATGTAACTTGGCTCTATCTCTGGATCGCTCCGCACGTCCTGGTGCTTTGCGTTGCTGCCCTCATGCTGCGCCGAAACCTGCATAAAGAATATCCGATTTTCTTCTCTTACCTGGTTTTTGAATTTTTGCAATTTTGCGTGCTGTTTGGCCTTCATGAGGTTTTCACTGCCGGAACCAGTTCGCGGCTGCTGATCTCGATTTATCAAATGACCGATATGTTTGGGCGCGCGGGGAGCATTGCATTGCGGTTTGGCATCCTGCACGAGCTGTTCGAAATGCCCCTTCGAGACAATGCCGAGTTGCGCCGGTCCATGACGCGGGCCCTCAACCGCATGACCGCCGTACTGGTTGTTCTGGCCGGAGTTTTCATTGCGCTGGCTTTCTATCACGATTTCCGAAGCTGGTTCTTTCCTCCCTATCTCATCAGTTTGAGTCTGAATGTGGCGCAATGTGGACTTCTGGTTCTGGTCTTTGTGTGGCATCGCTATTTGGGCGTAGTGATGGCGCCACCGTCGTTTGGCATTTCGGTGGGAATGGGTCTGATCGCATGTTTCGAACCCCTGGCGCATGCGCTCAAAAACATCCTTGCCGAACAGCGAACAGTTTTGCCCGATTTTTTGCAGATGATGGTCTATCATCTTGTCGTACTCGGGTGGTTATACTTTGTGTTGGTACGGGAGAAAGCACGTTCCACTTCTACCCCCGCGGTGTTAGACCTGCGCGGGCAGATTGCGGAAGTGGGGAGGATAGTGCGCCTATGATTCCCCTGATACTGTTTGCATTGATTGCGGCAGTGGTTGTGGTCTTTCTTGCGGTCCAAGGGTGGCATTACCTCAGACCCACGGATGCGGGAAGCGCCGCGCAACTCACGGCGGTTGACCTCGAAGCCTTCGCGAATCTGACCGATCCGGAGGAGGATCGGTACCTTCGGGTAAATCTGGCCTCGTCTGACTTTCGCAGTGTGCAGCGGGAGCGGATTCGTGCCGCCAAGCTCTATGTCGTCGCTTTGTCGCAGAATGCCGGCAAACTGGTGAGGGCCGGACAGGCGGCGCGCCTCGATCCGAATCCGGTGGTGGCGGCTGCCGGGACCGAAATTGTGCACAAGGCAATTCGGTTGAAAATCTGGTGCCTGCTGTCCCTGTGGCGGCTCCAGGTGGCGCTGGTATTCCCAGGCTTGACTGCCCCGGCCGCGAGCGTTGCGAGTCGCTATCAGCATGTGATTCGCATGGCTGAAAGTTTATCCAGGAAGGTTGCCGCTTAGCCGGGAGACGGCTCAAGCGGACAGTTTAAAGGGGCTGCGGAACCGTTGAGGGGGATCTCACAGCACGGTCCCGCGCCGCCTTATACTGCGGACGCAGTCTAGCCGCAGGCCGACTCTCCACTAAAGGTAATTTTTTACTTGTTACGGAAACCGAACAAACCCAGGATTCGAGTCCGCCACTGATATTTCTGCAAAGGGCTGGATTTTGCGGCCAGAGTTATTTCCTTTCGCCGAGAGTAACGGTTACTAAACGCCCCCTCTGAGGTTACGAAAAGGCGGTGTGATCCCTGATTTGGGCCATGTACATTCGTGTACCCCTGCCTTAAGCTAGACCTACACAAGGCAAAGTGGGGGGCCATGAAGTACCTTCTTACCGTTCTTCTTTTTTGCTCACTGATGCAGGGTGAAAATCTTCTGCCCGCGACGCAGGCCTTGCCCGACGCGCCAAGTCAACGGCCTTTCTGGACGCTGGAAAACAAGATCGGGTTTGGAGCACTCGCCGGTTTGGTGGCCGCGGATGCGATCACGACACAGCGGGGATTGAACCAGGGTATGCGCGAAGCGAACCCGCTCATGCGGCCTTTTGTGACTCGCGGCTCCGCCGGTGAGGCCGTCGGCTCGGCGATCGGTTTTGGGGCCGGCCTCGGAACCGTGTACCTGCTCCACCACACCCACCACTACAAAGCCGAGCGCATCACCATGCGACTGATGCTCGGGGTCGAGACCGGTGTGGTCGTCAACAACATCGTAGCGATCCAGCGATAACAGGCATATCGAGAGCGGCCCAGGAACCTTGAGAGCCGTCTAAAGATCGAGCGTGATCCACGTTGGGGCATGGTCGCTCGCGTTTTCCTGACCACGCGCCCATCGGTCAACCCCGCCGTCCAAAAGGCGTTCCGCAAGATTCGGCGAAAGCAGAAAGTGATCGAGCCGCATGCCTTTGTCCTTCTGCCAGCGTTCAAATTTGTAGTCCCAGAATGTCCAGAGCGGCCCGTCCGGATGCAGCTTCCGCATGGCGTCAGTCCAGCCTTGAGCCAGCAAACGCGCGAAGGCTTGACGGCTTTCCGGCTGGATTAACGCGTTGTTATCCAAGGATCGAGTTGGATAGATGTCTTGCGGAGTTGGCACAACGTTGTAGTCACCGGCCAGCACCACGGGTGCACCGCTCGCCATGAGTTCGGCGGCGTGGGCAATGAGGCGCTCAAACCAAGCCAACTTATAGTTGAATTTCGGTCCCGGCTGCGGATTCCCATTGGGGAGGTAGATGGAAGTGATCAGGACTCCCTGAACCGCCGCTTCAATGTAGCGAGCTTGGTGATCTCCAGGATTTCCCGGCAAGTTGGTGCGGGT
>Ga0335069_10002753_pt1 | contig 26868 bp, 24 predicted proteins | sample Lox_Sample_11_FD_206714 | JGI IMG/M metagenome (GOLD analysis project Ga0335069, IMG submission 206714) | Soil microbial communities from Loxahatchee National Wildlife Refuge, Florida, United States - Lox_Sample_1.1 | ecosystem: Environmental > Terrestrial > Soil > Wetlands | place: USA...
CTCTGTGCGAGATCGGGGATCACATTCTCCACCGTCACCTGTTCTTTCATGGGGTTTGTTCGCACCAGCCCGTTGAAGACGGCGGCCGTATGGATGTGGATCCTCGCTGTCGTGGACGTGTGCGAATCAAAGCTCGGGGGATCGGATACCATCTGTACCCTCAAGGTACCGCCCCGGATGGGGCCACTTGGCTGAGCGGAGAACGTCACCCCGGACACCAAAAGACCCATTGCAAACGTGAGTACCGCAACCAATACCAAGCTTCTCCGTGTCATAAACTGCCCTCCTTTTCTCGTTCTGATCTAGCTTTTCAGCCTCGGGTCCAGGATGTTGCGCAGCGAATCTCCCAAGAAATTTGCTGCAAATACGGCAAAACTGATCCCGAGACCGGGAAATATGCAAAGCCACGGTGCAAATTCAAAACGACTCATATTCTCCGACAGATCTCTTCCCCAGGAAGGGGTCGGCGGCGGCACACCCAAACCCAGGAAGCTTAAGGTCGCCTCGGCGAGAAATGCAGTGCCGAGAAGCGCAGATGCGTAAACGAGCCAGGGCCCGACGCAATTGGGCATGATATGGTAGAGGCTTATGCGGAGCTTGGAGGCGCCTGCCACTTTTGCCGATTCCACAAAAAGGCTTTCTCTCAGCACCACGGCCGTTGATCGGGTCAACCGGTTGATCCTGGGGAAATAGGCCACGGCGATGGCCACAATTGTATTCGTAATCGATGTACCGAGTACAGCCATGATCAGTATGGCAAGCACGATAGGGGGCATAGCCATAAGCGCGTCCATGAACCTCTGGAGATAATTATCCACTCTGCCTCCGATCAATCCGCTGAAGATACCGAGAAGTCCTCCCACCACGGAAGCGAGCGTCACCGCTCCCAGTCCAACAAGCAGCGAGGTACGCGATCCGTAAATGAACCTGCTGAAGACATCGCGGCCGAGTTGGTCCGTACCGAACCAGTATTCTCCGGAGGGGGCTTTGAAAACCCTGATCATGGAGGTGCTCAGCGGATCCTTGCCGGCAAAAAGAGGCGCGCCGACTGCGCAGATGACGAGTGCAAGAAGAAGCAATACGCCGATCGTGCCGAGCGGCTCGTCAGCGCAGAGCGCAAGTATTTTTTTCATCCGGTTCCCACTTTCTCCAGGTTGCACCATATCAGAGCCACTCATGATTCGTACCTCACCCGCGGATCAAGTGCTGCGTAGAGCAGGTCTACGACAAGGTTCACAAACATGGCAAAAACAAGCAGCACGAGAATACTCCCTTGCAGCACGTAGAGATCCCGGCTCTGGGCCGCCTGGACTACGAGGCTGCCGATGCCGGGCAAACCGAAGATACGTTCTATGACGACCGCGGCACCGATGAGGATCACCGTCTCCAGCCCGTAGAAAGTGACGACCGGAACGAGCGCGTTAGGAAGAGCGTGGCGTCTCGTCACAAAGGCCTCACTTAACCCCTTGGCTCGCGCAGTCCTTATGTAGTCTTCCCCAAGAATCTCTACAAGGGCCGATCGTATCATTCTTGTGCCGATGCCGAAGGGCCTCAACGCCATGATCAAGGAGGGTAGCAGGAGCTGCTTCAGCGCATCTACAGGATGGGTAAAGATGTTGAAATACTCGATAGACAAAGAAGAGCCGTGGAATGTGAGTAGAAGCATAATCGCTATCACGGCGATCCAGAAGTTTGGCACCGATATGAAAAGCGTGGAGAAAATACGCATGAGCCAGTCGGGCCACCTGTCGTGATAGAAGCCGCTCACGGTTCCGCAGGGCAAGGACAGAAGAATCATGAGAAACGACGAGATGATGACAAGCCCGGTAGTGACCGGAATCCTCGCCCAGAGCTGCTCTTTCACCGTATCCCCGGAATAAAAGGAGATGCCGAGGTCAAGATGGACCACATCCCAGAGCCACTTGAAGTATCGTTCAGATACGGGTTTGTCTAAACCGAGCCGTACCCGTAACGTGCTCAATTGCGCTTCACTCAAGGCCTTCTGGTCGCCGAATGCCGCCCGAAGCGGATCCCCGGGCACGACCTGGAGAAGGAAGAACATGAGGGTGAGGGTAACGAATAATACCGGTATGAACCAAAGCAATCTCTGTGTGATGTATCGTGTCATAAGGTCCTATTATGCGCCTTGGGAAGCGTCTTGGGAATACGTGCCACAACCTCGGGCGCTGGGGTGGTACCCATAATGCCCTTGTCTTCAAGCGTCTTCAGATCTTCATCCGACATACCGAGTAATTCTCCGTACACATACGCGTTATGTTCTCCCAGGTCAGGCGCGCGCGCATCAGTCTTCATAGGTGTTTTAGACAGGCTGAATCCTTTACCCTTACAGATATACTCTCCGAAGGAAGGCCGAGGATCGTTTATCCTGTCCCAGTATCCCCGCTCCTTCAGATGGCGATCCTCAACCAAATCGGGCACGGACAAAAGCGCGGAAGCGGCAACATTCTTATCCTGCAGAATATCCGTGAGTCTCTTCCTCTCGTAGGTAGCCGTCCGCGCAGCGATAATCCCGTCCAGTTCTGCCCTGTTGTGCCAGCGGCTAAGCCCCGTGGCAAAGCGGGGATCGTTTATCAATTCGGACATGTTCATCGCTGTACAGAAGCTCTCCCACTCATCATCGTTTCTCACGACGATGGCAATCCATGAATCCCGGCCTTCGCACGGGTAGCATCCGTGTGGGGCGAAAAAGTCATGCGCGTTGCCCTGGGGCTCCGGCACGCGTCCATTCATAGAGTAATCCATAACCACGTCGCCTATACAGCTTGTCAGTAGCTCGCGCTGGGAAATGATCACGTGCATACCCTTCCCGCTTCTTCTCCCGTGGCGAAGCGCCCCTAAAGCAATGCCAGCCGCCACAGTGCCGGCGAGGGGATCCGGAATGTTCGTGGCGGTAAACATGCCGATTTCATCTTCGTAGTCGGAGATGGATCTGACACCGCTCGTAAACGCAAGAATCTCGGCGTTGGAGCCGTACGTCCGTTCCGGGCCCGTCTCACCCTGAGAGGAGACCGATACAAGGATGATTTTCGGGTTTATCTTTTCAAGCGCGTGGTAGGCGATGCCCAGCTTCTCCATGACACCCATGCGAAAATTCTCGATGACGATATCGCTGATCTTTACCAGCTTGAGAAAGATATCCCTCCCTTCGGGACAAGACAGATCGAGCGTAATGCCGAGCTTGTTCCTGTGTCGCCTCAGATTGAGCATCCCGCGGTTCCAGGGGGCATCTCCCAATTCGTTGTTGAGATAGAGAAGGCCTTGCGTCACAATCCGGTCGGGATCCGGGTGCTTGCACGATTCTATTTTGATGACCTCCATGCCCATCTCGCCCAAAAGCTCCGCGCAGGTAGCGCCCGCCCAGAACATGGAAAGGTCGAGGACCCTGGTTCTTGATTTTTGCGATGGATTTTTTTCCATGTTCAGATCACCTCTAATTGTCTTAAGCGGACCAGATCCTGCCGGCTCAATCCGAGATCGTTACAGAAAATTTCAGTGTTGTGCTCTCCCAAAAGTGGCGCCCGCCCGTAGTTCCACTCAGTATCACCGAGTGCGGCAAAGGCGCCCGGATAAGCAAGTGGTCCCGCCTGCGGGTGGTCGATGGTCACGAAATAATCGTGCGCTTTGTACTGGTCTGACTGAAACAGATCTTCTATATTGGCCAGATACGCCGTAGATACCTTATGCTGCTGCAACTTGTCATAGACCTCTTTCTTGCTGTAGTTGACAAGCCGTGACAGGATAATCGCATTCAATTCATCTGCGTGCTGGCTCCGACGCTGCATGTCGATGAAGCGATCGTCTTTTGCGAGCTCGGGTAAATCAAGTGCCTTGGCGAGGCGCGGCCACTCGTGGGGGAACGCGCGGATATAAAACCAGCCGTCCTTGCAGGGAAGGAGCATGGGAGCGAGTCTTCTGCGCATGTCTTCTCCCCGACAGAGGTAGGCCTCGACGGTAATGAAATCATCGTGCAACAAAACTTCCTGAATGGACACTTCAACTTTCTGGCCGGCACCTGTTCTCTCGGCGTGCTCAAGCGCCGCAAGACTTCCTGTGAAGGCCGATGCACCCGCTCTATAATATATGATGTTGCCGCCCATCTTTATGGGCTCGCGCTCGGGGCTACCCTGCTGGAGCATCATGCCGCTTGCGGCCTCCAGGACGATGTCCTCCGACTTGTTGTATATATTGGGTCCTTTTTCACCGAACGGGGTGATGGACGTAAAAACGAGGCGAGGGGCCTTTTTCTCCAGCTCTTCATAGCCAAGCCCTATGCCCTCCATCGCGGCCGGCCCCAGGTCATGAACGAGAATATGCGCCTTTTCAACGAGTGCGCCAAAGATACGGCGCCCCTCCTTTGTATGGAGATTCAACGTGAGGCCCTTTTTACCCATATTGAGATAGAGAAAGGTCCCACTCTTCTCCGGATGGGGATCATCGCCAGGAAAAGGGCCCATCCTTCGGGCAGGATCACCCCCTAACGGCTCTTCCACTTTGATCACGCGTGCCCCAAGCGCGGCCATGGTTCTTGTGCAGGCAGACGCGCTTATATGTTTACTCAGCTCTATAACTGTTACATCGTCTAAGAATCGCATGTTCCACCGACCTAGATTTTTTTGCGTTCAGGGTAACACATCAGTCCCTACGCAATCGTTTAGGCTTGCGCCGTCCGTCTTCGAAACAATACCCTGAGGACCAAGACGAAGATTCCTATTCCTAAACCCCAGAGGCTCAAATAATTACTCGGATAGAGCAGCAATAAGGCGCTTGCCAGAAAAGCTGCTCTCGAGAAGATATTGAGGAGCGTCTTCTCTCGGAAACCAAAAAATGACAGGCTCATGGCGATAACGCCAAGCACGCTCGCCCCATAGAAAAGGACTGTTTCGCCAACCGTCGAATGATAGCCGACCATCGCGGGTGAAAGCATAAAAAAGAAGGGGAAAATAAACCCCACGGCCGCGAGTTTGAGTGAAATGAAAGCCGTTCTGACCCAATTGGCCTCGGCTATCGCGGCCCCCACAAATACAGCTCCGCAGACGGGTGGAGTTATCTGAGCCAAACAGGAATAAAAGAAGAGGAAAAGATGGACCATCAGTGGCGGAAAAAAATGAGAGAGACCCGGAGCGAGCATGGCTGCCGACAGAATATATGCCGCTATCGGAGGAACGGCCATGCCCAGTATAAGGGGGACTATCGCGCCAAGGGCGAGTCCGCCCCACATGTTTTGAGCCAATGCCGCCTCAGTCACTTCGATCAGCCGCGCAGTTAAACCACCGACGAAAAGGATGTTTACCAGTACGCTTGCTGTGATCACGAGAGGGGCGAGGCCCGCTAATGATTCTCCTCCCTTCACGAAGCTATCGACCATAGCGGCCGTCCTGTCTTTGAGGGCTGCCGGGCTATATTTTCCGATCATCAGAAACAGAACGAGGGTGATAATGCATGTCCAGAAGCCGGCTATGGTGAGGTCCACGCCTTTCAGGATAAGATAAAAAAGGAAGATGATGGGAATGGCGAGAACTATTAATTTACCCTTGCCCCACACGCTTGACCAGGGCGGCATATCCTCTCCCTTCATGGCCGCAAGTCCCAGATATTTCGCTTCGTAATCGACACCTATATAGATCGAGAGATAGTACAGGGCAGCCAAAAAAGCGGCGTGATAACAGATGGTAGCGTAGTTTATGCCGAGCATTTCAGCCATGAGGAAAGCGCCGAGCGCCATTACGGGCGGGGTAAAGGTGCCTCCCGTCGAAGAACTTGCCTCAACCGCGCCGGCAAACTCAGGTTTATATCCCAGCTTTTTCATCATAGGTATTGTATATGTTCCGGTGACGGCGCAAATCGCCATGGAGCTTCCAGAAATCATGCCCATTAATGCACTCGCTACGATTGCCACCTTGGCGGGCCCCCCTCTTGCACGTCCTGCAACCCTCAGAGCCGAGTTGACAAATATATCACCTACGCCGGTCGCAACCAGGATACCACCAAAAATAAGAAAGATGGCAAGCACCGTAGCCGATAACCCCGTTGTTGAACCGTAAAGCCCAGAGGTGGAGAAATACATGTTCTTTATGATAAAGCTGAGGGGCAAACCCCGGGTTCTCAGGACGTCAGGGAGGATAGGACCCAAATATACAAGGGCCAGGGCTATGCCAGTTAAGACCACGACCGGCCAGCCCGAAGTCCGCCGGGCCGAATCTATCACTATAAGAAAGAGGCAAATCCCGAGGATCATATCAACGGTCCCCATGGGAGCAGACATTTCGTAGATGACCATGTTCTTTAATAAAATATTGATACTGGCAACGGCGGCGACGGCGACAAGGACCCAATCATAGAAAGGCACCTTATTATCATCCTTGCCCTTCTTTGACCAGGGGGTAATGATGAGAGCAAGAGACACGGCGAGCATGACATGTATGGACCTGACTGTCAGTTCGTTAAGGGAGAAGAGGCTCACGCTCCCCAGTTGAAAGAGCACAAATATAAAAGCTATTACTGCGCCTATCTTTTTGCGGTTGCCCATTCCGTTTCTCCTCCGTCCATTTTTTGGCCAGCACTCTATCGTGTCTGAAGCCCGCTCTATCCAATCCTAAATGGCCGTCTAAGGCAGACGGCACCATCTCCGCCTAAAATAACCTGTTATAAACCCTATTTTCCTTTATACTCAGGTGGAATCAACGATGGAGGAACCTGAATACCCTTTTCCTTGCAATAACGCACGACACCGGCATGCAACGGGGCGAAAGCTGTCGGCCCCGCCTGCGAAGCGGATTCCGTGAGCATTTTGAGTGGATCGACCCAGCCTGCAGCTGCAAGCGCCTGCACTACTTCATCATAATGTTCGTAGATTGCCTTGGTCATTTTATAGACAATGTCCTCGGGTATATCCGAAGTAAGCCACTCACCGTTAAAACTCGTTATGACCCAAAAGTTGCCTGACTGAGGGGCTTCCTTGAATTGGCCCTTCTTCACGTTCATGAAAAGTGTGTTTGGAAATGCCTTCTTCATTTTGTCCCTTTGACTATCGTTAAGCCCTATGATGTCGAGAGGCAATTCAAGGTTGACGCTTGCCATGGCTGCATCATACATTTTCGTCGGGCTTTGTTTGAGCACGCCTATAACCTTGCCAAGCTGAAGGTTTCTCATCGTATCTTCCAGGGTGCCACGAACTATTTTTGGCTTTACTTCGGGCACACCCTGCAGTATTTCCATACACAGGTTCTCAGCGTCGCTGCCGATAAAACCAGGGTTAAGCGGCTTATCATTCAGGTCTGACCAGGAACCGATTTTTGCATCCTTACGTACATACGTCATCAACGCGCCCTGAGACAGACCCATAAACAACCTGACATTTTTCCACGGCTTACCCTTCCATTTTCCTTCACCCCAGTACTGGTCGCGGGCGGCATCGACAGCCCCTGATCCTATCTGGAAGACCCCTTCCTGTACCCGCATCGCGTTATCATAGGAAGATCCGCTCTCCACCGTCGTCACCCTGACTTCCGGCACGTACTTATTGATAAGCTTAGCCATAACGAGCTTGGGCGGGTAATAGCTTGAAGAGGATTGCGTGGCTCCAAAATTAAGCATAAGCACCTTATCGGCAGTATATGCGGACGTAGCGAAACTGAAACAGAATGCGGCCATCATCAGAATTATTCCGATAGCAATACCGTTTCCTCCATGCTTTTTCATTTTTCCCTCCTTTTATTGATTTAACAAAATGCTTTTTTCAACCGGTCGCATGTTGCGGCTCCGTTCAAGGGCGATAACCGCCGCTCCCAGGGCCCCTACAAGTTGTGGTTCCTCCGGAACGAGGAGCGTTGTACCGAGCTGACTCTCCAGGGCGCGGACCACGCCTGTGTTTTTGGCGACCCCACCACTCATCATGACCCGCTCCACAAGGCCTACATGATCGACCATGATCGAAACCCGTTTTGCGATGGCCTGGTGAATACCGTTGATGATGTCGCTCCTGCTGCACTTATTTGCCACGGCAGAGACTACTTCCGATTCGGCAAAAACGGTACACATACTACTGATCTGTATGGTCTTGGTGGAGTGAGCGGAAAGTTCGCCCATCTTCTCCACTTCTGTCTCAAGCGCCCGGGCCATAACCTCGAGAAAGCGACCGCAGCCTGCCGCGCATTTGTCGTTCATGATGAAATTCACCGGCACCCCGGATTCGTTGAGCGCAATGGCCTTACTGTCCTGCCCGCCGATATCGATGACCGTCCTCGCCTCAGGAAAAAGCCTGTGTGCTCCTCTGGCGTGGCAGGATATCTCGGTCATCTCGGCATGTGCGAAAGGAATGTTCTTTCTTCCGTAGCCCGTAGCGAGCACGTATCCGATGTCCGAGGTGTGAACACCGGCCATCTTAAGCGCCATCTCGAAAGCGTTCTCCCCGGCCCTTTGACTGAACGCACCCGTAGGGGTCAGGGCCTGTCCCACAATGCGGGCATCCTGATCAAGGATCACGGCCTTGGCTGTTAACGATCCGATATCAATCCCCGCAACAAACATAGTCTGTCTAAATCCCTCTGGCGTTTTTCAGTATGAATGTGACCATCCCGCTCTACCGTCGCTCGGGCAGGGTTTCTATAAAAGCCTGGAGTCGGTTGTCCACTTCGGCTTCGGAATAGAACTGAGGATCGCTGTGGTCCGCCTCGATGATGATATAAGGCAGGCCAAGCTCCTTCTTTATTCTTTCTCCTTCGTCAAAATGATCCCAGGAATTGGGTCTGCAGGTTCTCGGCGCATGAAAGACAATACCGTCGACCTGAAAGGCCTGAGCAAGCGATTTGAGGAATTTGTCAGTTTTATACTCCATGGTACGGACATAAGGTCGTGTGGGATGTTCCTCCGCGATGGTCCAGAGGGGACGGTCAGGCTGGATCTTCTCGGGGTTGGAGTAGGGCCCCACCACATACTGCCCGCCCACGACCACCGTGTTCTGGGCGGCAAAAAATTTGGACAGGTGGCCGACCTTGAACCAGGGATGGTTCATATACCAGAGAAGACGGTGTTTTTCGTTGGGGATACTGTAAATACCTTTTTGTATCCGTTCTGCCACCTCGTCTCTGATCGCGGTGAAGTACGCAAGCGCTTCCGGCGTGCCCCTGAACACGTTCGCCGCCCCGAGCGCAATCGCCATATCCCAGTAAGAGAGCGCCGAGGGCTTGTGGCACCAGAGTTCGAAAATCTCTCTCCTCACGATGGAGGCCTTCTTGATATAGGTGTGTATCTCCTTAAGCCGCGCCCAGTCATAAGGCCGGCCCGTAATCTTTTCGATGAACCGAACGGCATCCTGGAGCTGTTCTACGGCATAGAGGATATTGCGTTGATATTGCACTTCGTCATCATCGTCATAGAATAGAGGCACATCCATGATAAGGGCGGGCACGTCGAAGATTTCGCGGAGCGCCTCGGTCCACTGCGCCATGGACGGACACGTGTTGATGGCGAACAGAAAATCAGGTTTCGGGACCCTTAGTTCCGGAGAGAGGATATCGGGTATCTTGTTCTTTTGCTGGAGCAAGGCGTAGCCGATGTTGATGGAAGCATAGGAACAGCAATCTGATGAGTACCCGGCCCGCTCCGCTTCTTCGACGAGCGGCCGCTCCATCTTTCGAGCCGTAATGGCAACGGCCCAGTTCTCAGTCTGAAAGTGTGCGATATCCTGCGCCTTGAACAACTCGTACGGACCGGCACCCACGCACCAACAGACCTTCTTGCCCTCTTTGGGCGCTTGAACGACCCCGTCATAGAAACCTTTGATGATCCCGCTGATAAGGCCCGTGGCCTCTACTTTACGATAGTTCTTACCTGTTTCCATCTTATCTCCCTCGCACTATTTCAAGAAATGCTTGAAGCCTCGTTTTCATCTGCTCCATGGAGGTCGTTTCATGTTCCGTCTTAATCATGAGATATGGGATGCCTCGAGGATCAAGATGACGTCTCATGTGAGGATAGGTGTAGTCGTGGGCTTCACAGAATTTGACCATAACGATGATGAGACCTTTGGCCTCTGCCTTCTCTACCATTCTGACCAGGTACTGTCCCAGTTCCAGCCTGGGGTAGATCCTTGTGGGACACGGTGAAACCATCCTAAGATAGGCATCGGCGAGACCCTCGACAGGGTCCTCAAAGGTGTCCACCCTGGTCAAGAAATATCGGGAACCTGTGTACAGATCGTCATCTACCACCACTGCGCCTAATTCCTCGGTGAGGTCGAGAAGCCCCTGCGGAGGAGCTTCGCAGAGGCTCCCGGTCATGACGAGTCTCACGCGCTGATCCGCGTTCCCGAGAGGCGGCTTTCTTTTGCCCAAGGCGGGGACGAGCATCTTAAGCTCTTCCGTATGTTCTTCCTTAGGCATAAGCATAGCGGCCATATTGATCGCGACCATTTCTTTTGCCGTCAGGCTTCCCGGGTTTAACCGCCTGAAATCGTAGAGCCGGATCATCCACTCCCTGTTCTCATTGTAGATATCGATGCTTTTTTGAAGGGCTTTATTGGAGAGCTCATGCCCCATGAAGCTCTCAACGCTTGTCTTGAAGCGCTTAAGCTCGCCAAGCAAGAAGGTTTTGGCCTGGGGTTTTGCAAGGGCGAGCGGCATGAAGATTCTCTGCATATAGGGGAAAGGATGGTTCGCCTTGATAATATCAAAGAAGGGACGCATGGTATGACAGGTGTCCTGAAACACCATGCCGTCGAGGCAATCAAGCTTTCCTTTGAGGGCCACATCGATCACGCTGCGGGCATAGCCGCAGAAGAAATTCTGAATATGTTTGGACGCCACAGTCACCGGCTCGGCGCTCTCCGGTATGACTATAGGCAAGGCCCCTGCGGCATGGATAATCTCTTCAGGGATCTGCATGGGCATGGCAGCAATAATTTTCTTCTTATGCTTACTTTTCCATTCTCTTAGCCCCTCGTAGGGTTCCGTTGCCAGCTTTTGAAACCGATTGAGAATATCCTCTGCCTTTCCATCATCTTTTGTCTTTGTTTCAGATTGGTTCATACCTTTCCCATCCCTGTCAGCGCTGTGGCTTGTTTTGTTCAAAGCGGTATCGTGGCTTTGTAGGAATTCTTGTCGCCACGGTAGTAAATCTGCGTTATCAACACCGGCTTATTCCCGGAAGAATAGTAGACGTTCTCTATATGGAGAAGGGGGAAACCGAAATTGACCTCCAGTATTGCCGACAGATCGAGGTCCGCAACGGTGGCCTCGACCCTCTGTTCCAACCTGGTGAGCTTAAGACCGGACTTTTTGCGGAACAGATCCACGAAGCCTCCTTTTTTGGCTTCGTTCTTCGTAACCTTTGTGCACCAGCGAGGATCGCTATACGTGATATAGTACGCCATGATCGTCTTTTCGTGTCGGCGGATCTTCTTCATGCGCCACACCTTTTGAGTTGGTCCTATGGCAAGAATCTCTCCTATCCGTTCCGGGCAGGCGATTGTGGCAATCTCAAGAATCTCAGCGGCCAGGGAGACCTTCCCCGCTGAATTTCTGAGACTTTGAAGATTTCCTGAGAGTTCCCAGGTAATGGCGTCCCCGTCAACCCTCGACACCTCGGTACCGACGCCTCTTTTGCGGTTGATAATCCCATCCTGTACAAGAATTTCAACTGCCTTTCTCACTGTGATATTACTGATATTGAATTCTTTTTCCAACTGCCGGTAGGAAGGAATCAGGTCGCCCTCGCCATAGTGATTGGCAAGGATCCTGCTTCTAATGGTTTCAGCGACTTGCACGTAATATGGTACGGGTAACGCTTTTTCCACCCTGCGACCCCTCGTCTTGCAAGATCGATTTGGCTTACAGGTGTGTATGTATGTATACATACCTGCACTCGTAGGATAGACCTCATTTTCATCGAAGTCAAGAGTTTTTTCGCCTCCCAGGAAGAGTGGCCTCAAGAGCGCCTCTCTGCCCGTAGGCACTTTTGTTCTCGATCTAAATCGGATAAGCTTATTAATGATAAACATCAACGCATAGGGGGCAATTGCAACCGAATAACCGTTGACTTACCGGCCCAAGAGGTATACATTATGGTGGTTATGTATACAAGTATACATTTCCAAAGAAAAGGGTTTGAGGATGTTACCATAACCCCCTAAGGCCCTTTAGAACACGTGTCGCGCTCCGCGACATCCGCGTGAAATGAATGGAAACGCCATATAAGAGATTTGGTTTTGAGATGAGAGAGAACGTGGCAGTCATTGCGGTGCCTCACGTCTCTGACGACTTTCTCCAAAGCGCTGAATTTGTCTTAAACCTTTCAGACGTCTCTGCGGACATAGAGGTTGACGATGAGGTCCGTGTCGTGGTCGTCAATCTCCCGGCACCAACGGATGGCGGCGCGGATGGGTCTTCCTCTTATTCCTTTGAAGAATCGCATCTTGCCCTCCCCGGTTTCTGCGAATCAATTGAGCGGCTTGACCGTCCAACCATAGCGGTCATTCATGGGGATGCTGTGGGGCGTGCTCTCGAACTGGCGATGGCCTGCGACATCAGGATTGCTTCCGACTCATCACGTTTCGGCCTGCCCGCTATTTGTCATGGGCTGATTCCTTTTAATGGCGGGACGCAAAGGCTGCCCCGTCTCGTAGGAAAAGGTAAGGCCCTCGAAATGATCCTCACAGGCGACCTGATCGATGCCAACGAAGCCCATAGAATAGGCCTCGTAAACAGAATAGCTTCTTCCGGGTCTGTCTTACAGACGGCTATGGACCTGGCTTGTGAAATGGCGACAAAGGCCCCTATATCGCTCAGATTCGTAAGAGAAGCCATACATAAGGGCATGGACTTAAGTCTTGATCAGGGGCTTAACATGGAAGGCGATCTTTATCTTTTGCTTTACAGCACCGAGGATCGCGTAGCGGGCATAGAATCTTTCAGAAACAAACAAAAACCATTGTTCAAAGGAAAATAGGCCGGGATAGAGGAATATTTACGTGAGCGCATTTGAAACGGTACTCTACGAAAAAAAAGATCATATAGCGTACGTGACGCTCAACCGTCCTCAGGCCTTGAACGCATACAGCGTGCGGATGCGCGACGACCTCTATCAGGTGCTCAGTGCCGTGAAAGACGATGATGAGATAAGGGTCGCCATTGTGAGAGGCGCGTCAGATAAAGCCTTTTGCGCGGGCGCCGACCTCACCGAATTCCTTACCGCCCCTTCTGCGATTAAGGCGAGACAGATCCGCTTTCGAAGGGACCTCTGGAGACTTTTCCTGTCGGTTCCCCAGCCGCTTATCGCGGCGGTCCACGGATACGTACTCGGCTCGGGCATGGAGATTGCTGCCTCTTGCGATATACGGATAGCCTCCGAAAACGCGCAATTCGGCCTGCCTGAGGTCGGTCTCGGCATCATCCCCGGCGCCGGCGGCACACAAACCATTCCCCGGCTTATCGGCACATCGCGTTCTCTAGAAATGCTCCTTACCAATCGCTGGATATCAAGCGCCGAGGCGCACACTTTCGGATTGGTCAACAGGGTTGTTCCTAACGGTCAGCATGTAAGGGCGGCCGAAGAAATTGCTCAAAAGATCGCATCGTTTGATCCTCTTGCCGTAAGGGAGGCCAAATACGCCGTGACGCATGGCCTCGACATGTCCCTCGAACAGGGCCTGGAACTCGAAAAGAGGCTTACGCTCATGAGAAGAAGGAGTGTCCGTACGGGCGTGTGACGCCCGTGACAGATTACGTAAATCCGTTTTTCAGAAAGGAGATCTATGAACAAGGTATTTAAGACTATAGAAGAAGCCATAGCTGACATCAAAGACGGTGCGGTTATCGGTATCGGCGGGTTCTTTGCCGCCGGCGTCCCGAGGACATTGATCCAGGCCTTAATCAAGAAGGGGACGAAAAATCTTACGATCTGCTGCGGTTCCGGTCCGCTCCTCGGCGCCTACCGGGAACTCGATGGCCTCGTCGCAGGCAAGCAGATAAGAAAGCTCATCGATTCTTACGGGCTCTTCCGTTCTGCAACAAAGGGATCGCAGAATGCCTTCGAACAGCTGGTCCGTTCAGGAGAGATCGAGTTCGAGGTCTACCCCATGGGTACGCTTGCCGAGAAGTATCGTGCCGCGGGCGCGGGCATCCCCGCATTCTTCACCCCGGTCGGTTCAGGCTCCATGGTGGAGGAGAGCGTCCTCTCGAACATCAAGGAGAAGAGAGCTAAAAAAGAAACGCGCGTGATTAACGGTCAAACCTGCGTTTTGGAGTATGCCTTAAAGCTCGACTATGCCTTTGTCCATGCCTATATGGGTGACGAAGAAGGCAACTTGAGGTACAGAAAGACCGCCCGGAACTTTAACCCCGTCATGGCAACGGCAGCATCAGTGACCATTGCCGAGGTGGAGAACGTCGTCTATCCCGGCGATATCGATCCCGACACTGTCCATACCCCGGGCATCTACGTACAGAGAGTTGTCCATGTTCCCCGGATAACATTTGACATTACCAACCTGTAGAGGAGGAAGAGATGAGTAAATTTGAGGGGCTCCCTCGTGAAATTATTGCACTCAGGATCAGTAAGGAGATTGAAGACGGCTCCTATGTGAACTTAGGCATCGGCATTCCCACGTTAGTGGGTAACTGGCTCGAAGGCAGGGACGTCCACCTCCAGAGTGAGATCGGCATGTTGAAAACCGGCGCCATGGCCGAAGGGGACGACGTAGATCAGGACTTAATCAATGCCTCCTGCCAGGCCGTGACCGAGATACCGGGCAGTTCCTATTTTGACCTCGTGGAATCCTTCGCCATGATCAGGGGAGGGCACGTGGACGTGACCGTCATGGGCGCATTCCAGGTGAACGAACAGGGCGACTTTGCCTCCTGGATGAACCCGTCCCGGGGACTTGACGGTGTAGGGAACGTAGGAGGGTCCATGGATTTAGCCGTAGGTGCAAGACGACTCCTCATCGCCATGGAGCATACGACAAAGACGGGAGAGTCGAAGCTCGTCACTAAGCTTACCTACCCGGCAACGGCTGTGAAGAAGGTCCACATGATCTTCACCGACCTCGCCGTGATGGAGGTGACCCCCAAGGGACTACTCCTTAAGGAGATCTACCCGGGGCTTACCGTAGAGGACATCCAGTCGGTCACAGAACCGAAACTCATAATTGCCGATGATCTCAAGGCAATAGAACTTTAGTGTAAAGGAGGTTTGAAACATGGCAAATCAAGTAGGAAAGAGGTACATCTGTGGGAAGTGCGGTGCAGAAGTGATCATCACCCGTGGAGGCAACGGCACTATCACCTGTCATGGTGAGCCCATGGAGATCAAAAAGTAGGTATCAGAAAAGGAGGCTACACCATGACGCAACTTGGTAAACGATATAAATGTGAAGTATGCGGCACAGAAGCCCTGTGCACAAAACCGGGAGACGGCGCACTCACCTGTTGTAACCAGGAGATGAAACTGCAGGAGCCTAAACCTATCCCTTCGTCGGATTGATTGGTGCGAAAGCGCGCTGAAAAAGGTTGTAGAAAACCCATGTAATGAAGCAAACAAGGATTTGCCGGCTTCTTGGCATTGACCATCCCCTGTTTCAAGGCGGCATGCTCTGGCTCGCCACTGCAGAACTTGCGGCAGCGGTATGCAATACAGGAGGCCTGGGAATCGTAAGTCCTTACGCCGCCATGGCAAGGGACGGCGATCCTGTAGAAAACCTGACAGCACAGATAGCAAGAACCAGGGCGTTGACCAACAAACGTTTCGGGGTCAATATACCACTCGATCTGAGAGACAGCGGGCTTCTCATCGACTGCCTTATTAAAGAAAAGGTTGACCTCGCGGTGACAGCCGCGGGCAGTCCCGCCCTGTATACCGAGGTTTTGCGCTCCTCAGGTGTAACGGTCCTCCACATAGTGAGCTCTGCGAAGCAGGCCCTTTTCGCTGAGAAGAGCGGGGTCGATGGCGTGATCGCGGCGGGATGCGAGGCGGCGGGTCGCATAGGCTTTGACGAAACGCCTCTGTTCTCGCTCATTCCTCAGGTGAGTCAAGCAGTGCGGATTCCCGTTATCGCGGCAGGCGGTATTGTTGACGGCAAGGGCATGGCCGCCGCTTTCGCGCTCGGCGCGGAAGCGGTCCAGCTTGGCACCCGCTTTGTGGCGACCGTGGAGTGTATCGCCCACCCCCGGTATAAACAAGCGATCATAGCCGCAGAAGACCACGATACGGTTGTGACGTGCCGTAGTCTCATACCGAGAAGAAGTTTGAAAACGACTTTTACGCAGAGACTCGTAGAGCTTGATCGGGCAAGTGCCACTGCTCAGGAGATCAGTTCTGTTCTTGGCTACCGCACCACACGGATCGCGCAGATAGAGGGCGATCTGAACCAGGGTGAAGCATTTGCAGGATCGTCAGTCGGCCTGATAAAAGAGATACTTCCCGTGTCCCAGGTTGTTGGGAGCATACTTGATGGGTACGAAAAGACCATCAACGAGATCCGATGATAGCATATACCGGAAAGCGGCGTCAAAGGAATCCCTCTTGCTAACGGATCTAAGAGTTCTTGACTGCGCCGATGAAAAAGGTGCATTCTGCTCCAGGCTCCTTGCGGACCTCGGCGCTTCAGTCATTAAAATCGAAGCGCCTCAAGGAGACGGGTCCAGGAGAATAGGGCCTTTTTCAGGCCAGACGATTAAGCCCGAAAATAGCCTCTTTTTCGCCTATCACAACGCGAATAAACTTGGTATTACCCTCGACCTCAACGAGGAAGCCGGCAGAGAGATTTTTCGCGATCTAATCAAGAGAACTCATGTGCTTGTGGAGAGCTTTGAGCCGGGTTATCTCAAGACTGCGGGGCTTGGCTTTGAAACGCTCAGTCGGTTGAACCCGGGACTCGTTCATGCGGCCATTACCGGTTTCGGTCAGTCTGTTCCCGGAAGTCGCTGGCGCACCCCTGACATTGTGGCTTCAGCTTTTGGAGGTCAGATGTACGTCATGGGCGATCCGCATGATCCTCCGAGGGTTCCCTACGGCGAGCAATCATATTACGCGGCCTCTCTGTTCGGCGCGGTTCGGATCCTCATCGCGCTTACCAAACGGACGCAAACCGGAACAGGAGAATACCTTGATCTCTCACTTCAGGAGGCGGTAGCTTCTACGCTCGATCACGTCATGGTGCGTTACTTTGACGAAAAGATCATAACAAAACGCCGTGGGAACCTCTATGGCAACAGCTTTTTCTGTATATTACCCTCTAGCGACGGCCACATCGTACTCACGCTCCTTGAACAATGGGATACCCTCGTCGAGTTAATGGCAGCGGAAGGCATGGCCGAGGATTTAACCCACGAGAAGTTCAGGGATGAAACATATCGCATCAAAGAGATCTCTCATGTAATCGATGTCACGGCCAGGTGGACCCGATCCCACAGTAAACAGGAACTCTTTGACACGGGTCAGGCCATGCGCTTTCCCTGGGCGCCGGTATGCACGCCTCAAGACGTTCTTGAGAGTCCCCAACTCAAAGCCCGCGGGTTCTTTTTTCCCGCGGACGGGCATGACGGTAGCGCAAAAAGCATTTTTGCGGGCCCACCCTATAAATTCAGCGCTTTCAATACGCCACGGGTTAGACGCGCGCCCCTTCTTGGCGAACACAATCGGCTCCCCTCAGAAGAATCATTCTGGCCTCTTTTACCTCAATCGCATGAGGTCGAGCAGGGCTTTACACGTGCGGTGCCGTTCAGCGTGGAGTCAGGCGTGCTCTCCGGCGTGAGGGTCCTCGATTTCACCCGCATACTGGCAGGGCCGTTTGCAACGAGGATACTTGGGGATTCAGGCGCTGAAGTAATCAAGGTCCAATCGCAGAAGACCGCCACGCGAGCAGAGTTAAACACATCGGCATATTTCAACACATGGAATAGAAATAAACGGAGTGTGACCCTCGATTTGAGCCGCCGTGAGGCGCGAGAGATCGTCCTGAAGCTTGCCGGCATGAGCGATGTGGTAGTGGAGAACTTCTCTCCTCGCGTCATGTCGAACTGGAACCTGTCATACACCCATTTCAGAGAGGTGAATTCCAGAATCATTATGGCGAGTATCTCCGCCATGGGTCAGACAGGACCCTGGAAAGACTACGTAGGTTATGGCCCTACCTTCCATGCACTTTCCGGTCTCACCGCAATGACGTCCTCAGGCCTCAAGTCTCCTGTGGGGTTGGGACACGCCTACGCGGACACAATCATAGGCCTCTACGCGGCGCTCGCTATATTAGCGGCCTTGAAGCATAGAGACAGAACAAATGAGGGTCAGTACATAGATCTTTCAGGATATGAGGCCGTATGTACGCTCATGGGTCCATCCCTCATCGCTGCAGGTGCGGATCACGAAACCTCTTTTTTGCGGACGGATTGTCTTGACGATATCGCCCACGCGCCGGCGGGGTGTTATCGGTGCCTGGGCGATGACAGATGGTGCGTCATCGCTATATACAATGACAGCGATTGGCGTGCGTTCTGTCGTGTGGCGGACCGTTGCCAATGGCTTTACGATGAGGCCTTCAGCTCGACGGACAAAAGAAAAGAGCATCGCGTACTGCTTGACAAGCTCATCGAAGAGTGGACGTGTCAGTACCCGCCAGAAGCCATTGTCGATCTCCTCCAGGGTGCCGGCGTTGCGGCGGGCGTGGTTGAGAATGCCCAAGACCTCGCGAGCGACCCGCGGCTTGTGACGCGCGACTTCTTTGTCAGGCTTACGCACCCGGTGCTCGGCACGTCGACTTCCGACAGGAGCGCCCTCACTTTCGCCAGGGTGAGACAAACCGCCTGGAAGGCAGCGCCGCTACTCGGCGCCGACAACCGATACGTTTTCAGGAACCTGCTCGGTCTCTCCGAAGACGAGCTAGCACACCTCGAAAAAAAGGGCGTCATCGCATAGTCTGACGTCCTTTATCGTTTCTTTGTCCCGTGAGCCATTCGAGAGAGCCCCGAGCGGTCCCACGGGTCGCAGGGATCGTTTGTTAACGGAAAGAGCGGGATGAGATAACCCTCATCCCGCTCTCTTGCTCCATGTTATCTTTGCGTCATACGCCTACTTGCTGTACTGCTGGACAAGCCGCTGTGCTTCGGCAAGTATCTTGGTTCCAGGCAAACCCATGTTGTCAAGATCCTTGGCTTGCTTCTCGGCCATTGCCTTTATCGGCGCATAGAATTTTACCATTTCCGATTTGGGCATAGGGATAAATTCAATGCCGAGTTTCTTTCCCACTTCCATAGCATGATCACAGGTCCTGTTGAACTCGGCCTCGGTCTCCCTGCCATAGAAGTCTATATTATTCTCAAACACCTTCTTGATATCGGGAGGCAGGCTATTCCATTTCTTGAGGTTCATCATCCTCATACCGGCATGTGTCCGGTAGAAATTAATCATGACCACATACTTTGCAACGTCCGCAAATTTCAGGGACTCCAGTGTCTCGACCGGTGCGATGTTTCCGTCAAGGATGCCTTTCTGCAAGCCCACATAGACCTCGGAATTCGACATACTCACGCCCTCCACTCCTAACTGAGCAAGCGCAGTGGAGACGTCGCCCACGGTCTTGATTCTCATACCCCTCAGGTCTTCTATCTTGCGGACAGGTTTACGCATTACGAGCTGGTTCAATGATCCGCCCCAGCAGAGCACCTTCAGGTCTTTGTATTCCCTCTCGATCTCTGGGAACTTTGCAAGCATCTCCTTCCAGATCTTGGCGCCCGTATCCAGATTGTCTACGCCGTAGAAAAACAGCATGCTTGCCTTGAAAATCTGGAAACCGCTCTTGGATGTCGAGGGATTCACAAAGCCGATATCGACAGCGCCCTGCTGTAACTCCTGAACAGCATCCTGACCGCCTAGGACAGCACCGCCCCAATAGGGCTTGATTTTGACCCGCCCGTTGGTCTCCTTCTCAATCTTCTCAATCCATTTCTTATCAACAATACTGAAAGGATGTTCAATGCCGTAGGGTGTACCATAGGTGAGTTCGATGGCTTTGCCTTGCTGGGCCGCACCCATTGTGGGCAGCGTAAGCCCGATCAGACAAACGGCCAGCAACATAATCATACTACTTGTTAACCTTTTCATTTTCCTACCTCCCTATCTGTTTTTAATGATGCGCTCGGGCCATCATCTCGTTTGCACTCATCGATTTGCTATCCGTTCCACATAATGATTACAACGTAACCCCATGCACTCAGGTCTTACACCTTCATCAGGCTCGGTAGCCACATAGTTATAGGCGTGACGAACATGAAGAGTGGCATGGTAACGAGTTCCATCAAAAGGAAGGGCACTGAGCCTCTAAACACATCCGTTAGAGAAAGGTCCTTATCGACCCCTGAAATGATGTATGCGCACATACCCAAAGGAGGTGTGATAAGGGTAATTTCCAGCATGCGAACCTGGATAACGCCAAACCAGATAGGATCAAAGCCGAGCGTGGTTATGAGGATCGGATAGAAGACAGGGAGTGTGAGGATCTGGATGGACGGGGCCTCCATGACCATACCGAGAAAGAAATAGATGATGATGATGACCGTGAGGACCCACCACCGGTTCACGTGCAATCCGGTAATCCACATGGCGCAAACTTCAGGCAGCGTGGTCTTGGCACAAAAATAGTTAAAAATGAACGCCCCCATCATGATGGCGTAGATCATGCCCGCGGTGCGCATGGTGTCCATGAGGGCCGTCCGGAGCATTTTCCATGAGAGACGTCTTCTCGCTGCTGCAAGCACCACCGATCCGAAGGCGCCGACCCCGCCTGCCTCCGTGGCAGTGAAGAGGCCATATACCATCCCGCCGATAACGATCACGAGGAGCAGAAGCAATTCCCAGCACTGCTTCAGGGCAAGCCACTTTTCGCGCCATGACACATGGGGCACAGGAGGCCCAAGCTCGGGCTTTCTCCAACAGAGTAGTACGATGGTCACGATATATGAGATGATGGTGAGAAAAGCGGGAATCAAACTGGCTGCGAAAAGTTTGCCGATGGATTGTTGAGTGAGGATACCGTAAATAATGAACATGCCGCTCGGTGGGACCAGACTGCCTATGGTGCCTCCCGCTGCAACGCATCCGGCAGCAAATTTCTTATCGTATCCATACTTTCTCATCTCCGGAAGGGCCACGAGGCCCACGGTTGCGGCGGTAGCAAGACTCGATCCGCTGCATGCCGCAAAACCTGCTGCACCGCCGATAGAGGCCATGCCGAGACCTCCCCGCCGATGGCCAAGCAATTTTGCGGCAAGATTAAAGAGATCAGCGCCGAACCCGCTGGCAAAGGTTACCTGCGCCATAAGCAGGAAAAGGGGTAACACTGCAAGCTGATAATTCCCGATAACCTCAAAGGGTACCGTTGCCATCTTCACGATGGCTCCGGTAAAAGGATAGAGCAAGCACATCCCCACAAAACCGACAAGTCCCAACGCACCCGAAATCGGCATACCGATGGCGAGCAGTGAGAAAAGAACAGCAAAACCAAGTAATCCTATCGTTACAGGGCTCATTTGGATACTCCTTCGTTCGTTTTTGCAAATGAATCTCGTATATGGTGAATTAACTTAAAAAAGAGGACAATGCACATCAGTAATAGGGAAAGTACCCAAAGAGCTCTAAACGGCACTACGTTGATCTTGAGGAGTTCCGTCTGTTCCCCATTCTCGTACATGCGGGTGAGCATGCCCCATCCCGCATAGAGCAGGGTCACCCAGAAGGCAAGGTTCAAGAAGGTTGTAAGGACCTCGAGACGCGACCTGGTCCTCGATTTCAGGTGCATCACGATAACATCCGCCTTGGTGTGGTGGTTCTGAATCTCACAGTACACAAAGGAGTATGCGCCGACGAGCACAATGGCCGTCTCAACCAGGTCAAAAGTCCCCGGAATGGTGCGCCCGAGGAAGAGACGCAGGAAAATGCCCGTACACAGAATCATCGTGCAAAAGCCAATATCAACCGAGCCAAGCACGGCCCCCCATGTAACCAATCGATAGATGAATCGTTCAATGAACCGCATTGCTCAACCTCCCGTATGTTTGTCCACGCCTCGCAGTTCCAGAGCTCTTTGTCTCGCTCCCCGTGTTGCGAGGCCTGTTTGTATCTCGCTTTTTGCTCACGTCTCGTGCGTTTCTCGCCACGTTTGTTTCCTCGAGGACCACGACATCAGTCCGTTGGAGCATTGCGAAGTGTTCGATCATGCCCTTTCGACCCTGTCTAAGGTTCATGGGATATGAGATGTTCGGCATCCGGTTGTTCTGCGTGTCAATAGTCAGTGAGCCATCGATCCCAATCTCGGTGCCGCTATTCTCAATTTCTTTTGTATACTATTATACTTTTCAAATGATAATCAAGTTTTTTTTATCTTATATCTGAGCTGAAAATTCTATCAGCCGAGCCAACCGTCTAAGACATCGAATTTCAAGGCGAAAATGCGAACCCATGATTCGCCTTATAGTCAACCCGAAATCATACGTCGTGTGAGACTGAAAGCCCAATCGTCATTCTAAGCGAAAGCGGGTGTGATATCGCATCTCGGGCGCCTACGCGTTAAAATAGCGAAGAAGGTGAGCGAGCTATCCTCGCTCACCTTAAATTTCTTTCTGTGTGTTTCGATAATGAATTTCTCGGTCGTTACTTGCCGCCTTTGATCAGCCGCTGTATTTCGGCAAAGATTTTGCTACCGGGAATATTCTTGGCATCGAGGTTCTTGCCCTCTTTCGTCGCCTCGTCGAGAATCAGCCCATAGAATTTTGTCGACTCTTCTTTGGGGAGGGTAATATACTCTACACCGTTCTTCTTACCATACTCCTTGCCGGAATTGTCGTCCTTTATAACATCCCTGTCAGCTTCTTTCGAATACCACTCAATGTTGTTCAAAAAGACCTTCTGGATATCGGGGGGCAGTTTGTTCCAGGCTACAAGGCTCATAACGCGCGAGCCGGTGCTCGGCCGGACCAGGTTGAGCACCGTATAGTACTTGGCAACTTCAGACAACCTCAAGGTCTCCAGTGTGTTGTATGTAACGAAGCCCCCGTCCAGGATGCCCTTCTGCATGCTCACATAGACTTCTGTCATGGGTGAGTTCACGCCTTCCACACCGAGATCCTTGAGCACGGAGGTGATCTCGCCGAGTGTCTTCACCCTCATGCCCTTCATGTCCGCAAGCTTGCGCACAGGTTTGCGGGTCAATAAATCATATTGGGTGCCCGAACTCCAGCACATAACCTTGAGACCCTTGTATTCGGCCTCGATCTCAGGGAATTTTTTGAGCACTTCGAAGAAGATTCGCTGTTCATCGGCAGGATTTACTCCTGTAAAGAATAAGAACATGGCCTTGGCGATATCATAACCGGTCTTAGCCTGGCCCGGAGAGATGAACCCCACATCGGCAACGTCTTTCGCCATCTCGTCCATTGCCTCGGCGCGCGCCCCGATGATCGCCCCACCCCAGAACGGTTTGAACTTAACCCGCCCGTTGGTCTCCTTCTCGATCTTTGCCATCCATTTTATATCTGTTTTGCTGAAGGTATGATCGGGGCCGTAAGGCGTGCCGTAGGTAAGCTCGATGACTTTCTGCTGCGCCACGACCACAGGCGGCATGACAAATGCCGTGAGCAGAACTGCCGATAAAACACATACGAAGATGCTGATCCTTTTCATGATTTCTCTCCCTCCATATGAGATGATGGTGACGGGCAGGCCGCCACCGTTGTTCTTCACGTCTTCTGCTGCTCTGTCCGCGATATGATCTCGTCCTGCATGGGTGGCGTGAGTTTCACAAAATAGGCGCTGTAACCCGCCACCCTCACAACCAGGTCCTTGTGCTGCGCCGGTTCCTTTTTTGCCTGCTCCATAGTCTCTCTGCTCACCACATTGAACTGAACATGCTTTCCGCCCATCTGGAAATACGTCTTGATGAGAGAAGCAAGCTTTTTCCTGTCTTCTTCCGTCTTTAACGCCGTGGGATGAAATTTCATGTTGAGGAGTGTGGCCTGAAGTGCGTCCTGATTAATCTTGGCCGCACTCTTAAATATGGCCGTGGGTCCGCAGGTATCCATGCCTCTGACAGGCGACATTGCGCCGTCGGCGAGGCAAGCCCCGGCAAACCGTCCCTCAGGGGTCGCCCCTGTCTGGGCGCCGCCCGGCCATTGGGAAGAAATCGAAATCGCCGATGCCTTATGAGTACCGCCGACGACCGTGGGAAAACTCTCAGCCATCTCGGCCAAGAAACGATAAAGCTCCACAGGCACCTCGTCGGCATAATCGTTGTCATTGCCGTACTTCGGAGCTGCGATGCAGTCCTTTCTCAACTGCTCGTAGCCTTCCCAGTTGGCCTTGAGGGCATCCCGCATCTGTCTCATCGTGTACTTCTTATCATCGAAAACTAGTTTCCTGATCGCGGTCAGGGAATCTGCCACATTCATCGTGCCCACGTTGTTGAGGACTGAGAGGTTTTCAAGGAGATAGGTCCGGTCGAGGAGGCTCTTACCCACCTTGATGGCATCCGCTGTAAGAACGGTACGGAATGGATCTGGAAAAAGCTCCGCATTGGCCCGGGTGAACAGGTTGTTGTACTCGGCGTTGAGCCCCGAGAAATGCTTCCACTGTGTCTCGAAGGCCTTGAGCAACTCGTCAAAAGATTTAAAGGTCTCGGGATCCCCGGTTCTCGGTCCGAGCTGCTCTCCCGTCTTGGCGAAGACCCCGTTGTTCAGGGTAATCTCGAGGACCATGGAGACGATGAACATGGGGTAGGGACCGATGCGGGAGTTGCCGGGGAGCGCCACGTCAAGGCATCCGCACATGACGTAGTCCCGTGCGGCTTGAAGAGGCACACCCTGACCCAACAAAAATGCGATGTAGGATTTATCTCCGATGAAGGCCGGCATGCCGATGCCCGCTTTCACCACCTCGATTCCCTTGAGCATAAGGGCTTCAGGCGTCCCTTCATGGACTCTCAAAGTGATCGTGTGGTGCGGAGTGGGACACCGACGGGCTGCTTCCAGAATGAGGTATGTCAGCTCGTTTGTCGTGTCTTTTCCCTGTTCATCCACGCCGCCGATGGTACAATTGTGCCATTTAGCCATGCCCGCGTTTTTTTGACGGTTGGCCGCCCCGGAGATTCTGTTGAGTTCCATATCTTTCAGACGAAGGCACTGGAGGTACTCGAGTACTTCTTCGTCGGTGATGCGCCCATCGGCCACGTCTTTCTTATAGAAGGGATAGAGGTATCGATCCATTCTACCGATCGCCGCTGTGGTGGAGGGGCTGACCATGAGCATAGTGAACCAGAGGGCCTGGATCGCCTCCCTGAAGGACCGTGCCGGGTTTGCCGGCACCCACTTGCAGGTCTCCGCAATGGTCTCAAGTTCCTTTTTTCGCAGCGGGTCTTTCTCTTTCCAAGCCAATTGGGAAGCAAGAGCCGCGTATCTTTCGGCGAATCGAATAATGGCCTTGAGTGAGATAATAACGGCATTAAGAAAGTGTCCCTTTTCTACGGAGCCGGGGTTGAAGTACCTCAAATTCTTGAGCTCTTCTTCCGCTTCGCGCATGATGCCCAATAGGCCCTTTCCTATGACTTTCTCGAAGTCGACGCACATGAGATAAAAGCCGGGGCCTATTCCCATGCCGCTTTCGGCGTACCCGCCCCCTGAGCCTTCGGTCTTGCTTTTCCAGGGGGCAAGAACTATACCTGTCTGCATGAAGGGCCAGAGCCGCTCGTCATCGAGAGACTCGCCTATCCTCGCGATCATGCTCTTACCTTTCCAGTATTCATTCATTTCCTCAACCTGCGAAAGGTCACTGTCGGTAATGGACCACCCCTCGCCTTTGAGCGCCACGATTTCCGAAGTAGGCCAGGGACCGTAGTAAAACTCCATCTCCACACCCATATACTTACTCGCCCCGTTGCCCACGATCAGTTCTCCATCCTGCATAAAAATCGTGATGTTATCGAGGATGTGCGCTCCGGCCTTTGCCCTTCGTATGATTTCCGCCTCTCCGTCTGTCTGGCGGTATGATTCCGTCATAAGTCGCACTTTTTCAATGCATATAGGGAACTTCTCTACTTGTGTCCCTGCCCGTAACTTCTCTATCCTTGCTGTGCTCATGTAACCTCCTTGTTGCTCGTGCTCTCTACATGTCATGAAGCCGGCGCGTCTTATCTGCCCCTTTCGAATTCGCGCAATGACTTCGTCACGATCTTGCTACGATTACCGCCGTAATTCGTTTGAGATAGTCCCCGTCCGGTGCGCCGCGCTGGTTCCATTTCTCTTCTATCGCCTGTCTTAATCCGAAGGTCATATACCGCTGTGATATGGGGGAGTTTAAGCAATGTGTATACCATCCATATTATATTCCCGCCGTTACCCAAAGTCAAATGCCGCAAACAGGCTTGTATCAGCCTTTTCGACTATTATTTCGCAGCTCCGTAAAGGTCTTGTAGAAGCATCTATCACCCCGGTAATAGTTCTGGGTCAGGACAGCCGGCTTTTGTCCGGCGGTCAGGTAGAGATTCTCCACAAAAAAGAGCGGCATGCCGAAACGTATCTCAAGCACATTTGACAGGTCAATGTCTGCCACGACTGTTTCGATCCTCTGTTTCAGTGTGACCAGTCTGGTTCCTGTTACCTCTTCAAAAAGCTCCACAAAAGTCTTTTCTTCCACCTTTTCCTTGGTGATCATCTTGTGTAAGGCCGGGTCCGTATAATGGAGATAGAACGACAGCGGCGTACCGTTGTGGTATCTGACCTTCTTGGTCCGCAACACTGAAGAATCTTCGCCCACAGAAAGCATCCGTCTCACGTGGTTCGGGCAGGGGATCACGGCTATTTCCAGCAGCTTAAG